>Ga0066825_10000653_pt1 | contig 10998 bp, 16 predicted proteins | sample ETNtaG_6_FD_65608 | JGI IMG/M metagenome (GOLD analysis project Ga0066825, IMG submission 65608) | Marine microbial and viral communities from oxygen minimum zone, Eastern Pacific Ocean - ETNP201306SV45 | ecosystem: Environmental > Aquatic > Marine > Oceanic | place: Pacific Ocean: Eastern...
GAGAGGGCCTCATATTCAATTATGCTATTACTAAGGATTTTTCGCATACTCTTTTGAGTATACATGAAGGCGATGCGCTGGGGACATTGTTGAGGGGAGACAAAGGGACCAGCGCATCGTGAGGAAATAGGGGCTATTTGATTTTGACGTCTATCGTTTTAGGTTGTGCTTCTTCTTGCTTTGGAAGCGTTACCGTTAAGACGCCATCTTTGAAGTCGGCTTCTACTGCGTCTTGTTTGATCGCATCACCGAGTTGGAATCGTCGGTAGAACTCACCTGAGTGTCGTTCTGCTCTATAGAACCCTTTTTCTTTGGCTTCGGCTTTCGTTTCTCGTTTACCAGATAAGACAAGCGCATTATCGTCTATGGAAAGGGACACATCTTTTTTGCTTAGACCAGGAAGATCGGCTTCGATGTAGACTGCTTTGTCGTCTTCATGGATATCAACTCTTGGCTTGTAGGTAGATGTTGCTGACGATTCGAATCGTGGTGAAAAGAATGTGTCAAAGACATCTGATAAGTCGTGGGATCGTCGTTTTGTTACTGAATACATAATTGCGTTCTCCTTGTGTTGTGTTTACTCACAAGAGTGCAATTTTGATGCCAGTATATTTTAGGTTTTTGTGTTCAAAAAGTGGCCTGTTCTTTTGGACAGCCGTTCATTTTTTTTACATTAAGCACCAGGCTATGCAAATTTTTTTTAATGCAGATTCAAAATAATCTAAAGCCTGACTCACTTCAGGGCTTAGCTTTACCGGCTTGAACCCACTGCTAGACTCTCCTGTTGGTAATACTCCAGGTAAGCCTGCCTTACCCTCACCTTGGATTCCTCCAAGATTGCTAAAAGGATTTACTCCGTCCATACTACCCATGCCGCACCTCCTTCTGATAAACCGTTGCTTTGTTTTGCTTTGCTAAATGAACTAGATTTTGGAAAATACGATGGATATCCTTCATATGGGATTGATCTACATTTTGTCCATTTAGTCTAATGGTCATATTTTTAAGATCTAATTCGTATTCATGTTTAAACTGTGCTGTTTTCTTTGCCAGCTTTAATGTGAGTGGCGTGATAATAGCCCAGTAGTCGTCTAGACGCTTGGACGCAGGGCTCATCATGATTGAGCTTGTGAATTGAAATACACCGAAGAGGTGTTGTACTGCTTCTTGAATGCCAATTACTTCCATATTATGTCCTTATATAGTTAAAGCTTCCCGGAACTAGGCTAACTTAAACATTTCTTGGGTCGCTTGTACCGACTATGCTATAAACAACACTATGAACTATTTACACACCATGATTCGAGTAACCGACTTAGACGCTTCACTAGATTTCTTTTGCCGCATTTTGGGTATGAAAGAAATACGCCGTAAGGAATCTGAGAAAGGTCGTTTTACACTTGTCTTTTTAGCTGCGGATGGGGATGTTGATGCAGCGAAGGCAACGCAGGCACCTGTGTTGGAGCTTACGTACAACTGGGATCCTGAAGAGTATGGATCGGGACGCAACTTTGGACACTTGGCGTATCGTGTTTCTGATATTTATGCCACGTGCCAGCACTTAATGGACGAAGGGATTGTGATTAATCGTCCACCTCGTGATGGCTACATGGCGTTTATTAAAACTCCGGATGGCATTTCGATCGAGCTTCTACAAAGCGGTGATCGGCTCGAACCTCAAGAACCTTGGGCGAGCATGCCAAATACTGGGTCTTGGTAATTACTTAGTAAACTTTTTAACGAAGGCGATAATAGATTCTTTTTCTTGTCTGCTTACTTCAAGTGACAACAAAAATACCATTATGGCCATTGCAAATAGCTGACCACCGTCACCCATTACTTCGATACCTAGGAACATAAGGTGAGATGCAATAGCACCTGCCATTAGACCTACTGAAAGTAATGCGCCTAAACCTGAAAATGCAGGAACAATTAACATAACTCCGGCTACCAACTCTAAAACACCTGTTAGGATTCTGCCCCATGGCTCAACGTTTAGTGTCGAGAAAATGTGAACAGATGTTGCATGCGCAGAAAACTTGTAAAAAAGTGTTTGTAATAAAATGACGGCTGGAACCCATCTTAGTGCATGATGAAATGCTGTTTTAATCATAAACAATCTCCTTTGGATTATTACCAATATTGTATCAGCAAAAAGCTTACTCTTCCTACTAGAAGCTTTATTGAACTCAAACTTCTTGATAAAGTGGCCGTATGAAAACACTATTTTTAACACTTTTAATCGCATTATCCGTATTAGGTTTTAACGCTGAGGCTGCTGAGTTTAAAGTGAATACAGAAGGCTTTTTCAATACTTACGCCATTCATGGCTACGACACAGTTGCTTACTTTACTGAAGGTAAGGCTGTAGAAGGTGAAAAACAGCATAAAGTTGTATGGCAGGATGAAGAATGGCTCTTCTCTAGCACAGCTAATGCAACTCTTTTTGAAGAGAATCCTGAAAAATATGCTCCTCAATATGGTGGATACTGCGCGTACGCTCTTAGCAATAACGAGCTTGTTGATATCGACCCTGAAGCATTCGCTATTGTTGAAGGTAAACTTTACTTAAACTACAGCCACCGAATTGCAAAACGCTGGAAACAAAAGATGGCTGAGTATATTAAACAAGCGAATATCAATTGGCCAACTCTCGGAAAACCGTCCGAGGAATGACCCTTAAGAAAAATACTTACGCCTCTATTACTATAGACACCCTACTTCCTTTTGGGAGTGGGCAAGGTATATGTGAAGGCACACCTGTTGTTGTTCCGAATACTGTCCCTGGCGATTGTGTCGATATTAAAATTATTAAACTTGAGAAGCAGCGAGCTATTGCGAAGCTTCTTGAGATCACAACACCCTCTCCGATTAGACAAGAGCCCACATGTTCTGTTGCGTCGCAATGTGGTGGGTGCCAGCTTCAGCATGTAGATTACGAGGCTCAAATAGAGCACAAGGCAGCGCTTCTGGAATCTGCACTAGGCAAATCAATATCTGTAGTTCCCGCAGCTTCTCCATTACATTACAGAAACAAACTCCAAATGACATTTGGCCGAGATCAAGAGGGAAAAGCTATTCTTGGCTTATACGCCACACATAGCAACCGTATTGTAGATGCAGAGCTTTGCCATATTGTTCATCCGGATATTCAAGACTTACTTTCTGATATTCGAGCTTGGATGAAGGTCCAAAAATATATCCCCTATCACCTCGTGATCCGTCATGGATTAAATACAGGTGGACTTATGGTTATTTTCGTTATTGATCCGAAACATGTGCAACTTAAAGAAACACTCCTGTCATCCTTTTCTGGCAATTCAAAGATTTCTAGTTTGTGGATCTGTGAAAACTCTGATCCAGAAGCATCTGTACTTACTGACTCATTAACTCACCTTCATGGACAACCCGTTATTTCGGACTCGTTATTAGGCATACACTTCGAGATTTCGCCGTTGAGCTTTGTCCAGAACAACCCAGCTATGACTAAAACTCTTTATTCACATGTAAACGAGATTCTATCCGGACTTTCTGTGACGACATTATGGGATCTTTATTGCGGTATTGGAGTCATGACACAAGCATGTGCTTCTGCGGTAGAAACATGTGTTGGGGTGGAAAATGTACCTGTAGCGATAGAAAACGCTAAAGCTTCAGCTGTAAAAAATGTCATCCAGAACTGTGAGTTTGTATGTGATGATGCTACAAATTTTGTAGGTGAGTCTCTGAAAACTGATACTCCAGATGCTGTAATTGTGGACCCTCCTAGAAAAGGGTGTTCTAAGGAGCTCTTAACATCTCTAGCAGACAAAAAAATAGCCCATATTATTTATGTATCGTGCTCACCTCAAAGTTTGGTTCGAGATGTTCAGATACTCTCTAATATGAGCTATTCAATTGATTCTGTTTTAGGATTCGACTGCTTTCCTAACACGGTTCATGTGGAAACTGTCGTACACCTAAAGTACACCGGCTCTTAGTGCTGTTGTCCACCTGGTGCGTATGCATGACCGTGCTGAAGTTCTTCTTCTGTCGCGTCACGAACGTCTACGATTTCTACATCGAAGTTTAGGTTTTTACCTGCTAATGCGTGGTTCATGTCGATTGTTGCGTTTTCAGCATCTACGCTAAAAACTGTTGCAACAACTACACCTTGTGGTGTTTGTGCATGAAACTGAGCACCAACTTGTACTTGGCTTTGATCGTCGAATTGCGCTAATAGCACGTCTTGCTTAAGTGCGTCGTTGTATTCTCCATAACCTTCTGCTGGAGCAACTACTACGCTTAGCTTATCGCCAGCTGACTTTCCTTCTAATCCGTTTTCTAAACCTACAACGATATTTCTTGCGCCATGTAAGTATGCAAGTGGATCGCGGCCTTCTGATGAATCGATTACGTCGCCTTCATCACTTTTAAGTGTGTAGTGCATTGTTACTACTTTATTTTTTGTAATTGTCATAATGCGTCCTTTGTTGTTGATATCTTCATCATAGGCGCTTTGTATAGGTGCGTCTAGGTACGGAACGATACTAGAAGTGCTGTGTAGGTTATTGAAACGAGAACAAATAAGATGCCAATTACCATATTTAATTGCGCCCAGGAAAGTGAGTACACCATAAAACCAGCAACCAATGATGCAAGGGCCTGAGCTGCAAATAAGCCCCCAATCAAAATCCAAGAAACTGCTTTTGGAACATCTTGCTTTTCTACACTTTCTGCAGCTGCAAAACGGTATTGATTCACGAAGGAAATGGACATCCCAAATAGCCACTGCGACGCAACAAATAGCGCAAAACTTTGATTAGCTAAAGCAAAAGATGCCAGTACCCCTGATGCCACTGTAAGCCCGACCCCAACTAAACTAGCTTGTTTACGCCCCAACTTTTTAATGAGCCAAATACAAGGTGCAATATTGAGCGCGTTCCCCAAAACAACAGCCACAATTGGTAGTGTGCTTAAGGATAGCGTTGGTGCCAGCTCGTATCCGATCAAGGCCCCAACTAATCCAACCATAGACGTACCGCTCATCACTAAGGCCTGTGCCATAGATAATAGTATTACGTTATTAAAGTTAGACGTGCTCATTATGGTCTCCTCGTTGTGGTTCTCGTATAATACTGGGCATGAAACATCTTCAACTTATCATTGTCGTTATTATCTTGGGAATAGGGAGTATATTTACTATGGGATTTTTTGATTCAAAGGAAACACAGGCTCCTGAAGACACATCTTCAGCTGTTTTTGCAGGTGGTTGCTTCTGGTGCATTGAAGCTGCCTTTGAAGCACAACCAGGCATTATAAAAGCGATTTCAGGGTATACAGGAGGCACGTCATCTCACCCTAATTACGAGGACGTCGCTAGTGGAAAAACAGATCACCTTGAGTCTGTAGAAGTATTTTATGATCCTACTGTTGTGAGTTACGAAGATATTGTGAACCACTTCTTAAAACAGATTGACCCGACGGATGATGAAGGGCAATTCGCTGATAAAGGAAACCACTACAAAACAGCTATTTTCGTAGAGACTGAGGGCGAACGAAAGATTGCAACGGAAGCACTCAAAAAACTTGCTGAGATGGAAAAGTTTGAGAAGCCTATCGTGACACAGGTACTAGACCGTAGCGTGTTTTACCCTGCCGAGGAGTATCACCAAGATTACTTTAAAAAGAACGCCTTTCGATATGGACTTTACTATGAAGGGTCAGGTAGAAAAGCTTATACAGAATCTAAGTGGGACTCTCCTAAAAAGCTTGTGGTATCTGAACCAAAGTACTCAACACCTTCAGATGAAGAACTTAAAAAAGAACTAACGCCACTTCAATATAATGTCACGCAAAAAGATGCGACTGAACCCGCCTTCAACAATACGTTTTGGGACCACAAAGAAGAAGGCATTTACGTCGATATTGTTTCTGGTGAGCCTCTCTTCAGTTCAACAGATAAGTATGACTCGGGTTGTGGCTGGCCAAGTTTCACTCAACCTATCGATGATAACTTTATCGTAGAGAAAGACGACTACAAGCTCGCTATGAAACGAATTGAAGTACGTAGTAAACATGGAAACTCTCATTTAGGGCATGTGTTTAATGATGGGCCAGCTCCTAATGGTCTTCGTTATTGTATTAACTCTGCAGCACTTCGATTTGTTCCTGTGAAGGATTTGGAGAAAGAAGGCTACGGAAAATACCTGCCTCTTTTTAACTAGTGATACACTCTCTCGATACGATTTCCTATTGCACATAGGCTCTCGTAAGGGATTCGGTTGGAATGCTTTGCGAACGTTTCCAATGGAATCGTTGCACCTTGCTGTTCACCAGTAAAGACCACACTGTCTCCTGGTCGAATTTCGGCTTTACCTACGTCTACCATACACATATCCATACAGACATGTCCTACAACAGGATATTCCTTACCTTGAATAAGTACACTACCATTGAAACTACGTGGAATGCCATCTTCGTAGCCCATCGATACTGTCGCGATTCTTGTTGTTTTTTGAGTAATGAAATGATGGTCGTACCCTACACCATCGCCTGGTTTTATGGTTCTTACTTGAAGCACCTTTGCTTCTAATGTCACACAGTCCATATAGCTATTAATACCTACTCGAACCATATCGAAATGGGACTCTGGATACTGAATCGCCCCTTCAGAGTTTGCAGCATGAGCAATGACATTTTTAGATAGTGACACAGAGCTTAACGCACTCTTAAAGCGACTAATTTGAGACGCCGTTTCCGACTTAGACTCAGCAGCGCAAGCAAAGTGAGTGTATATGCCTGTTAATTCAATATGTGGTGTTTGTTTGATTAATGTTACGCAGGCGGCTAATTCGTTTAATTCGCATCCAACTCGATTCATGCCTGTGTTTACATTCAAGTGAACTTTAATTGTGTTTTCCGTTGGAAACTGAGCTAAGTTTTGTATTGAAGTCTGAGACCATACCGACATTTCGATATTATGCTCAATACAGTCTTGCAAGGTCTCTGAATTGGGTTCACAGAATGTGAGTAGAGGAAGAGAGACTCCTGCTTTACGCAGTGTTAATGCTTCCTGACACGTTGCAACACCTAGATAGTCCACTAGAGATTCTTCTTCTAGAAACGTCGCCATCTTTATAGCCCCACAGCCATAAGCGTCGGCTTTTACAACCGCCATTATTTTGGTTTTAGACGTTAGAGTAGCTTTCATCGTTTCCCAAAATTTTTGGTACTTACTTAAGGATATACTACATCTGCCTCTCTCGTTCATGGGTATCAGGTTAGCTGAGAGAGTATCGCTTAGGCAAGAGAATTGGTGGACGTAATGGCCTAATATTTATAAAATAAGGACTATGGTTACAAGGTTTTTACAGCGTTTAATTTGCCTATCCATCACATTTGGACTACTTGCCTGTTGCTGTACACCTAATCTTATAGCCTCTGAAAAAGAAGGATCTTGTTGTTGTGCGCCAACGTCCGGATGCGAAGCAGTTGATACATCTTGTTCAACCGATCATGAAACACAAGACGCTATATCTGTTTTACAAAAAGATATCCTAGTTTCTGGGTCTTCCAGTTCACACACCTTACAACTAACACCTTCACACGCGTATGCGCGCGCGTATTATATATATAACCCAACATCATCCTGGTTGGATATGATGGGATCTATACGTCTTCAGTGTTGAAGCATCCCCTTTTAAACACACACTTTATTTAAAACACAAAAGGAGATTTTCAAATGAAAAACACATTATTAATTGCTTTACCAGTACTTGCTATCGTTATCGCGATAGGAACATCTGTATTCGCAGGTGACTGCTGCCAAGCTAAAAAAAGCTGTTGTACAACAAAAGAAGCGTGTTGTACTACACAAGCTAAGTAATAGCTTAAACATTAAGGGCTCCATTTGGAGCCCTTTTGTTTTTTAAGATTTATTTACTTGCGCAACACGCGTCTTTTTTCTCTTTTACCTCTGCTTTCTTAGCCTCGCAAGATTTTCCAGAGCACTCTGTTTGGCAAGATGCCTTAGACTTCACACTACATGCTCCACCACCAAATAAAGCTGGCTTAGCACTGTAGGCTACTGCACCTAATAAAATAACACCTGCAATAATACCAATTACTGTTTTATTCATAAATATGACTCCTTTTTATTCATGATAACAATCTACGTCTTCTCACAGAAGAGTTTAGTGTTATAGTGTGCATATATATCGCTCAGGAGAAGTATGTTGAATATAAATAACTTAATCATTGTTGGGTCAGAAGAATGGTGTCAGTTTCCAGATTTAAATATTCCTGGTATTAAAGCAAGGGTAGACTCTGGAGCGAAAACATCGTCTCTCCACGCATTTAACATACAGTCATTTAGAAAAAATGGAGAAAAATGGGTTAACTTTGAGGTTCACCCTCTTCGAAATGACAACCGAACCTCTGTATTTTGTGAAGCTAAAGTCATCGACCAGCGCGTTATTAAAAGTTCATCGGGCTCTTCAGAAAAACGTTTTGTTATCCGATCTAAGGTTCTTCTAGGTTCTGAGCAATATGACATTGAACTAACACTTACTAATAGAGACTCTATGGGGTACAGAATGCTACTTGGAAGAGAAGCTATGGAAGGCAGGGTACTTGTGAATCCTGCTGTCAGCTTTTCACTTGGAGACAGAACCCCAGATGACCTTAACCGTGTTTACCAAAAAGCAAACAGAGTAGGAAATGGCTTAAAAATCGGAGTACTTGCGAGCAACCCGGATCTATACAGTAATCAAAGGCTTATGGCCGCTGGAGAAGAAAGAGGCCATGAAATGGTCTTTTTAAATATTAAACAGTGTTATATGAAACTTGATGTAGAAAATCCAGAAATTCATTACAGAGGTGGAAGCGTTGTATCTCGTTTAGATGCTGTTATTCCTCGAATTAGGCCAAGTGTGACATTTTATGGATCTGCACTTACACGACACTTTGAAAGCATGGATGTGTTTTGTTTAAACTCCGCTCAGGCGATCACACAGTCTCGTGACAAGCTTTTCTCTCTTCAACTTTTACTTAGAAATGGTATCGATATTCCTACGACAGGCTTTGCTAACTCCCCTATTGATACGAACGATGTCATTGATATGTGTGGTGGCGCGCCTCTTATTATTAAGCTACTTGAAGGCACTCAAGGCACAGGCGTTGTACTTGCAGAAACACGTAAAGCGGCTGAAAGTGTTATTAATGCCATGAAGTCGATTAAAGCAAACTTACTTGTTCAGGAGTACATTAAAGAGGCCTCTGGTAAGGATATCCGCTGCTTTGTTATTAATGGGAAAGTAGTCGCTAGTATTCAACGCACAGCAAAACCAGGTGAATTTAGAGCTAATATTCACCAAGGAGGTACTGCAGATGTTATCAAAATTACGCCTGAGGAACGCAAATTGGCTATCAAATCTGCCAAAATATTAGGCCTTAAGGTAGCTGGAGTAGACATTATTCGATCAAACAAAGGGCCTTTATTACTCGAAGTAAATTCGTCTCCTGGGCTCGAAGGAGTAGAGTCTGTTTCGGGAAAAGATATTGCTCGAGAGATGATTTTAGCTATCGAAAAAAGCCTGAAATGGCGTGCAAAGTAATTTTTAAACATGTTTTTTTATAAATTTTACACTCAAAATCCAAAAAAAAATGAAAATTTTTGAAATTTATTGAAAACTCCCCCGATAATTTAGTAAAAGGCAAACGTTCTAAGGGGGACGACAATGAAAAAAACATTATCTATTTTAGTATTACTTCTAGGATTTATTCTTACAGGTTGTAGTCAACATACAAGTATTACAGTAGACGAAATTCCTGCTGATGTTATCGGATCACAAAGCATCGCAATTGAAGAACTTCCTACATATGACGAAACAGATTCATCTGTAGTGGTTCCTGAAGAAGTAGAGCACGTAACATTTAACACTGATTTAGAAGAAGAATTTGAAACAGTAACGATTGAACTGACTTATAAATTCACATCTACAAATGCATCATTTTATGTATGGTACTCAGAGACTAGTGTTGGACCACTATTTCCTGTAGGTCATACAACAGCAACTGACGCAGATTTAGATACTTGGATCACAACGACAATGGTAGCCGACCTAACAGACGCGAGACTTCTACAGTTCGAACTATTAGGCGACGGCACTAAAGTAAAGTCTATCTCGGTAACACCAAACTAAGACTTAGCTCTAAACGGAATTTTTAAATATCTACTCCCATTATCATCTTTAGCCGGCAATTTGCCGGCTTCGATGTTTATTTGGAGGCTTTGAAGCAACAAACGGGGTGCCTTTAATGTTTTATCTCTGGAATCTCTCATCTCTACGAAATCGTCCTTAGTCGTCTCACCTTTGAGTTGAGGATTTTTTTGTTTTTGAATGCCTATCGTTGATTCGTAGGCAACCTCTCGTCCACCTGGTAAGTAGTCGTGCCCTACGAAGACTTTCGTTTCATCAGGAAGCTGATACAAGGTATTTGAAATTGACTCGAACAACTCTCCTGAATCTCCCCCTGGAAAGTCGCAACGACCTGTTCCGTAATCGTGCATAAACAAGGCATCTCCAGTAAAGACTGCTTCATTGTTAATGTAATACGACACACAAGCCGGTGTATGTCCTGGCGTATTTAATGTTTGAATTGAAAGTGTTCCCGCTGTAATCACTTCTTTATCGTCTAAAAGCTGATCGAACTGAACGCCGTTTTCATTGAATTCTTTGAAGTTGAATACGTGTTTAAATGTTTTTTGAACGGCCGTGATATTTTTACCGATCCCAATTTTTGAATCTGGATAGATCTCTTTAAGGAATTGAGAACCTGTAAGGTGATCTGCATGAGCATGTGTTTCAAGAATATAGTGAATGGTCAGATTATGATCTGCCACGTAATCGACTACCAATTGGATAGACTCTTTGGAGTATGTAGACGATGCTGGATCGTAGTCCAGAACTGGGTCAATAATAATCGCGTCTTTCGTTTTTTCGTCGTGCACAATAT
>Ga0066825_10000654_pt1 | contig 10997 bp, 10 predicted proteins | sample ETNtaG_6_FD_65608 | JGI IMG/M metagenome (GOLD analysis project Ga0066825, IMG submission 65608) | Marine microbial and viral communities from oxygen minimum zone, Eastern Pacific Ocean - ETNP201306SV45 | ecosystem: Environmental > Aquatic > Marine > Oceanic | place: Pacific Ocean: Eastern...
CGAACAGAAGATGGAATCATCAGGAATCACTGCTCCGCAGGAACCACACTCCATCTCCTCACCCTTACCTACCTAAACATCCTTGATTCTAAAGTCTTCTATCTTCTGTTATGCAAATCACCTAACACAGAGTGAGAATCTTCATGCGGGAGAGGTTGGTGGTTGCTCACGGAGGGAGTGCATGTCGGTTTTGATTGATGCTGAAATCGATACGTTGCTTGAGACCACTTCGCGCTCGTTTTACCCTACACTCAAATATCTTCCAAAGAAGATTCGTGGACAAATTGGCTTGCTTTACTTGCTAGCAAGAGTTGCCGATACGATCGCAGATTCAAAAGCGGGAGAGACCACGTTGCTTATCGATGCTTTGACGCAATACAATGAAGTTGCTCAAGGGCGTTCAAATGAACTGCCAGATTTGTCCAATCTTGCAGAGATTCAAGCAAATCCTGCTGAAGCGGAGTTGTTGAGAAACGTTGAGAAGGTTATTGATGCATTATCGATTTACCAACAAGGAGACCAAGAACGTATTCTGGAATGTTTGGATGTGATTGTAGGGGGGCAAATTCTCGACTTACAGCGATTCGGTATCGCCAAAGAAGGTGGGACGATTTCATCGCTTGACTCTGAACAGGCACTGGATGACTATACTTTCCGTGTCGCTGGATGCGTCGGTGTCTTTTGGACGAAAATGTCGTTAGCGCACATGATGAAGTTGCCAAAGGCTAAGGAGGAATTGTTCTTTGAACACGGAATTCGCTTTGGAAAGGCGCTTCAAATGATCAATATTCTACGGGATATTCCTGAAGATTTGCGCTTTGGCCGTTGCTACATTCCTGGTCCTTCATTGGCGCAACATGATTTGAAGCCAAGTGATTTGCTCGATCCGACGAACATTGACGCCTTTCGACCACTTTACGATACGTACCTTGACCTAACTAGCGAACATCTCGATGCTGCGGTGGAATACATTCGGATGATTCCAGATCGCCAATTCCGTCTCAAGGCAGCTTCAATGCTTCCAGTCTTGATCGGTCAACGTACTGTAACGCTCCTTCGAGAAGGAAACATTCTCGATTCAGAAGAAAAGATCAAAGTGACCCGGGATGAAATGAAAGGTTACTTCAAGAAATTGCTACGGGCACTCATCATTCCCGGTGGTGTTCAGAGGCTTCTCGCAAAGAATAAGAATGCTTAGGAATGTCATTTGTGAGTAAATATTTACTTGTGATGAAACCAATTCCACGTTCAAACTTTCAAGAGGAGGTCTCTTAAACAACGAGCGCGAGGGGGAACTGTTTACGATGTTGGAACGCCGAAAACCTCTGGACCTTCTCTTCCCTCTCAAAGGTGGAGCCGAAAGTTCCGTACAGGCGAAGACATCACCAACACCACTCGACCGTCTTCGAGCAGGTGTTATGCTTGCACGAGATGCAGTCAAGGCCGTGAGTGTCACGGCCATGGAAGCATTGCGTGAAGGTGCAATGATGATTGGATTGTTCAATGAACAAAACGAACTCATCGATCCGTTTGTTGACCTCGATGCACCAATATGGTCGGACCAACCACCAGTCGAACTCTATCGGCTTGCCTATCGCTATTGTGAAGAGTTGACGAAGCGTGAAGCAGGAAACTTCTATCACTCGTTCAAGTATCTTCCAGACGAACAACGTCTTGCAATGTGTGCTGTTTACGCCTTCTGTCGTCGAGCGGACGATATTGCAGATGGTGACTGGGCAGACCGATTCCCTGGCTCTACAATCGAACTTAGCCAAGAAGCGATTGAGTATCGAATTCAGTTGGAATCACTCCAAAAGCGAACGACTATTTTGGAAGATGAGGTTTATCTCAATAAAATCAACCAACTGTTTTTCTTCAGAAAAAAACTTTCAACATGTTACAATGATGTCTACAGCACAGACCCTGTGTTCCTTGCACTAAAGGACACAATCGAGCGTTACAACATCTCACGAGGCGTCTTTGATGACCTTATTTCGGGAATGGAAGATGATCTTTACAGCAACCGGTATCGAACCTTTGAGGAATTGTATGTCTATTGTTATCGTGTGGCTTCTGTTGTCGGCTTGATGTGCATTGAAATTTATGGTTATGATGATCCACGAGCACGTAAGTTCGCTGAGTCGTGGGGAATTTTTATGCAACTCACAAACGTTCTACGAGATGTTGGAGAAGACATCGAACGCGACCGTGTTTATCTTCCACTCGATGAACTCGAGCGTAACGGCATGACTGAAACCGATCTAGTCGGAGGTAAGGTCGTACTCAATCCTACTTGGGAACCCTATTGTCACCATTATGCAAAGCGAGCTCGAACCTATTTGGAAGAAGCTCGTCAATTGCTTCCACTTCTTCCTCGACGAACACGATATTCCCCGGCTGCAATGATCGCATTTTATGATAAGATTCTCAAGCAAATTGAGAAACAGCAAGGTGACGTATTTACTCGTCGCGTCAAACTCAACAAGTTCCAGAAACTCAGTCTTGCTGCTGCCGTTTATCTTCGACATCGATTCTTGCCAAGATTCCTCGACCCTGTTTGGGGTGGACTCGCACGTGTCGGCTTGCTACCAAACGTTTGAGTGAATCAAACCGTTCGAGTGAATGCTTGAATGCCTGTGATATAACGGCCGAGAATCAGATTGTGTATGTCATGTGTACCTTCGTAGGTCTTGACCGATTCAAGATTCGCCATATGTCGCATGACCGGGTATTCGTCGAGAATTCCGTTTGCACCGTGAATGTCACGTGCTACACGAGCGATTTCAAGAGCAATATCCACATTGTTCATTTTTGCAAGCGAGATTTGTTCGTTGAACCAAGTCCCATCATCCTTCTTTCGTCCGAGGTGGTAGGCTAGCAATTGGCCTTTGGTGATCTCGCGAAGCATCCAGGCCAATTTGTTCTGAACGAGTTGATAGGATGCGATTGGATGATCGAATTGAATTCGACTCAACGCGTATGTTTTCGCACTGTGGAAACAAGCCATTGCAGCACCCAATGCGCCCCATGAAATACCATATCGAGCATTGTTCAAGCAAGAGAAAGGCCCGCGTAGACCCTTGACACCAGGTAGAATTCTGTCCTTCGGAATCTTACAATCTTGGAAGACAAGTTCAGATGTTACAGATGCTTTGAGCGAATGCTTTCCCTTCATCTCTGGTGCACTGAAGCCTTCATCATCTTTCTCGACAATAAAACCACGAATAACGCCGTCAAGTTTGGCCCATACGATTGCAACATCGGCGATTGTACCGTTGGTAATCCACATTTTCGCACCGTTAAGCAAGTAATGGTCACCCATGTCTTCTGCTTTGGTGATCATATCGCCAGGATTGGAACCATAATCGGGCTCGGTCAATCCGAAACAACCAATCCATTCACCAGAGGTCATTTTGGGAAGATAGTAATTCTTCTGTTCTTCACTTCCAAAGTCCCAGATAGGGTACATGGCGAGTGAACCTTGTACTGAAGCAAAGGAACGAAGCCCGGAGTCGCCGCGTTCAAGTTCCTGGCAAATCAGTCCATAGGCGACATATGAGAGTCCTGGACATCCATAGCCCTTGAGAGGTGCGCCAAGCACACCCATCTCGCCAAGAGCAACACGCCATTCATCAAGGAAGATTCCCTTTTCACAAGCATGTTCAATCTTTGGAATCACTTCTTCATCAACCCATTCGCGAACAAGGTCGCGAATCATGATTTCTTCTTCAGTAAGTAAGGATTCGATGTCGTAAAAATCGATGGCTTCGAATGGTTCCATTCAGTTCCCTCATGTTGTGGGAGGCGATACAACTCATGAACCTTAGCACACAACCAATGTGTTCATTCTCATCATTCTTTCTTTTCAAAGCCACGCAGTTCCCTATATTTTCGTTGAAGATAACTGCTGTTCATGAAAATGAGTCCGATGATGACACCAGGTACGGAAACTGCAACAGCTGCGAAAACAATGGTTTCCATAATTCCGAGACTTTCCCGACTTTCAGTAGGATAAATTTCGACGATGGACCCTTCATTTGTAATCATCCAACCCTCGTCTTCTCCAATCTCCCACATGAATGCAATGCGCTGACCTGCAACTTCTGGATCGAAATCGGTAATAGGTTCAGATTCAATATGCATGAAGACTTCATCGATATCGAGTTTGTAACGAACAGACTCCATTGGAGCGAGGTGAATCAGCGATGTTCCATCATAGCCTCGGCTAAGTGCAATGAAGTCTGTTGAACCTTCCTGCAGTTGCATGACTTGACCAGTTGTGGATTGAGAAGCGTCCTGAATGTCCAGAACAATGGACACGTGTCGTCGTCCACTGGCAAATGCTGCACACTTGATGTACGTTGCATCAGGACAATCAACTGCAACCCACGTGTCGCTGGATGTACCGTCGAGCCATGTAATTTCACGGGTTCGGTCGATGACGGCAATTCCATCGTCAATTGATGTTGCAAGACATATGTTCTGCTCAAGGTGGCAGGAAATGTCTGTAATTTCCGAGGATTTTGTATCCTCGAGTTTCAACATCCCCTCACCTTCATTGAAACTGTAGATGTTACCGTTTTTTGCACCAAAATAGGCGAGATCTCCACCAGGACGCCAAGATGTTGCAGTCAACTCAATGCTTCCAGTAATTCCAGCCCCATTGACCGCATCAATACTGTTGTCCGATAGTGAATAACGCAAAGCAGCACCACGATCTCCCGCAATAAGTGCAGTTTCTCCATTTGGATGCCATGAGACGTCATTAAATCGCGCAGTTCGGCTGCTGTTGATTTCCTGGTCTTGGCTTCGATCACCTGGTGCAGATGCAGAAATCATGTGCACGAACCCATTATCGCCGACAAGGAGTATGTCCGATCCACTAGGAGAAACTTCGCCTGCTTGAATGTTCAATCCTTGTTCCGCCAATGCATTTTCTTGCTTGAAGCCCACTTCAGAAGCAGCAGCAATTGGAGCCAAGAGAATGACGAGAATGAGGAAAACAGCCCTCGTGCGCATAGTTGGCCCAAGCAATCTGACAGAAAAACCCCACTCTTTGGGTGGCTTGTTCTTCGCGAGCCTTATGAGTCTTGTACCGATGGGCCATCATGGAGCGATTCGCAGTAAAACGAGGTATCGAAAAATCAATTGGTGGAAACGCAGGCTTGGCAAAGTTGGCAGCACAACATTTTGAGAATGTTCAAGCAAACGCTGAAGGCGAATTCCAAGCGTCGTTTGGCCTCCTCTCAAACATTACGGGTTGCTACACGGATCAGGGAAAATTGCAGGTTGATGTTGTACAACTCAAAGGAACGGATCTTGAAGCCTTCTTGTCCGCTGACGGAGGCCGTGAACAGGCAATGGAAAGCCGACGTCGCTGGTCTATGTTCTTGGACGAAGCAACAGGGTACAATGCAAAGCAACGCGGTGACAAGGCGAAAGAAGACGCCAAGAAATTTTCAAAGGCCAAGTCGGCCATCAAGATGATTCGAAAATCCATTGAGATGAGTGCAACTGTTACGCAAGAGACCATCGATACGGCAGAAACGATGATTGCAGAATTGGAAGCGATGATCGAGCGTGGTGAAGCACCTTCTGAAGGAAGAGTGAAGAAACTGAGCGAACTTGTTTGAGGTGTTGATTTGGATCTGAATGCCCTGCTCGAACCTTTTGAGGAGCGGTATGAACGAGTCAAGGAACTTTCGAGCGAGGATCGAGAACGCCTTTACCTAATGCTTGGAGATGTTGAGGAAAGTGTTGGAATCGAACATCTTGTTGATTGTCTAGCAGATGGCACATCGATGGCAGGTGACGGAGTACTTCGATGCTATGTAGGATTTGAACCAAGCGGAAAAGCTCACATTGGATGGAAGGTTCTCTCCCTTCAACTCAAGCGCATGCTCGAAGCAGACGCCAACGTTTTGATTTTCTTGGCAGACTGGCATGCTTGGGTGAACGATAAGTTCGGAGGAAACATGGAAGATATCCAAAAGACAGCGGTTTACATGGAAGAAACCTTCCGTGCCCTTCTCGACTATCCTGAAGAGGGTGATGGCCCTGGACAACTTCGATTTTATTGGGCAAGTCAATTGATGGATTCTGGCGATTATTGGGCTCGAGTCTTGCGTTGCTCAAAAGGTGCAACACTTCCAATGGTGCGAAAAACCTTCACCATTATGGGCAGAGATGAGGCCTCATCAGACCACGATCTTTCCAAGTTTTACTATCCTGCGATGCAAGCAGCAGATATCTTTGAACTTGACATCGATGTTGCAATCGGAGGAATGGATCAACGAAAGGCACACATGTTCATGCGAGATATGGCATCGAAATGGAATTGGAAGAAGGCAACTTGCCTACACACGCCTATTTTGTCATCGCTCAAAGCGTCCGGCGTACGTATGGATTCCTTCGATCATAAGATGAGTAAATCGGATCCGAATGGAGCCCTGCTTCTTCATGATACGCTCGAGCAAGTTCAAAAGAAAATGAGAAAGGCCTATCTTGACCCTGAAGACGAACATTCTCCTGTTTACGAACTTGCAGAGCATGTTGTTTTCCCAGAATTTGGCCACATTCAAGTCACACCGAATCCGAAATTTGGTGAACCGAGCACATGGAATGATCTTGAATCATTCAAATCCGCGGTTATGAATGGAACACTCCATCCATTTGATGCAAAGATGGGTGTAGCTGCAGGTGTAGCTGCTGGTTTGTCAGCGATTGCTGAGCATTTTGAGAAACATCCAGAAGCATACAAGACAATGCTTGAGATTACATCATGAGACTTGCTCAATACTCAGTGCTCGAACTTGCAACATTCGGCGCGTATCCTTGACAAAATTGCGTTCAGGAATTGGATCGATGTAAACAACACCATTGATCCGAATGATTTCTCCAGGTTCGTGTACGTCAACATATTCATCGTCAACAATAATCTGTATTGGTTGCCCGCCGTTTGCTTCTACATCAGTGACATTGAGGTATTGGATGTCCTGATAAAACGAACCTTCTGCAGTAAGTTGCATCAACATTTCAAGACGCTTGTAGAGCGTGTATGGGATTTGTTCACCTAACGCACTTTCCGCATCTTCAAGACAAACCTTGCACGGCCCATTTGGCCGTTTTCGCTCACGTGCAATACGCTGTGGGACTTCTAAACGGTGCCCACAAGCCATGCAGGTGTAGAGCGCACGTTTCAGATAACCGAGGCGAGGTCCAACATCCTTCACTTTGACGATGAGGCTGACAAGTTTACCTCTGTTTCGCATGCGTAATTTAGAGACTTTGGTGATTTTTTCATCGGGAAAGTTCAACGGTCGAAGGACACATCGTACATCTGTATACTCTGAACTCATCGATCGTAGAACTTCGTTTGCTAGTTCGACAGTCTCCTCAGGATATTCATTGAATCGTAGGCTTAGCAAATCGTCAGCATCGATATCAGCAAAATCGACATAAAACGAAAAAATCGGTTGCTCTGAACCCGTCAACACCTTAAGGGCTTCAAAATCATGCTTATGTTCACGCTGAAACAGTTGCCTCCAATGGTTCAACGTATCTGCGAGTTCGCTGGGTGGACCGGGAATATGGCGTTCATCTGACATGGAAATTCTCGTCTCCTAAGACGGCTTGTAAAGGTTACTCTGAATCCTTATTTTCCTCTGAGAATTCATAGCGGCTCAAAGCCAATCTTCATGAATCGTTTCTCTCTCGCAGATACGATAGAGATGTCCACAATCGTCGTATTGGTCAAGCAAGTTCCAGATACCAACGCTAAAATCGCCGTTCAAGGAGGGCGTGTTGATCTTTCCACAGTCAAGATGGAAATGAGCCCATATGACGGATTTGCAATCGAAACAGCACTTCGCCACAAAGAAGCAACAGGAGGTACTGTCACAGCGTTAACTGTCGGAGCTGCAGGAACTGAAAAGATTCTCAAAGATGCAAAGGCGATGGGTGTCGACAACATCGTACGAGTTTGGGATGATGCTTGGTCTGAACTTGATTCTAATGCGCTTCAATCCGTACTCAAAGAATCCATTGAATCGCTTGGTGCCAATGCGGTCTACTGTGGTAAATCTGCGGCTGACACAGGGGCAGGTTCGACTGGACCTGGACTCGCAGAGCGACTTGGATGGGCAAATGCTTCCAACATCATTGGTGCTGAATTTGGTGATGCAGTGACAGTCTCAATGCCCGTAGAGACAGGTGTTGCAAAAATTACAGTTCCATTGCCAGCCGTCATCTCTTGTGACAAAGGAGATTTCAAGCCTCGAAAAGCAAACGTCAAGGGAATCATGATGGCCAAGAAGGCCCAAGTTGAACTTATGTCAGCGAATGCACCTGCTTCAAGTGTTGTTGTTGCACACCATTCAATGCCAGCAGCTAAGCCTGCGGGTAAGACGTATGAAGGTGGATCAAGTGCTTCTGAGGTTGTCCAATTGCTTCGAGATGAAGCCAATGTACTATGAGGTGATGAAATGACAGACAAAATTGTAATTGCAGAACTAACAAAAGGAACCGTCAATCCATCGACAGCAGAACTCGTTACCGCAGCCCAAGCCATGGGTGGTAATGTGACCGTCGTCGTCCCATGTACGGATGCATCGATGGCTGATGCTGTTGCATCTTACGATGGTGTAACAAAGGTCATCGCAGTAAAATCCGATGTTTTTGGAGGAAATGACAGCAGTGGTTGGGCAAGCGCTCTTGATGGTGCAATGCCACAAGGAACTGCGCTCTTCCTTGCAACTGCACGTAGTAAGGACGTTGCTGCCCGTCTAGCTGCTCGTCGTGGACTCTCTGTGGTCCAAGATGTTGTTTCGATCGATGGCAACAATCTCACCTCTCCAATCTATTCTGGAAAAGCAAATCAAACCGTTACCGTCAATGGTGATGCGGTTGTTTCTGTCCGCGCCAATGTCTTTTCTGGTGTCGGTTCGAGTTCATCGAACGATGTTTCCGTTGTTGATGCATCGGGTGATGTGAAGACAGCTGTACAAGAAATCATGCAACGAGCAAGTGCTCGTCTGGATGTTTCTGAGGCAAACATCATCATTTCAGGAGGTCGAGGCATGGGGTCTCCTGCTAATTTCGCTCATCTTGAAGCTGTAGCAGATACAATCGGTGCTGCAGTTGGCGCATCTCGAGCGGCTGTTGATACATGGGAAGAAATTCCTCACTCGATGCAAGTTGGACAAACTGGAAAGACGGTCAATCCAAATCTCTACATTGCAGTCGGCATCTCTGGTGCGATTCAACACCTTGCAGGCATGCGTTCCTCAAAGTACATTGTTGCGATTAACAAGGATGCAGATGCACCGATTTTCCAGCATGCAGATTATGGAATTGTAGCAACATGGGAAGAAACACTACCAGTTTTCCAAGATGCTCTTTCCAATCTACTTGGTTAAGCGTACTTTCCAAATGTGTAGACGCCGGATTCTCCTGCGCCATCGCCCACGAATGGATTTGTTGCTTTCTCATGGCCAATCGTCGTAAGTGGTCCATGACCCGGATGGACGATTGTCGTTGGGTCGAGAGGCCACAACTTCGTTCGAATGCTATTTGATAGAACATTGAAATCTCCTCCTGTGTTTTCTAAATCGGTCCGTCCAACGGAGCCAGCAAACAGTGTATCGCCAACGAACAAGTGATCCGCATCACCTTCGACAATTAATCGAAGACAACATCCTCCAAGCGTATGTCCTGGTGTGTGCAGAATTTCAAAATCCAACGACCCGAGCGATAGCAATTGGTCATCAGCTATCTCATGGTCAGCAATTGCGGGCTCTGGGAGAGCAATTCCATATCGAACTGCTGCCTTTTTTGCGAGTGTCTGCAAGAAAGCATCATCCGGATGTAAGTACCAATCGACTTCAAAGTGATTCTTCAGTGTTGGAATGTGGCCACTATGATCAAAGTGAGCATGGGTGTTGAGCAGTGCGACAACCTTGCGCTCAATCGCCTTGGTCTCATCTTCAGAATGGGTTGACCAATGAGGGCCAGTTCCTTGACAAGCATTGATCCAATCGATAAGTCGCTGTGGTTCATCACCCCCATCGATGATGACTGTATCACCTGTATCGACATCTGTAACAACAGAGCATCGCATCTGTAACGGGCCAACCAAGAAGTTCTCAATCAATGGATTGGAGACGCCCATGTAGTGGCCAGCGACTTCTCCTTCATGAGGCTGAGGATTCGATTGTAATCTGAACTGAATCGGTCGTCATACTTCCATCAACATCAAACACACGCAGTTCAAACTGATGCACACCTGTTGAGAGTTTGACCTTCAATTTGGCTTCAGTCGAGATTTCACGGCCCGATGAATCCAACCACGACCATGCTTCAATTCGGTCCTGAGGGTCTGTTGACTGCGTACCATCAAGCGTGATTACAGCGCTCTCAGTATCGGTTGAAACAATTTGGTTTTCACCTGCATAGGCTTGTGGTGCAATCAATTCCTTGGCATCATCATGAAGAAACTGAAGCAATTCATCGATGTCCTGCTCAGATTCTTTAACAGATGTCACTTCGAGATCTTCTTGCATGGCTGCTGAAAGAGAATCAAGTCCAACATCAAATTCATTCAGATTCTTTTCAAGTGATTTTTGCTCTTCATCAGAAAGGAGATTTGTGAAATCGTCAACGTTTCTATAGACTACATCAGGATCTGTCTCCACTTCAACAACCTCCTCTTCAAACCACCCTTGAAGGAACGAGGGGTCGACATCGATGCTCTCTTGATTCAAATTGCAAACACCAACAGGTTCTGCCCCAGTCCAGTCGTTCTGATCTTCTCCAAAGAAGGCCATTCGGCCCGAATCGTCGACTTGTATGCCTGCAACCATCCCTTTGTGTTCAATTTGCCAAGACACTTCATTCGTTTCAAGATTCCATCCATAAATGTAGAACCATGTTCCTACCAACACAGTATTGTCAACGACTTGCAACAATTGAATAGGATATGGGAATGAGGTGACGACTTC
>Ga0066825_10000655_pt1 | contig 10995 bp, 11 predicted proteins | sample ETNtaG_6_FD_65608 | JGI IMG/M metagenome (GOLD analysis project Ga0066825, IMG submission 65608) | Marine microbial and viral communities from oxygen minimum zone, Eastern Pacific Ocean - ETNP201306SV45 | ecosystem: Environmental > Aquatic > Marine > Oceanic | place: Pacific Ocean: Eastern...
TTGCCAATTATTTTGGGGAATCAATAAGGAAATTTGAAATTTTTGTTTCATATTTGCACCCATAATGAAAAACAATCAACATATCCATCATTCAAAATACTTTGCTCAAGCGAGTTGATGAGGATATAGCTTATATATTCATAAAACCCGTTTGAAGCTCAAACGGGTTTTTTTGTTATAAATATTTGATGATCATGGAAAAAAAGTTACACATTGCGGTTCAAAAATCAGGAAGGCTTCACGATGAATCTCTGAAGTTGCTCAAAGATTGTGGTATTTCTTTTGACAACGGTAAAGATCAACTCAAAGCGGCGGCCAGAAACTTTCCAATGGAAGTGTTTTACCTACGCAACGGAGACATTCCTCAATATTTGAGAGATGGTGTTATTGACATTGCCATCATTGGAGAGAACCTCTTGGTTGAAAAAGGGGAGGGGATCGAAATTGCTGAAAAACTCGGTTTCTCAAAATGTAAAGTCTCTTTAGCGGTCCCAAAAGAGGATGATTATAAGGGTATTCAAAGTTTGAACGGTAAAAAAATTGCCACATCCTACCCGAACACAGTAAAAAAATACCTCAACAAAGCAGGGGTTTATGCTGATTTGCACATCATCAATGGTTCGGTTGAGATCGCTCCAAATATTGGTCTTTCAGATGCGATTTGTGATATAGTTTCGAGTGGATCAACTCTTTTTAAAAACAATTTAAAAGAAGTTGAAGTATTGTTTCATTCAGAAGCTGTATTAGCGTCAGGTCCTTCCCTGAGTAACGAGAAACAAGCATTGTTAGACAAGCTTCAGTTTCGTATACAATCGGTTCTGAAAGGACGTAAATCCAAATACATATTGATGAATGTCCCTAATGAGAGTATTGAAGTTATATCGTCTATATTACCGGTTCTTAAGTCTCCCACCGTTATGCCATTGGCAGAACCGGGTTGGAGTTCTTTACACTCTGTGATCAATGAAGGTACTTTTTGGGATGTTATTGATCAACTCAAAGCCGCAGGGGCTCAAGATATCTTGGTTTGTCCTGTAGAGAAAATGGTACTATAATAATGCTTACAATGAAACAATTCATAAATCCATCAAAAACACAATGGCAAGCGCTTCAAGCCCGCCCTACCGCTTCTTTTGAAGATGTAATGCCAGTAGTCGATGCTGTTTTTTCAGCAGTTCAGTCAGAGGGTGACAAAGCGATTCGTCAATACAGCACCGAATTTGATGGATATTGCCCAGAATATATTGAAGTGCCTAAGTCTGAATGGGAAGCAGCAGCTGAAGAGCTCACTCCAGAGCTTAAAGCAGCCATTGATCATGCTTATCAAAACATTTATCGCTTTCACAAAGCACAAATTACCCCACATGTAAAAGTTGACATACAAAACGGTGTAAGTTGTTGGCAAGAAAAACGATCTATAGATAAGGTAGGTCTTTATATCCCAGGAGGTACTGCTCCTTTATTTTCATCTGTTCTGATGTTGGCCATTCCTGCTCAAATAGCGGGTTGTAAAGAAGTTGTATTATGTACACCTCCAGATAAATCTGGGGTCATCGCTGCTCCAATTCGTTATGCAGCCGCTTTGTGTGGTGTCACTCGTTTGTTTCAAGTTGGTGGCATCCAAGCCATCGCCGCTCTGACTTATGGCACGGAAACAATTCCAAATGTATATAAGATTTTGGGGCCAGGAAATCAGTACGTAACTGCAGCCAAACAAAAAGCGACCCAGTTTGGGGTGGCGATTGATATGCCAGCAGGTCCGAGTGAGTTGTTGGTTGTAGCAGATGATACGGCAAACCCCGCCTATGTTGCTGCCGACTTGCTTTCACAAGCCGAGCATGGCGTAGACAGTCAGGTAATCTTGGTTAGCACTTCTGAAAACCTATTGGTTTCTGTTCAACAAGAAATCTATACTCAATTGGATGTGTTGCCTAGAAAAGACATCGCAAAGGCCTCTCTAGCCAATTCAAAGGCCATTCTATTTGATGATGAAGCAGACGCAATGTGTTTTATCAATGGTTATGGTCCTGAACACTACATTATTTGTATGAAAAATGAGGATGCATTTGTTGAAGACATACAAAATGCAGGTTCTGTTTTTATTGGGAATTATACGCCTGAAAGCGCAGGGGACTATGCTTCGGGTACGAATCACACACTGCCTACCAATGGCTATGCCAAGCAATACAGTGGAGTCAACCTAGATAGTTTTTTTAAAGCCATCACTTTTCAAAAAATATCTTCAAAAGGAATTCAGGATCTTGGTCCCGTCATCGAAGAAATGGCTGCTGCTGAAGGATTACAAGCCCACAAAAACGCAGTGAGTATTCGCTTAAAGGATGTAACATGAGTTTTGATTTAAACAGTTTATTGCGCTCTTATGTAGTGGGTTTACAGCCCTACACCTCTGCTCGGGATGAATTTGACACCCAAACCGAAAGCTATGTGTATTTGGACGCCAATGAAAACCCTTATCCAAACGGAGTTAACAGATATCCCGACCCCCAGCAAAGGGCTTTAAAAGCTGTTTTGGCTCAAAAAATGGGGACAGATGTCGAAAACCTACTTTTAGGAAATGGAAGCGATGAGGTATTGGATTTGATTTTCCGCGCTTTTTGCGAACCGAATGAAGATGAAATCCTAATCATGCCACCTACTTATGGCATGTATAAGGTATTGGCGGAAATTAATCAAATCACTTTAAAAAAAGTGCCTTTAGATGTTGATTTTCAGATAGATAAGAAATCTTTATTTAAAACCATAAATACAAAAACCAAAGCGATTTTCTTGTGTTCACCCAACAATCCAAGCGGTAATAGTTTCCAACCCAATGATATCGAGGATTTGCTAAATGAATTTAATGGTATCGTGGTTATAGACGAAGCTTATATAGATTTTTCTACACAGGCGAGTTGGGTAAATAGATTGGCAGATTTTCCTAACCTGATTGTTTCGAGAACACTTTCAAAAGCCTATGGGATGGCAGGTTTACGACTGGGCATCTGCATTGCTTCAAGAGAAATTATCTCTTCACTCAACAAGATCAAACCGCCCTATAACATCAATACACTTACACAAGAAAGAGCTTTAGAGGAGTTGACCCAATCTGACAACTATATGAAACAGGTAGATATGCTGCTTGAAGAACGTTCTATTTTGTCAAAACAACTACAATCCATAGGCTTTGTCGAACATGTGTATCCCAGTGATGCGAACTTTTTATTGGTACGTGTGGACGATGCGGATCTAAGATACAATCAACTGATTCAAGCGGGTGTTGTCGTACGCAACCGCAGCAAAGAATATGGATGTGCCAATTGTTTGCGTTTTACAGTTGGAACACCTGAGGAGAACAAAAAACTCATGCAATCTTTAACAAACATAGATTTATGAAAAAGGTTTTATTTATCGACAGAGATGGTACATTGGCATTAGAACCCGAGGATTACCAACTCGATGCTTTTGAAAAATTGATTTTTTATCCTGAGGTTTTTACCTATTTAGGAAAAATTGCCAAAGAATTGGATTATGAACTGGTTATGGTCACCAATCAAGATGGACTTGGAACCGACAGTTTTCCTGAGGAAACCTTTCACCCAATCCAAAATCTCTTGATAAAAACCTTTGAAAATGAGGGGGTTGTTTTTGAAAACATCTTGATTGATCGATCTTTCCCACAAGACAATTCACCTAACCGAAAACCAAGAACGGGGATGCTCACAGCCTATATGGATGCACAAACCTATGATCTTTCCAAGTCTTTTGTGATAGGAGATCGTATGACGGATATGGAATTGGCCAAAAACTTAGGCTCAAAAGGTATTTTTATTGCCAACCAACCCGATCTAGGCAATGATGAAGTTGGAGATGTTGGAGATGCCATCGCACTGACCACCACAAAATGGAAAGATATATATACCTTTTTAAAAGCTGGAGGACGAAAAGCCAATATTTCTAGGACTACCAAAGAGACAGATATCAACATTCAATTGGATTTAGATGGTACTGGAAAAGCAGATATTGACACCGGCATTGTTTTCTTTGATCACATGTTGGATCAGTTGGCACGTCATGGAGGGGTAGACCTAAGCCTAAAAGTCAAAGGTGACTTAGAGGTTGACGAGCACCACACCATAGAGGACACTGCCATTGCTTTGGGAGAGGCTTTTTCTGAGGCACTCGGGGATAAGTTAGGGATTGCTCGTTATGGATTTTGCTTGCCAATGGATGATTGTTTGGCACAAGTCAGCTTGGACTTCGGAGGCCGTAGTTGGTTGATGTGGGATGCTACATTTAAGCGTGAGATGATTGGAAAAATGCCCACTGAGATGTTTTTTCACTTCTTTAAATCTTTCGCTGATGGTGCCAAAGCCAATTTGAACATCAAAGCTGAGGGCTTTAACGAACACCACAAGATCGAAGCTATTTATAAAGCTTTTTCCAAGGCCATAAAAGCGGCGATTCAGAGAGATCCTGAAAAACTCATATTACCCTCAACCAAAGGAATGTTATGAGTGTAGCCATCATTGATTATGGTGCTGGAAACATCCAAAGCATTCGTTTTGCTTTGGAGCGACTTGGTGTGCCTGCTATTCTTACGGATCAAGCGGCTGTTATAACAAATGCCGATCGTGTCATTTTTCCAGGTGTAGGAGAGGCCAGTAGTGCCATGAAAAAACTCGAAAAATCAGGTCTTGATCAATTGATACCAACCCTTACACAACCTGTTTTGGGAATTTGCCTCGGAATGCAGTTGATGTGTAATCACACTGAAGAAGGCAATACAAAGGGATTAGGTGTTTTTGACACTTCTGTAAAGCGTTTTGATATTGAATCACTAAAAGTACCCCATATGGGATGGAATACAAGTCAGCATACAGAGAATGATTTGTTTGAAGGGATTGAGCAAGGAAGTTATTTTTATATGGTACACAGTTATTATGCGCAGATATGCGATCAAACCGTTGCCAGTATGATTTATGGTTTAGAATTCAGCACAGCCCTGCAAAAAGACAATTTTTACGGGGTACAGTTTCATCCAGAAAAAAGCAGTAATGCTGGATCTAAGCTGCTTGAAAACTTTATTCAATTATGAGAATCATTCCTGCAATAGACATTATTGACGGTAAGTGTGTACGTCTTTCTCAAGGAGATTATAGTACCCAAAAAACCTACAACGAAGATCCATTGGAAGTAGCCAAAAGCTTTGAAGATCACGGTATTAAATACTTGCACTTGGTTGATTTGGACGGTGCCCGATCTCAACACATTGTCAACCACAAAGTTTTGGAGCATATCGCTTCTAATACTTCTTTGAAAATCGATTTTGGAGGGGGAATCAAATCTGATGAGGATGTTCGGGTAGCTTTTGAGAGTGGTGCTCAACAACTGACAGGTGGGAGTGTGGCCGCTAAGTCACCGAAACTCTTTTCTAAGTGGTTGGCTACTTATGGTTCAGAAAAGATCATCCTAGGTGCCGATGCAAAAGACCGTTGCATTGCCACCCATGGTTGGGAACAGACCTCTGATTTGGATGTCGTTGACTTTGTTAAAGACTATCAAAAACAAGGAGTGTCTTATGTGATTTGTACAGATGTGAGCAAAGATGGCATGTTAGCGGGGCCTTCCTTTGCCCTGTATCAAGAACTAATAAATGAAGTACCCAATATCAAATTGATCGCTTCAGGAGGAATTTCCGCCTTTGACGAATTGCCTCAATTGGCAGCTATGGGTTGCGAAGGCGTTATTATTGGAAAAGCGATTTATGAAAACCGCATTTCATTAAAAACCTTAGAAAAATATATTTTAAACCCAAACGCATGTTAACCAAACGTATCATTCCTTGTTTAGACATCAAAGATGGCCGAACGGTCAAAGGAGTCAATTTTGTACAATTGAGGGATGCTGGAGATCCGGTTGAGTTGGCACAACGCTACGCAAATGAAGGTGCTGACGAATTGGTATTTTTGGATATATCTGCTTCTGAGGAGCGTCGAAAGACTTTGGCTAAGTTGGTCAAAGAAGTGGCACGTGCCATAGACATTCCCTTCACAGTAGGAGGGGGTATATCGAGTGTGGAAGATGTTGACGTCCTGTTGCAGCATGGCGCCGACAAGGTTTCGGTCAATTCGGCGGCGGTTCGCCAACCCGACCTTATCAATGCATTGTCACAAAAATTTGGCTCTCAATGTGTGGTGTGTGCTGTAGATGCCAAGCAAATAGAGGGTCAATGGAAAGTACATTTGGTTGGGGGTAAGGTACCTACAGAAATCGACCTTATGGATTGGGTGCAAGAAGTCGCTCAGCGTGGAGCAGGGGAGTTGTTGTTTACTTCTATGGATCATGATGGCACCAAAAACGGATTTGCCAATAGTGCCCTTGCAGAAGTTGCAGACTTGATCAATATTCCAATAATTGCTTCTGGAGGCGCTGGCACCATCAATCATTTTATAGATGCATTTGCTCTTGGCAAAGCCGATGCAGCCTTGGCAGCCAGTGTGTTTCACTATAAAGAAATCGAAATAAAATCATTAAAAGCGGCCCTTTTAGACCGCCAAATACCCGTACGATTATGAAAGTAAATTTTGACAAATACGCAGATGGACTGGTTCCTGCCATTGTTCAAGACGCCAACACTCGAGTGGTGTTGATGTTGGGTTATATGAATGCCGATGCGTTAGCACAGACCCAAGAAACTCAAAAAGTCACTTTTTACAGCCGAAGCAAACAACGCCTTTGGATCAAAGGGGAGGAAAGTGGAAATTTTCTACACTTGGTGGACATCAAAGTTGATTGTGATCAGGATGCAATTTTAGTGTCTGCCCGCCCTGAAGGACCTACCTGTCACACAGGTACCGACACTTGCTGGAACACCCAAAACAAGCCCTCTTACGGCTTTTTAAGTCATTTAGAGGCCACCATTGCCTCTCGTAAAAACACACAGCCTGAAGGCAGCTATGTGGCTTCATTGTTTGAAAAAGGAATCAATAAGATTGCTCAGAAAGTAGGAGAGGAAGCTGTGGAGACTGTCATCGAAGCCAAAGACGGAAATGATAATTTGTTTTTAAATGAATCAGCCGATTTATTGTTTCACTACATTATTTTACTTCAAGCCAAAGGCTATGGGCTGGATGATGTGGTAAGGGTTCTGGAGCAAAGGGAAAAGAAATAAACAAAGAACGTACGCCAAAGCGAAAGGATCATTCACTCGTTTTCATTTGCTGTTCGATGCCGTCTCTAAAGAACTTTCCGTGTCGCATGTATTTGTTAGGGATTTTGTCAGCAATGGTAAAATACTTGTCACTGACATTGACATTGCTAAAAGTAACGGAGTTGTTTGATGCGACTACACCAGAAGAAACGACTCCATCATTGCTAAAATTCCCATCACCATCATTTTCCGTAATTAGATAATAACTAGCGCCATTAACGATGCTTTCATCTGAAAACATCAAATGTACATTGCTGTCAAAATTGGTGTCCGCTGCATACCAAATACGTTTTTTATGGGTGATGATGTTGTTATCGATCAAACAAGTTGTATATCGATTTTTAGAGACGCCATTATGTCCCCAAATCAGACCTGTAAGGTCTGTTGTAAAGCTCGTAGTTCTGATGGCATGGTCTAGGTTGGGCGATGTGAAATCGTTGTCTAAAGCGATGGTCAGCATGGCATCTGTATTCGTAGATTTTGAGACACGCTGATCCAAAGAGTATCCATCATCTCGAAAAATACCAGCAATGTTATATTTAAACTTGCTTGCATAGTTTTGTGACTGATCCCATGCGATGATGTTTCCTGTGAATAGATAATTGTAGGATTGATCTAAAGTAATACCGTACTTAATTGCTAAATATGAATGCCATTGTGAGTCTCTATTTGTGCCAGGGATGAAGTTTCTGTAATAAATAATTTCAGCAATTTCACCATCATAAAAAATATTATTTTGACCTGAATCAAAATTAATCGCTTCCGAACCATCTCCAACCAAAGCAAAGCGATTCTCTTCTACTCCCAAACGAGCTCCTCCAGGATAGGCATCTGAAGTGATGTCTACAGCACCATCTACATACAAGTTTACGTCCTCTACAACTGTATTATCATAAGTCGCTATAACAATGTGAGGCGCACTGTCATTGACAGCAATGTTTCCAGTAATGTCTTGAATTCCATTTTGAGGGTGATTGAGAGCAAAATAGATGTTGTCATACACTGAAAATGAAAAAAAATTAGAGCGATCAAAATCTAAAATAGCCCAGTTTCCACTCCGTGAACCAGAATAGTCTGTTCTAATTACAGCCAAAACATAACACTGATCAATGCCTTGAGTTGTTTCTAGAATAGTTAAAGGCAAATAATCGTCAGTGCCGTCAAATTCAATAATAGGATTAAAATTGATTCCCCCGTCAAGAAGGAGGGGCTGGGCGTTGGTATCGGTTTGGGTGCCTTCATATCCATTGGTTTGCGACAACCACTCTGTTACGCCACCAGCGTTTGAGGTTGTGACCCCTTGGTCAGCACGTAACCAAAGTTTTTGTCCGCTAGCCAGAAAAGGAATGCACAAGAAAAATAGATAAAGAAAAAAAGATTTTTTGATGAGATTCAAATTGTTTTTTTTCTGAAGCATATAAAACAAATATTATACGAAGATAATTAAAAACAGTTTTAAAAAATTTTTGTCATAAAAAACAGATGTGACATTTTTTTTGAATCAAAAGATCTTGATTTTGTATTTTTAAATCATGCAACTTTCGAACGACATATTTAATTTTTTTAATGCCCTTTCCAAAAACAACCACCGAGAGTGGTTTATGGAACACAAATCACAATTCAAATCTCTTGAAACAGAGGTAAAAGAGTTTGGAGAAGCGCTAAAAAATGCACTCAACCTACATGACAGCATCGATCGTTTTAAGTTGTTTCGCATCTATCGTGATGTGCGCTTTTCCAAAGACAAAACACCCTACAAAACCCATTTTGGTCTTACATGGCACCGCACCAAACCGCATTACCGAGGGGGCTACTACTTACACCTGGCTCCTAAAGATTGTTTTTTGGCCTGTGGCTTTTGGGACCCCAACCCAGCAGACCTTAAGCGTATAAGAGAAGAACTGGCCATGGATGCTCAAGAATTCCGCAACCTTATAGCAGCACCCGATTTTGCAGCTGTATGGGGAAAACTAGAGGGTAGTGAACTTAAAACAGCCCCCCGTGATTTTGACAAAGACCACCCCGACATTGATCTGATACGAAAAAAACAGTTTTTGTTTGTCAAACCCTTTGACGAAAAAACAGTGTGTAGCCCAGATTTCCTCCAACAAGTAGATGCCGCCCTACAAGCCGTACGTCCCTTTGTGGACTATATGTCTGATGTGCTGACCACCAATAGTGATGGGGAGCGTTTGGTTTAAATGTTTATTTGGCAAGAGACAAAGCCCTGACTGCCGATAGGCAAGCTTGTGCTAACGGGGGGCGGTGGTGTAGAGGTTTTAGTTTGTATCATACAGACTTTATCATTTTGTGTTTGATATTCACTAGATCAACTATTTTTTTTCTCATCAACTCGTTGTCATCAATTATTCTTGAAGCATTGTAAATATTTTCAAAAAACTGTAAATCTTTATTGTGGTATGCGATTTCAATTTTTTCAACATTTGGATGATTAAATATTGTTTTTAACAAAGTCTTATCGGTTAAACCCAATGAATGTCCTATAACATGTATATCAATCTTATTTTTATTATCAAGCAATCCAATCACACTTTTGTAGTTTTCATTACGTAAATATTGAAATGTTTTAAAATTTTTTAGATAATCAATGTTTTTATGTTCTTGGAGTCTTCTGTAGTCCTCTGAGTTGTCATCGCCGTAACCAAATATTATAGGATTTGATGTGCTTTTTATTTGACTATGAACATGAATTGGGTTAGTGATTAGACGATGACTTGTTTTTGTCTTTTTTAATTCATTTACTAATACGTTTAAAGGCTTTACAGTATAGTTAAAACTGACAAAATGAATATACTCATAATTTGTAATGTCATCTAAAATTACTGAGAGTATATTCGAGCTGTCAAGTATGTTTTTTTCATCAATTTCATCCTCAATTTTTTTTATATAATTAGATAACAGTTTTTTTAAATAGTCAAATTCACTATTAAGTGTTCTTAAGTTTGCTGGTACATTAATTTTTTTTATCAATCTAAAATAAAATTCTTCTAAATCACTCCATTTCTTTGTTTGATTTTGTTGTAAAAAAAGATCTTCGAAGTATAGCGAACTTACTTTTTTAGGATTAACCGCCAGTTCAAATTCCATATTTGTTCTATTCAATTTTAAACAAATCCATCTATTACTAATTTCTTTATCATCGTCTGTGTCATAGATATATTGCCCTCCATTAAATTCTCTACGAAACCCTTTAATTTTATTTCTGAAACCGCCTGTTGTTTCAATTTTTTCTACGAGAGAATTTTTATAATCAACAAACATATCTTTATAACTGGTCTTTAGTCCATGGGCTAAATCAAAGCCATTTCCAATAAGTATTATTTTATCTTTCATCACCTCCCACCTTTCTTTCGATTACATTCTCTACACAGCATTTGTCCGTTGGCGAGTTCGGTTTTGCCGCCTTGGTGCCATGGGATGATATGGTCGGCTTCCATTTCGGAAATGTCAAAATGCTCTTTGCAAATGGGGCATATCCCTTTTTGTCGTTCTTAGAGCGCGCGTTTTTGGCTTTGGGTAAAGGCACGTATGTTGAGGTGTTTTTCTTTCCCGTTGAGTACATACCGATAAATCCCTTTCTTTTTGGTCACGTCATCGTCTTGCATGAGGCGTGCGATTTCGGTTTCTAGTTGGGCAGAATCCCAAGACGTATTGTGATGCATGTTATAGAGCTCGCCCCAAGCGATGCCTTTCATCTCGCGGCGGTAGTTGGGAAACACGGTCTGCACCCAATTGATAACCGACTGAAAATACAACCACAATTC
>Ga0066825_10000656_pt1 | contig 10988 bp, 11 predicted proteins | sample ETNtaG_6_FD_65608 | JGI IMG/M metagenome (GOLD analysis project Ga0066825, IMG submission 65608) | Marine microbial and viral communities from oxygen minimum zone, Eastern Pacific Ocean - ETNP201306SV45 | ecosystem: Environmental > Aquatic > Marine > Oceanic | place: Pacific Ocean: Eastern...
TAAAATGTTTAAAAACCCTTCCCTCATCACCCGTATTGCTGTTGGAAAATTAATAGGACTTCTTATAGGAGTAATTGGTTTTATAATTTTACCTTTTTTTGACCCTGAAATAACATTTAAATTCCGTCTTGGTGTATTATTATGGTACACCACATTAGGAGCTATAATAGGAGTATTCGGAGTTTTTACATGGCATCCTGTTTTTAAATTTTCTATGCCTTGGTGGTTTAGATCTTCACTATTAGGAGGATGGATGAATTTAATTCTAGTATTAGTTTCTTATGATCAATTAAAAATGATAATGGTGTCAGCATTTATTAGTGATAACAATATCGTATCCTCACCTTTCTGGATTATATTAGAGGGGATAATTGTAGGTTTGATTATAGAGTATTTTGCTACCCGCTATGGTGGCGAGGGAGCAGAAACAGTAGACAGTTAATTAGCTCTACTTGACTAGAGACCTGGTATTCTAGGCTGTGTGTGATTTCACCTATTAATATCTATCCATTCCTGAAATTATGATATTGAAATAATTTTGTAAACTGGTAACTTATTGCCATTATTTTGCTTAACGCTATTAGAAAGGTTATAGGGGACATTTGTTAATTCTCTCCTCTTATAGATTTTTAAACAAACTTATATTAAGAACATATTGCTTAATGCTATATAGAAGATCATTAATTTTCCTATTTGTTGCCTTTTTTCCTATAACCCCTGTTTTTGCAATAACGCAGTCTAATATAGATTTGCAGAGCCACATCAATAATGAAGTAAAGCCAATTAAAGTTACTGGAGATGCAATAAAATGGGAAATATTTTCAAAAACCAAAGAAAAAACGGAATGCACTGTTGATTCCGAAGGTTTCGATGATTGCTTAATTAAACCCATTTATTCTCCAGAAATAATGTCACTTAATAATAAAAAGGTGACTTTAACTGGCTTTATGTTTCCTCTTAGCCCTTCAGATAAACAAAGTAATTTTTTAATCGGTCCATATCCTGCAAGCTGTCCTTTTGATTATCATGTTGGCCCTTCAGAAATTGTTGAAGTTATATTAAAAACTCCGATAAAATTTTCTTATGATCCTGTCACAGTAAAAGGCATATTGTCTTTAAAATATAACAAAGAAACAGGAGTTTTTTATTATCTCAATGAGCTGTAATGAGAGCAATAGTGTCTAAAATACTAACTGAAGTTGGTTGAAGATGTAGCGTTAGATAAATCTGATAGTTTTAATACCAAGTCCCATCTTTGTAGCACATTTTTCTACTCAAAAACTTTTTTATTAAAATGCACTACAAAGATGGGGCTTGGTATAACCTTTTTTGCAAAAAATAAAATTAACTATCTTAAATTTAGTCACTTGACCCTAAAATAAAAGAAACTATAAATGTGGCAGTAAAATAAATAGCGGGGATTTCTGAAATGATTCAAGATCTTAACTTCTGGATGGTAATAGGTTTTTTATTGGCAAGTTATTCAGTAATTTCCAATGACGGCGTGCAAACCTTAGGGACCTGGATTGCTTCAAATAGCAAAAAACTAAAATGGTACTGGCTGTGGTGCGCTGCGTCATCTGTACTACTCATTACAGTATGGTCAGGATGGTTAGTAAATGAAGGTGATATATCATTTGGAAGGTTAAATAAGATTCCATTTATGGAGGTGCAATGGTATCACGCTTCTGCTCCGCTGCTATTATTATTCCTCACCAGATTCGGGATCCCCGTATCTACCACATTTTTGGTTCTTTCAACTTTTGCAAGCAATGTCATCTTGGAAAAAATGTTAGTTAAATCCATAATAGGATATACTTTGGCAGCTTCTTTGGCATTCGCAATTTGGCTTATAGTAGCTAGAATTATTAACGAAAAAGAAAAAGTACTAAATGAAAAACATAAGAAATATTGGCGCTATGGCCAGTGGTTTACCACAGGGTTCCTATGGTATACCTGGTTGTCACATGATTTAGCTAATGTTGCAGTGTTCTTACCAAGAACTATTTCTGTTCCTTTGATGCTGTCTATTTCAGTGGTCTTGGTATTAATGCTAGCCATAATGTTTTATGAAAATGGCGGAAAAATTCAAAAAATAGTTCTAGAAAAAACTGATACTTCCTATGTGAGATCGGCAACAATCATAGATTTTGTTTATGCTGTAATATTAGTGTTCTTTAAGCAATATAATGAGATACCAATGAGTACAACTTGGGTATTTATAGGGCTATTATGTGGACGAGAATTAGCTATTTCTGTGATGGTCAAGAACAGAAAATTTAAATATGTGTTTCCAATGATAACAAAAGATTTCATCAAGATGATATCTGGTCTTTTGATATCAGTAGGGTTAGTTCTAACTATTCATAATTTTTTAAACTAAAAGCCATCAACTAAAGTTAATTATCAAATAGATAAAATGAGAGTCCTTCAAATATTGTTATTACTATGGGGCTTATTTCCTAATTCTATATTTGCTAACACACCAGCAGACATATATGATAATAAAACATTTGGACTCAAACTCGCCAAACCAGTTAATTGGCATTTTTTAACAGCGCAGCAACATTACGATGGTCTAAAAAGAATAGACCTAGAAGATAAAGAAGTGCAAAAACGCATAGTAAAAATTCAACTGCCCCACTAGTAATTATTACCAAATATCCAGAACCACATGATGACCTTAATCCTTCTTTCAAAATGAATGTGAGACCTATTGGTGATGCACAGGCCCTTGATCCTATCAAAACTCTTGAAACCATAATAATTGGTATTAATTATACAATGAATGTAGACACAGGGGTTTCATTTGCAGTTACATCTGAAATGTGGATAGTTCCTAGAAAAAATTACTTTTTTATGATCGGTGTAGGAATGAGCCAGAATGACACTAGCGATACCAAGAAAATAATTAGGGAAATTATCAACAGCATCGAAATAGAATAAATTTTCTTCTTAAGAATTATATAAGAAGAGATGTTAACACTAATGTATTTTATCAAATATCCTACTGAACCTAATATTCTTCCACCAAAACCAAAATTTAAATAAGGAGTCATTACTGGACATAAAGATGAATTTAGCTTTTCCAATTAAATGTTCTTCAGAAATAAATCCAACCTTACTTAAATATCTGCTATCTTGCGAGTTATCTCTATTATCTCCCATAAAGAAATAATATCCTGGAGGAACTGTATATACAGGCGTATTATCTTTTAAAGCGTTGGTAACCTGATCCAATACATAATATGATTTACCATTTGGAAGAGTTTCTTTATATTTTGTTATTTTTCCTCTTTCTCCTACAAATTCAGAATCATATATTTTCGGTATTGGGGAATGGTTAAGGTATAACTGGCCATTTACCATTTGGATTTCGTCTCCCGGTACTCCAACAATCCGTTTGATATAATTAATTCTTGGGTTACTAGGGAGTCTAAACACGGCTACATCACCTCTTTCTGGCTGTTTTGATAATACTCGCCCTTTGAAGGGAAGCATTGCAAAAGGAAAAGAATATTTGCTATATCCGTAGCTTGATTTAGAAACTATTATGTAATCTCCTATTAATAACGTATCTTTCATTGAGCTTGATGGGATATGAAAAGGCTCAAATAATAGGCTCCGTATAATTCCGGCGATGACTATTGCCCATCCAATAGTTTTTAAGTTGCTCTTTACAGTTTGCAATAAAGTTTCCGGTTCCTGATTTTGTTCTTCCTTTGCCATTTTATAGTAGATTTGATGAATCTTGGTATCAGATTTATCTTATATTATTTAAGCAATCAACTGATAAATATTTTTTAGTAAATATCTACTAGGAAGAAACAGTTTATAAAAGGGGTATACCTGTCATTTCTTTTGGCTGATCTATATTCATTAGCCTTAATATTGTAGGCGCAATATCGCACAGTTGACCATCTTTAAGAGTAAATTTTGACCCTTTGTTAATTAGTACAAAAGGTACCTGATTTAAAGTATGGGCGGTAAATTCTTGGTTGTTTTCTTTATCAAACATGCATTCTATATTTCCGTGATCTGCTGTAATAAGTATATTGCCATCAATTTCTAAAATAGCCTTTTCTAATTCTCCGATAGACTTATCTATTTGTGAAACAGCTTTGATTGCGGCCTCCCATTTTCCAGTATGTCCTACCATGTCAGGATTGGCAAAATTAACTACAATAAAATCATATTCTTGTTTTTTGATTTCCTCTAATAGCGATTTTGTAATTTCCGGTGCAGACATTTCTGGCTGCAGATCATATGTTTTTACGTTAGGAGAAGGAAATAAGATTCTGTTTTCCCCCTCTTTTTCTTTTTCTACTCCGCCATTAAAAAAGAAGGTCACATGAGCATATTTTTCTGTTTCTGCAATATGTAGTTGTTTCAAATTATTTTTCTCTAATACATCTGCTAAAATATTTTGTGGTATCTCTGTTGGAAATAAAGAAGGTAAAAACTCATGAATTTCTGTTGAATATTCTGCCATCCCAATTTGAGAGAAAAATTCTATATTTTTACGAGGAAATTCAGCAAAATTCTTGTCTAGAAAAGCGGTAATAATTTGCCTTGCTCTATCAGCCCTGTAATTAGTAATTAAAAAACCATCCTCTGGTTTTACGCCCGAATATTCAGGACAAATATGAGGTTTAACAAATTCATCGGTAATATCCTCGCGATATTGATTCTCGATTAAATCAATAAAATTTTCACTCGTATCTGACTTAGCTTCTGCAATTGCCCTATATGATTTCTCAGTTCTATCCCAATTATTATCCCTATCCATTGCATAATAGCGGCCGCATATAGAAGATAATATAATATTAGGATCATTGCGGGTTTGTGCTAGAAAGCTTTTTACAGATTCATTTGCTGATTTTGGTAATACATCCCTTCCATCTAAAAATGCATGTAAGCACACCTTAACTCCTTTAGATGATATATATTTTGCTAAATATATAATATGGTCCTCATGCCCATGCACGCCTCCTTTGGATAAAATCCCAAGCAAATGGCATGCGCCTCCAGAATCTTGTAATTTTTTGATAAATTGATTTAACAGGGTTTTATCTTTTAGCGTATCATTTTTAACATGACGATTAATCTTGGGCAGCAATTGCAAAACAACCCTTCCTGCTCCAATATTTAAATGTCCAACTTCCGAGTTTCCTGCTTGTCCATCTGGAAGGCCGACATATTCACCAGAAGCATGCAATAGGCTTTTAGGATATGCAGATGAAATTCGATCCCAATTTGGGGTTTGTGCATGATGAATTGCATTAAACTCGGTTTCCTCACTGTGACCAAAACCATCTAATATACAAAGCAAAGTAGTTTTCTTTACCATCTTTAATATTGTTAAATTAAAAAATTCTCTCTCTTTATTATTCCCAAAGAACCTTAGTTGTGAGCTAATCTATTTTAGCTTCCGCATAGGCATTATTTAATATAAAATTTATTCTATCCCGGTGGACAGTAAATTTATTCAATTCTTTCCCTCTTAGAGTAACTTTAGATTGAGGTTTTAGGCGTCTTGGATTCATTGCTTTATTACGATAATGTACCTCATAATGCAAATGAGGACCTGTAGATCTTCCTGTTGATCCGACATAGCCAATAACCTGACCTTGTTTAACCTTTGAATTCTTTCTTAAACCTCTATAAAACCTAGACATGTGCGCGTAAGCGGTAGAATAGGTAGAATTATGCCTAATTTTGATATATTTGCCATATCCTCTATTCCATCCAATATAGGCGATTGTCCCATTACCAGCGGCATATATCGGGGTTCCAGTTCTAGCAGCAAAATCGACGCCGCTATGAAGTTTGGTATATCCCAAAATCGGATGTTTCCTATATCCAAATCTTGATGAAATTCTTGCTCCACTAATTGGAGTTTTTAGTAATGCCTTTTTGACGCTACTGCCCTTTTCATTAAAATATAGAGTAGAGCCTTTAGAAGTAGTAAACTTGTAATTAGCTAAAGTTTTATTGCCGTTAATAAACTTACAAAAAATAATATCCCCATTTTTTATAAATTCTCCCTCGTTATTATAAAAAGTTTCATAAAAAATTTGGAATTTATCTCCTTTTCTAATATCACGCTGAAAATCGAGATCAAAACTATAAAATCTAATAAATTCCATAATTATTGCTGGAGGAATCCCTGCTTCTGTTGCATCCTGATACAAAGAGCTTTTAATTTTGCCCGATTTAACCTGTAGTCTAGAAAATAATTCAACATTAACTATCTTAGCGGTAAAATTTCCATCTTTATTTTGTACAATTTCGTATCTTTTTTCGTCTGAAACATAAATTCTAATTTTCTCTACAGATTTTCTCTTCCCCTTATTTTTTTCAGAATCTTCATAATAAATATATACTTTATCCCCTATTTTTAGTTTTGCCTTTTTGATAGAAATGGTTAAAGCCTTAATAGCCTGATAAATTTCGGCTTTATCCATATTTAATCTGCTGAGAACAGAAGCAAAATTATCTCCTCTTCTAGCTTTTGTATATTTTGATTTGAGTTCTGATATTTTACGATTAGGGGATTCTACTATATCATTAGGCTTAGCAACGACATCGATATTCGACACTTCAGCAACATTATTCTCGCTCTTTTGTGATAAAAACACAAATGATCCAAAAGTAATGGTTAAAGCACACAAAACCCCCATAAAAACCTCAGGTTTTACTAAGTTTTTAAGATGCTTAAGCTTTTTCTTGTTGTGTTTGTTTTTTCCAAAAATCAAAATTATTCTTTAGAAATATATCTAACTATATTATAACATACATTAAACACTTATAAAAATCACGCAAATTATGCCTAAAGGGTTTTTTCAATCTATAATTAAACATTATAATAAAAATCCTCTATATCTAAGTCATTTTATCTTATCTAACGCTAATCAGCAGGCATATATCTATTTGTCAAAGTGGCCTAAATGGTATGGTAACAGTTGTATAATAGAAGGCAAAGAAGGAACGGGAAAAACTTACTTAAGTAAAATATGGCAGAAAAAGGCTGGAGCTTATCAGATAGACCTATTTAATACTACAAATAAAGAGTTAGAAAAACATCTCAGGAAAGAGCAGTCTTTTGTGCTAGACAATTTTGAAAAATATTTTTCGAGGAAATCACTCTTACAAAATCTTAGAAACCATGATTTTAATATAGAAGAAACCATTATAGCAATTTTTGATTTATGTAAGAACGAAAATAAGCATTTACTGTTGACCAGTAAAACGCCTATAGCAGAGCTCAATATAAGAATGGATGATTTAAAAAATAGAATTATTTCATCAAACATATTTTCCCTAGAATTGCCAGACGAAGTTTCACTTAATACATATCTGATCAAGATTTTTTCAGAAAGTCAGCTTAAAGTATCCCCTGATGTCACCCAATATATTAGCAAGAATGTCAGAAGATCATTTAAGGAAATAGATAAAATAGCCCACGAGATAGATAGTTTTTCTATTGAAGAAAGGCGTAATATTACAATTAGCCTGGTAAAGGATGTCCTCAGCCGCAGGAAAGTTGCTGCAGCATTATAGTAGTTTACTCTGTCTAAAACTACATCTTGCCCCATAATGGATTATATGTTATAATGATCCGCCAACTTAAAGTGAGGTTATATGAAAAACAATTCTTCAAATAGGAGATCTGAACTATATAAATTAGCGTTATCTGAATACAATATGCATTATGTTTATTTGTCTAGTAGAGGTGAAGTGATTGATGCTGAGAACCTTGACTCTGCAGTAAAGGCTATAGTTAGGGCAAGTAAAATGTTAATTCCGTTAATTGAAGAAGGGTATGAAGAGTCATATTTCCTATATGCGCAGTGCCATGAAACTCTTTTGAATATAGAGCAAAGATATGATATTGGCATGAGTTCAGATGTCACATCAGAATGTTTGAAAAGAATGCTAGAATATTACAAAAAATCTGCAGATAGTGGAAACATAGATGCTATGTATAGCTATGCTGATTCTGTATCCTTACATAATCCAGAGGAAGCAGCGATCTATTATGGGAATGCAGCATCTAATAATCATAGCCGGGCGAAATTAAAATATGCTATATGTCTTAGTGAAGGTAGGGGGGTTAAGAAAGATCAAAATACAGCAGGAGAAATATATATGGAAATTGCTTCAAATCTAGAACATGTAACAGGAAACAATATATTAAAATCTCGTGCATTATATGAAAATGCATATAGGTGTTTGAAGGAGGCATCAGAATTGGGTGATGTAAATGCGACTTATAATTTAGCATCATGTTATGAACGAGGAAAAGGGTGTATAAGGAATATCAAAACAGCTCTTTCTTATTATCAAGATGCTGCAGATAAAGGTCATAGCGCTTCTAGATCTAAGCTTGTAGATAAAAGTTCTGAGAATTTGCATATAAGAAAATCGCGTCCTACGCATTATATGCCAGATAAATATATAAAAGGATCTTTACACAAAAGGTCATTGAGTGAAGGGTCGGGCCACAAAACCAGATATAGGCCATCTAGTAGAACTAGCATGCATGTTTCATTTTAGATATTATATAATATAACCAATGGATGATTTATTAAATATTTTAAAATATTCTGATCCGGAAATATATTTAGCACAAACGCTAAGTGGATCTAAAAAGAGCTCATCAGAAATTTTATTTGTATTATTTTGTTTAAATTATGAGTTATCACGAATTATACCAATTTCAACTAACAATGAAACTGCGATGCTCAGATATAAATGGTGGAGCGATACTGTTGGTAAAATACTTAACAACAAAAAAAGTAATTATGATCATTATTTACTAAAATCCCTATCTAGAATCATTTCGAAATATAATATAAAAGAACAAGATATTGATATAATATTTTCTACTAGAGGGTTCGATTTAACGGGTACAAGATTTAAGGATTTTAGAGAATTAGAGCAATATATAGATGGGTCTTTGGGGCAGATTTTCATAATCTACCAAGAATATAATGATATTTCCCTATCACAAGCAGAAGCCTCAATAATGAAAGAGATCAGTTATATAATAAAAACGCTGAGAATATTATTAGGCTTAAAAAGGCACCAATATAATAATCATCCTTTTGTTACTCAGGAGATTATATCAAATTTAACAGAAGTTCCAGCAATGCAAAGGCAAGAACAAGCATATAATATAATACGCAAATACTTATTAGAAAAATATGATATAGTTTCAAAAACAAAAATTAAAAACGATATTTTGTTAGAAAATATCAGAAAGATATTTGTCTTACAGGTCAGATCTTGCTTGAAACACAAAAAGTTAGACGATTTCAGATTTAGTCATAACAGCCAGCTATTATTAAAGTATTATTTTTTTAAAATAGCTGGCTTTCGATGGTGATAATTTGTGATTCAAAATTACAAATTATCAAAATTTTGTTGAGCAAACTCCCAATTAACCAAGTTATTTAAGAAGGTTTCGATATATTTAGGGCGGGCATTACGAAAATCAACATAATAAGCATGCTCCCACACATCCATTGTTAATATAGGTGTTTGATTTTTAACTATAGGAGTACCAGCATTTGCAGTTTTAACTATTTTGAGAGTTCCCTGATCAAAAACTAACCAAGCCCATCCGCTACCAAATTGTGTCGCACCAGCATTAGCAAATTGTTCTTTAAATGCTTCATATGAACCAAAATCATCTGATATTTTTTTTGCTAAACTGCCAGTAGGAACTCCTCCACCATTAGGTTTCATTGATTTCCAATAGAAAGTATGATTCCACACTTGTGCTGCATTATTAAATATTCCTATATGGTCTGTGTTATTAGCAGTTGCTTTTATTATTTCTTCTTCTGACATGCTTTCAAATTCAGTACCGGCAATTAACTTGTTACCATTAGTTACATATGCTTGGTGATGCTTTCCATGATGAAACTCAAGAGTTTCTTTAGAAATATGGGGTTCTAAAGCGGATATATCATAAGGTAAATTAGGTAATTCTAAGGTCATTTGTTTATTTTAATTATGTTTTTTATTGATAGGTTAATATATAATGAAACTTTCGAAATAGTAAATCATTTATACATCAATTGGCAAAACTTATTATTTTAACTTCAATAGTATAGCTCAATAATGAAATATTCATATGTAAAAAATAAATTTGTAAAATCTCACGAGGCAACAGTTTCTATTAAAGAAAGAGGGTTTAGATTTGGAGATGGTATCTTTGAGACCATCAAAATAAAGAATTACAATTTATGCGACTACCACTTGCATTTATCAAGACTTAAGAAGGGGTTAAAGGAAATAAAAATAGATTTTGATAGTGATAAAATTTTGCATTTAGCAGATAGATTAATCAAAAAAAATAATCAAAAAAATGGTTTTTTACGATTATCAATAAGTAGAGGAATTGGTAGTAGGGGGTACTACCCAACAAAATCCAACCCCACGCTCATTATCGAAACAGAAAATTCTAGAAAAATCATGCAAAAAGAAATTGATTTAGGGGTGTCTCCTTACAGAAAAATTTCTCCTTCATCGCTGCCAGTGAATTATAAAACAATGCAAGGTATGAATTCTACCCTTTCTTTAATTGAGGCAAAAGAACAAGGATTATTTGATTCTATAATTCTGAATACAGATGGTAAAATCACCGAAACATCTAGCGCTAATTTTTTTGCACTTAAAAAAGGAAAGATTTACACCCCTCCTGCAAAAGACGGGTTGTTATGCGGGGTTGTTAGGCAAAAAATAATAAATAATTTCTCTGTAATAGAAAAATCAATATCAATATCTGACTTAAAGTTATTTGATGCTTTATTTATTACCAATATTGCAATCAGGGCAAAGGAGCTCAATTCTATTTCAGAAGGGCAGAAAATAATTTGGAAGAAAAATACATCACCAGAATCTCAAAATAAGATTCAAGAGATTATAAGAAAGATAAATAACTTTGATCGAGATAACAGATCTCTTACTTCTGGTTT
>Ga0066825_10000657_pt1 | contig 10986 bp, 9 predicted proteins | sample ETNtaG_6_FD_65608 | JGI IMG/M metagenome (GOLD analysis project Ga0066825, IMG submission 65608) | Marine microbial and viral communities from oxygen minimum zone, Eastern Pacific Ocean - ETNP201306SV45 | ecosystem: Environmental > Aquatic > Marine > Oceanic | place: Pacific Ocean: Eastern...
TGATTTATCCTTTAATCTCACTTTTTTAGAACGAAAAATATATGGATTATCTAGCTGATTTTGCTTAAACCATAATTCCTTATTATCATTTCCAGGATTTGTTAACTTACTTCCAGATAATATTGAGTTCATGGTGTTTTTATATGTAAGCTCTGTATATGCAGCAAAATGGTTCAATACTAGTATCTCTATTAAAGAAATCACTATAATGATCATCAATGGTGCTTTAAATATTGTTTTTAGAGAAACACCGCTAGATTTAAAAATGGTAATTTCAGAATTATTGCTAAGACGTGATAAGAACAATATAGCTGAAATTAATATTACAAACGGCATTACATCTAGTATCAAAGGCGGCTGTTTTAGAAAAGTTAATTTTATTATATCTAATAAATTAGCCGATTTTCCCGATAATCTTCTAGTTAATTCGACGAAATCTATGATGATAGTTAATAATACCACACTTGTTAGTACAGCTAGAAATATTTTGCTGTATTTTTTACTAGTATAATAGTGAATATTTTTCATATCTCCTTCTGCTAATTTAACGATAAACTATTATTACTGATTTCATTCTTTATTTGTGCCTTGGTTTTCATTCTCTTAATTGGAAAACAGTTTTTCGGCACATCTAATAGTAAATCTGTACAAAATTTTCTTGCATCATCATAAGTAGGAAATTTTCCAATGTGAAGCTTGTAGTTAACTTTATCTTGCTTTCCTACATCATATTCATCTTGTCTAACCTGAATAAATTTAGTGTATTGCCCTAACGTATCTGAAATTTCTTTAAATTTGAAAAGATAGTTTGCGGGGTTAAATGACTCTTCTAATTTGATACTAGATGCTACCCTGCAAACAGTAGTTTCCTGATTCAAATAATCACAAATTTTTTCTAAATTTGGGGTAGAATTCTTATCACTTCTTATCTTCATTTTATATCTGTAATCACCTTTCTGATTTAGTATTTTAGTTAGAAAATATTTATCAGTGTCTTTAAGTTTAAATCTCTTACATGAGCGCAAGAAATCCCAAAAGATTTTTGCCTGCTCTTTACTAAAAAATTCTTTTTCTATTACCACTTCTTGATTGACTGAACAAGAAATATCGAGCTCGTCTTTTATCTCTTTACAAAAACTTTTCGCGTTAGTTTTATTATATAGAGTGTCAATTTTTAATACAAAAAACATTTCATCTTTATGCACTTTATCATCTATTACTATTTTAGCATGCTTCCCATCAAAAAAATGCTGGGCTTGTCCTACTAATAAATTCTGAAAGTCTATTGCTCTACTATAGTATTTAAAAGATCCCAATTGTACTTCGTAAAAAGTCAGATATTCTTGTCCATTTACCATTGATGACGCAAAGAAATCAACTAACTCCATTGGCTTAGCTTTAATCCTCATATTTTCTATCCACCCAGGCAGAGGTCTTAATTTAGGCTCAATATCTAGTAATGTATCCATTGTTTTTGAATCAATAAAATCTAATTTTAGCTGTATCTCAGGATCCACAATATCTTGCTCTATGACTTTAACCTGTGTTGCTTCAGCTTTAAAATATGGGCCTATATCATATTCTTGATATTCTACGAATAGATTCTCATCTGTTAAATTAATTCTGAATCTTGGCGCTTTTTCTAGATTAAGCCTCTTAACAGAAGTTTTAGACAATGTTAAATAATAGGTTCCTATAGGTATATCAGATAAGAAAAAGAAGCCATCCCTATGAGTTACATAAGTAGCTACCTGCTTTTCTTCTAAATTATATAAAATTAATTTCACTCTTGATAGAGGTTTACCAAGATTATATAAATTTCCATCTATGCTACCCATTCTAACAAATGGATATTCTAATTTTAATACCCTTCCTGCTTGCGGTAAAATATTAATACTATCTATTTTAGGAACAATTTCTGGATCTTCTAATGTAGCAAAATCAGGGAATACGCTATATACTCTACCCCCACTAAAATTTCCTCCTATCGCTATTCCATTTTCATTAGTTGCAGTAGTAGTTTTATTTTTTACTATAAATTTTATATCTTCTACTACTGGTTCGCCTTCGTCACGGAAATTATTGTCATTTTGATCCTGATAGGCAAGAATTGATACTATTGGTTGGTCTGCACTAAATTGTTGATTAGATTTTAATTTTTTCTCATGCGGTTCCATGAATAGTACAGTTTTACCATTCATACTGAAATTAATACCAAAACTTAATTTATCTATTTTGTCATATGAGGTAAAAAAATGATAATTAAAATATTTATTGATACTTTTTCTTAAATTAGCTTCCAAGTGATATTCATTATCACCAGTGGTTGGGAATTTACTCGTTACTAGGAAATTTAAATTATACCCTCTCCCTACCTTCTTTGAATAGTTATTATTGATATTTAGACCTTCTATTCGTAGCTCAGGTTCAATTTGATAATTCAAAGTAGCTGTATTAGAGAATTTTGATATTCTTTTAATGAAAATGTTTTCTCCCCTCAACTCTCTAAAACCTCTTTGCCTATAATTAAATTTTTGTACTACATTCAAACTTCCAAATCTTTTTTGTATATCTAGTAATCCATCTATATGCTCTTTATAGTCATTGTAGCTTTGCCTTGCAAAACTTGACTCTAAAGTATAATTAACCTTTTTCACTACAGTTTTATAATCCAATTCTAGTCCATATTCAGATTCTGCTCCCCCTATAGTAAAAGGCTTAATTCTCATAGTGCTGCTATTCTCTGTAGATAATTTTATATTACTATCAATTGAAAACTCACTACCTGTCCTGTTAGTTTTTGGCTTATATGAAAACTCACTTTGAATTGAATGAAGTGAAGTCAAATATGAGAAAGTGTAATCATATATTGGATCTTCTGTAGCATCTGCACTTACTTCTTTAAATATACCTGCATATATTGTGGACTGCTTGCCTGCTTTTCTTCCTAATTTTAAAAATATGTTTGGATCCCTCTCGATATTAGTATCATCTATATTAAATACTGTATTTTCATCTTCTATCACCTGAAGATCGTAATTGATGGTATAGTCTTTTAATATATTTTGTTCGATATTATATCTTTTGATTTCTCTTTTTATTTCTCCATAAGGACCATATTGAACCACCTCTAACACATTCTCTCCATAATATAGTTTTATGTCATTAAAAACATAGCGCCCATCATTTTCTACCGTGATCAAGTCAAGTAGCGTATCATTGTGGTATAATTCCACATCCCAACCCGGGATACTATCCCCGCTAATTATGGTTTTATTAAATAATTTTCCTCTAGTAAGAGAGTTGTTTGTGACCCTAAACCCCTGTCCCTCTCCTCCAGATTCTATAATATCTCCAATATAAATTTGCTTTGCCTCCAGCGGTCCCAATAAATCACCATGGTTTGAAAGACGTGATAACTCTATCCTAAGCTCTTCTCTATTATCTACATTACCTGAAGCAAATATACTACTATTCATCCATAATAGATTATTACTTAAAATAGTATCATATGTCAGATCCTTTCTCATATCTATTAAAGAAAAATCTTCATTTTTTTCATATTTTGTTTCAAAATCAGCATTAAATTCAGCTATAGGCACACTAATAAATTTAAAGTCATCACTGATATACTCTCTAGCTAACTCCTTTGTATCTTTAGGTTTATATAACTTCCCTTTCTTTGCTTTTCTTTCTGCATTGACTATAAAAGGTAATTTCTGGGAAGAACGAATTTCTAACAATAGGTTTGCATAATTTACATATATGCTAATTGGAAATACTTTCTCTATTAAATCAATATTAACATATACCTCATTATTAAATTCTAGCATCCATTCTGGTTTTACTTTTATTTCTTTTCCTGCTGATTTAATAATTCTGTTCTTGAAATCTAGTGAAAATTTATTCTCTTCCTTCATATACCAACCCGAGGCATTGTGAGTAGTATAATCAAATTCTATTTTGAACAATGTAAGCTCGATAAAAGCTTCTAATGAAATATAAAATCCATAACTGGTTTTATATGATTCGAGCACTTCTCCAGTTTCTACTCTAGCAATATTTAGCTCTAAGATAAAGTAGTTATCATCTATAAACTCCTGGCTTACGCGATCTGCAGCATCGTCCTTTGCGTATGCAGAAGACACGAGTAAACAAGATAATATTAGTAACGTTTTTAAATAGCGTAACAATATCATTATATAAATAATATAATTTATACTAAACCCCATTTTAAAACCGGTTTTAAAATGGGAGCGCTCAATTACCGCGCATGCTACGCTCCACGGTAAATATAGCATACTATATTTACTAATACCAATTCAAAATTTATAGTATTTAAAGATGAGAATTGGTATTATATATCAATACAAATTATATGTTGATATCAAAGGAAACAAATATAGATTTCCCCCTTTAGTTGTGATTATACTAAATTATAAACTAAAATTCTATATTCCTTTAGCTTTTTATATAAGGATAAGAAGATATGTTAATGTTGCCCAAGAATTATGAGAAACCTTAATTAACAGCCTTTTCTAGTAAAAGATTTTCCTGACTTCTATCATAAAGCTGAATCTTTAAGCTTCCAGGAGGCAGATTATCTATATCAATTCCAGGATCAAACTCATAGATAAAAGTAAATATATCATTATCTGGTACCACAGTTACTGCCTGGTAGAATAATTTTTTAACCTCCCCTCTGTTATTTTCATATACTATATGAATATATCCGCCGAATGAAGCGTTTCCTGACCTTTTCAATACAGTTTTAACTGAATGAGTTCTTCCCTCTCCAATTTGCTCTGATGGTAACGGAGTTATTTCTGCTGAAACTATATCTTCTATTTGTGATGTTAATTCTCCGTGATAAATTACTATTGGAATACCTAGACTAACCCCTACTTTAATATCTAATGCTAGTGAATCTTGGCTAGCAGCCAGGTCATCAGGTTCAGATGCTAATTCTTTTACCTCTAAAAATGCAAAAACACGATATTCTCCATCTCCGAGTGTTGGAGGCTTTCTTAAGAATACTCTAAATGTCTGCTTTCTTTTTGGTTCCAAAGTTATTCTTCTTGGAGAAATCTTAAGAAATTTTGTAATATCAACATTGTAGGGATAAGCAGTATAATCAAAGCTCATATCCTCAAATGTTTTTCTTCCATCAGGCAAAACTATTTGCTTTTTAAAAATAATTTCTGCGGTAGCCGGCTGATCTCCTTGATTAAAAATGGTAAGCTTTCCACTACGTTTTTTACCTTCAAATGAGAGCTGACCTTCTAAAAACTTTATGTCCGACTTAGCAAAACTATTTGCAGAAATTATGCAGAATAAAATTATATAATAAAATGCATTTCTCATTTAACGACCTTTATACCATCTATACTCACATGATTATATATTTATGGCCAATTTGCAAGAAAAAATGGCCCCTCCTTACTCATTATATGGGATATAGCTAATAGTGATACTAGGAGCTGGAACAACTGCATATGTGGCAGAATTATCTGCATCCAGCGGTAAGAAACCTGTAATTCTAAAAGAAGTGCAGTTGGTTTGGCTATCCAGTGCAACATCAACTGTAAAATCATGAGAAGAACTTGATGAAGCAAAGGTCAATCCTTCATCCATAGAACATATGACTCCTGCACATTTGGTATCATAGGTATATGTAAGATTGATTGTTTTATTAATGTAATCCCCCCCAAATACATCATGCACTACTATATCTGGTATTGTATCAATAATGATGGGAACTCTTGGCGTAAATCCCTTAGGCTTATTTCCAGATTTCAAGCATTGCTGCCCGTTATTTCCTCCACCATTACCGCCAGCATTTCCGTTTCCGTTGCCATTGCCGCCAGCATTTCCGTTTCCATTTCCTCCGGCGTTACCATTGCCGTTGCCGTTATTTGCCATTACCTCTCCATTATAGATAAAAAATGAATTATTAAATGATACAGTCAATAATACTGCAACACACAGGCAGGATTTAATTATTATATTACTTTTACTCACAAATTCCTCTTTATATAAATTTACAATTTTGCCTTATCTTTACTATATTTGATAAGAGGGGCGCCAGGACCTAATATTCTGTCAGACATTTTATATACTTTCACCCAAGTATTTTGCGCCTCTGCATCCCTTCCTGACTTTTCTAGAGATACTGCATAATTAGTTAATACTTGCAAATATTGCTTGGTGTTATGTAAGTCTTTTTGTCTTAATATTTCAAGAATTTCTTCTAAATGCACAATTCCTGAAGTAAAATCCTTATCCCTGATTTTTTGTACCGCTAATAGATTTAATATATCAATATATTGAGGGTGTAATTTTGAAACAACCCCAGTCATATTTTTTAGAAGCTCATTGGTAAATACAATACCTTTCTTAAAATCATCTTGTTGGAATAAAAGGTATGCATAATAATTCTTGTAACTATAACCAAGCAAATATCTACCTCCAAAATATTTATCACCTATATTTAGTGATGCGAACTCTTTATATAATTCAGCCGCATTATGATAGTCATATGTTGTAATATATATCGCAAGGAGCTCTTTGATTGAATTCATAGTGAAATAATTTTCTTTTAGAACCGGATATTTTTTTAGAAGCTCTAGAGCATCTAGCAGGTAGCTTACTGTATAATCAACATCTTGATATTTTTTTAATACAAATGCTAGATTCAAATACGCTTGATATGTACGTAGATCACTTTGATTATCTACTACTTCATATAGCTCTTCTAGTTTTCTTCTAATACTTTGGTTATTTTCAGAATTATTATGCGCTACGTCATAATTTACTATACTACTTACATATTCTATCTTAGTAAAATTAGGGTATTTTGAAGATATGATTGTGCTAACAAAGTCATCAATATCTTTATATGGTTGCTTGAAGATCTTCTGCACATATTTTATCTCCTCAACTAGGATATTAATATATTCTATTTTTTCTAGATCAGGAAGCTCCTGGTAATTTACTGTTTTTAGCTCAACATATGTGATACCCTTTTTGAAAACCTGATGTTTGATAATCAGTAACTCCAGTTTTTCTTTAGGAGTAAGCTTGGTCCATTCTACTTTTTTTACATAATTATTAAAAAACTCCTGTATCTTCGGAAGACTATATATTCCTAGTATTTGGCTATATAGATCAATGATGATATTATCACTCTTCTGCTTATCTATTATAATTTTTTCTAATTCTCCCTGAAGAGAAACAAAAGCATCTTCTGTGTAATTTTGCGCATTTCTGTATAGATATTTATTCAGCGATGAGGCTAACTCTCTCCATACCACAATAGCTTTAAGAAGTTCCGAAACCTTAATTTCAGTAGAATAATTCTCCGAAATTTGAGTACTATAATGCTCAAATAGTCTTTGATTCAAAATCGGCATATCAGTAAGGGCATTATATGCAAAATCTCTAATTTCTTCTTTAGAAACGGTTATATAATTTTCATATTTTGAGATATCTTCCTTTTGCTCTGTTAACTTGGTTTCACTAAAGATAAGCACTAGAAGCAACACTATTGCAAGAACAAACAACAGCATCCACATAGGTTTTGTCTTAGATTTTTGCTTATATTTTGATTTATATTTTGCAATTACTGAAATAACATTTCTCATATTGAGACCTGATTTAATTTACGAATATCAATTGATTTTTCATAAGCTAACAATATGAGATCTTTTTGAAAGCTTTTTTTTACTTTTCTATTGAAAAAAATTCATATGTTTTTTTCTATAATTTAGTTTGCGCTATTTTGAGTAAATTATTCCTTATTTGTTCATCATCAATTTGCAAGATTTCTTGCTCAAGATCTTTAGGAATTATGTTATTAGAATTTGTAGATTTTTTCTTCTTTTGTTGCTTTATCACCGATCTCTCTACTAATTTGAAGCTAATATCAGTAACCACTTCTTGCTTAAAAAAACTATTAATATTTGAGATAATAGTTTCTTTGCCATATTGCAAATCAAATACTACTCCAGAATTATAAATTTCTATTTCTAACCTTTTTTTATTTTTTCCCAAATTTTTAATTGATACCGGCAGACAATATTCCACATAGCTAGGGTCTATTATGTTAGGCCACTCAGACATTAATTTAAATAGACAAAAACCTTTACTATTAAACAGTTTTTTTGTTGTATTGTTGATTATCTGAGTAATGTTTCTTTCATGGTTTAGAAATTTCATATGATCAAACTTATAATTACAAAATTTTGGCCAGTCCTTATTCCGATTACCATTTTTATCATATGGCAGTTTTTTATTTTACCAAGAATTAAAACTGAAAAAGAAAAAAAACAAGTCACTGCTTATTATAGCTTAGTCATTGGCTGCATTATTGCTATGATTATTTCATTGCTATTATTCTTTTTTACAGAAAACAATCAAAAAACCAGATTTTACACACCTGCTCATACTGTAGGAGATAAAATTAAACCAGCTATTGTAAAATAGTTAAATGAAAGAAATAAGTAAATTATTACAAGACCCTAGAATAGAAACTCTAAAACACCATTTTTCAGATATAATAGATTGTTTTTACCTTGTTGGCGGTGCTGTAAGGGATACTATATTAAATAGAGAAGTACAAGATATAGATTTTGCAACCAGCTATACCCCAGATGAATTAATTGAAATATGCAAAAAGAAAGGCATAAAACACATACCAACAGGCATCAAATATGGAACTATCACAATTATAATCAAGGGAGTTTCTTACGAGATAACATCTTTAAGAAAGGATATAAAAACAGATGGTAGACATGCTGAAGTTTTATACACGAAAGATCTTTCCTCAGATTCGGAAAGGCGAGATTTCACGATTAATGCATTATATTTGGGCTTTAACGGCAATTTATACGACTTCCATAATGGAGTAGAAGATATTGGAAAGAGGATTATTAAGTTTATCGGCGATAGTAAAAAAAGGATAGATGAAGATTATTTACGAATTTTACGCTTTTTTAGATTTTATTCTGAATTGGATAATTTTTCTCTAGATAAAGGCTCTGTATCTTCTGCTATTGCTGCAAAGGAGTCTTTATCAAAATTGTCATCTGAGCGGATAAGACAAGAATTAGTCAGAATACTTACAGGAAAAAATTACTTTAATGCTATTAAGCTACTAGTTAAACACAAAATATGCGATTCTTTTATTAACTTATCAGAGCAGCTGGTCAATAAAATAGAAAATTATCAAATAAATAATAGCTCCGCTCCACCATATGAAATACTTATGGCTTTTTCTATATTAGAAAACAGCTGTCCTAAAGAAAATTTACTAAAATTACAAAACACCTTAAAGCTATCAAACAAGGAAATAAGAACTTTAAATATCATTATCTCACATGCTAATAATTTACCTAAGTTATTACTTACTACCATGGAGATAAAAAAATTGTTATTTTTAAATGGTAGAGAAAATTTATTAGCTCTTTATTATTACCAAATTTTTATTTCGGCAGCAAGCACTTCTTCTTACAACTCGGTCATATCACAAATAAACCAACTCACTACTCCTACATTTCCAGTAACTGGTAATGATCTGATAGAAAGAGGATATCAAAAAGGAAAAAGACTAGGGGAGATGTTAAATAAGATGCAACAAACCTGGCTTGATAGTAATTTTTCTATTAGCAAAGAAGGTTTGCTAATAGAGTACAATGTTTAGGGACTTGACCTATTGATATAGTTACCCTAGTGTAGTCCTTTCGGAATTGATTAGTTATCTGAATCTTGTACATCTCCCTCTATTTTGTCTAGCGCCCTGAACAAATGTGCTGATGTATCAAGTGTTTCCACTTCGCCATTTTTGGATCACTTAACTTTATCGATTACATAATCTCTAAACTCCCTGTTGTTTGCCATTACATCAAATCTAATAATTTAATACTAACCTTCCATTATGCAACACAAATACGTAATTATATATATCATTTTTAGTTTTTCTTATAATTTTTGCTTAGATCAATACATTCCTTCACCTAACCTAATCCGCAAAATTTCATATTGTTGAAAAGATTCCTATTTCTGCTAAGATGGTAATTATGATGAGGGACAAAATTATACCATTTTCTACTCTTAACATCTTAGCAGCTATGATGCTTTTTGCTTTCCCTTGCTTAGCGGATGAGAAAGGATTAGATATCATGAAACAAGTTGATAGCCAGTCCAAAACATACAATACCCAAACTTCTGAAGTTTTTATGCTTATTACTGATAATAAGGGTAATCATAGAAAAAGATATTTTACTAATTGGAAAAAAAGATATCCTGAAACAGTTAAAAGCCTGATCAAATTTTATAAACCTGCAAATGTAAAAGGAACATCCTTACTTACCTATTCACATAATGATAAAGAAGATAATGATCAGTGGATTTTCTTGCCAGCTCTACGCTCAATAAAACAACTATCTTCTGAAGATAAACATAATGGTTTCATGGGCTCTGATTTTAGTTATTCAGATGTAGCCGGCAGACAGATAAATCAGGATGAGCATAATTTTATTAAAGAAACTGATAAATATTATTTGATCCGCTCCATACCAAAAGATAATGAGGATCCATATTCAATGATTGATCTAGTTATCAAAAAAGACATTTTCATGCCCCTTAAAATTATTTTTTATAATAAGAAGGGAGAAAAACTTAAAACCTTGGTTAATAAAAAGATAGAACGCCACAAAGACACCTATATCGCAATCGAAGCAGTTATGGAAAACCATATTAAGGGAAGCAATACCCTATTACAAGTATCTGGAATAACTTTGGATGAAAAGATTTCTGACAATAGTTTTGGGGTAAAGAGCCTGCAATGATTTTGCTTTGAAACATGATATGACCTCGAAAACTCAATAGACACTGTTGTTAAATCTATATATTTTTAGATTTTGTTATATTTTGAGTGTTTTTTTATCTAAATTCTCTTTCATATCGGAATATATGAAAGAGAATTTA
>Ga0066825_10000658_pt1 | contig 10978 bp, 9 predicted proteins | sample ETNtaG_6_FD_65608 | JGI IMG/M metagenome (GOLD analysis project Ga0066825, IMG submission 65608) | Marine microbial and viral communities from oxygen minimum zone, Eastern Pacific Ocean - ETNP201306SV45 | ecosystem: Environmental > Aquatic > Marine > Oceanic | place: Pacific Ocean: Eastern...
TGTGCAATACCATCATTTTTGGAAATGCCCCGGATTGCATCTACTTGATTTTTCATCAATGCTATAAGCGGTGAAACCACTATGGCTGTACCATCTTGAACAAGTGCAGGTAATTGGTAACACAGCGACTTACCACCACCAGTAGGCATAATAACAAAGGTATTCTCTTTGTTAAGCACACTTCTTATAACATCTTTTTGTAATCCTCGAAATTCGTTAAAACCAAAAAAAGATTTCAGCGAGGCTTTTAAATCAAGCTGTTTGCCATCGACCTGTAGCTTCATTATGGGTTTTGTACATTTGCATCCACAATATACGTTAAAACTGTTTATATATCAATAATAATTGAATAAACTCAACCACATATTAAAAGTTGCTACTAATGTAATTGAGCAACAATCCGAAGCGATAGCTGGATTGACTCCGCAGCTAAATAATGATTTTGAAAGCGTTGTCAATTGGATTCATAAAGGCAAGGGGCGGGTTGTACTTACTGGTATTGGCAAAAGTGCAATAATAGGCATGAAAATCAGTGCCACCTTAAACTCTACTGGAACAAAAAGTATTTTTATGCATGCTGCAGATGCCATCCACGGAGACCTAGGAATGATTGATAAAGATGATGTCGTTTTGTGCCTATCTAAAAGCGGGGCAAGTGCTGAAATAAAAACGCTTGTACCACTACTAAAAAATAGAGAAAACAAATTAATTGGTATGACGGCAAACTCAAGTTCTTACCTTGCCCAAAATGCAGATGCGGTTTTACATGTTGGCATACCAAAAGAAGCTGATCCTAACAATTTAGCACCAACAACGAGTACTACAGCTCAGCTTGTTATGGGAGACGCATTAGCCATTTGCCTAATGGAGCTTAGCGGATTTAAGGCAGAAGATTTTGCACGATCACACCCAGGAGGTGCATTGGGCAAAGCATTAAATATTCAGTTAAGACACTTGCTGCAACCGCATAAAAAGCCAGCAGTCACACCTGACACTTCTTTAGAGGTGGTTATTAACGAGATATCAACCAAGCTTGTTGGTGCAACAGCTGTTGTAGAAAATAATCAGGTTGTTGGTGTTGTAACAGATGGAGATTTACGACGCATGATGCAATCAGTAGTTGATATAACTTCAATGAAAGCGCAAGATATAATGACAAAAAAACCCATTATTTTAAGCAGTAGTACCCTAGCAAAAAAAGCATTAACGCTGATGCAAGAAAAAGAAATCAGTCAAATTATTGTTGAGGATTCAAATAGCTATATGGGTATTGTACATATTCATGACATTCTAAACGAAGGCATATATTAGTGTATGGATAACAAAACCATGCCATTTCTAGAACATTTAGAAGAGTTACGATGGCACCTCATTCGCAGTATTTTGGCTATTGTAATTGCAGGTGGTACTGCTTTTTTAGCCAAAGACATAATTTTTGATATTTTACTTTTTGGTCCTAAAAAACAAGACTTTATTACCTATAAATGGCTTTGCAGTGCGGCACAAGCACTTGGTTTTAACGAAGGTTTTTGCCTGGATGAGCTGCCATTCAGGGTTCAAAGCAGAACGGTTGCTGGACAATTTTCTGCACATATCTGGACTTCAATTACAGCTGGTTTTATCATCGCTTTTCCATACGTAATTTACCAATTGTGGAAGTTTATAAGCCCCGGAATGCTTAAGCAAGAGCGAAGGCAAGCGCGTGGATTCATTATTATTTCTTCATTACTATTTTTCACAGGTGTATTGTTTGGCTATTTTGTAATCACACCACTTTCTCTACGTTTTTTGGGAACTTATAGTGTAAGCAGTGAAATTTTCAATGACTTTGATCTAAGTAGTTACACGGCATTGGTTCGTGCATCCGTCTTGTCAACGGGCTTTATTTTCGAGTTGCCCATTTTGGTATACTTCCTCACTAAAATTGGACTTGTCACGCCCAGTTTAATGCGCAAATACCGTAAAATATCTCTCGTAATTGTATTGACCCTATCGGCTATCATTACGCCGCCAGATATTGCGAGTCAAATTATTGTAGCAATTCCTATTATGATTTTATATGAAGTAAGTATCTTTATTTCGAAATCTGTTTACAAACGAATCCAACGATCACAAGAAAAACCCTAATACCAAAGCATGAAGCTGTACGCTGATAACATCACAAAAACTTATCGTGGCAGAAAAGTAGTGAACAATATATCTGTCACTGTTAATCAAGGAGAAATTGTTGGTTTGCTTGGACCAAACGGGGCTGGAAAAACAACCTCTTTCTACATGATTGTTGGGCTTATTAAACCTTTGAGTGGTCACATTTATTTAGAGGATACAGACATTACAAAATTTCCGATGTATAAGCGTGCACAAAGTGGAATTGGCTATTTGGCACAAGAAGCATCTGTTTTTCGCAAACTAACTGTTGAGCAAAACATCAAAAGTGTTTTGGAATTAACAAATTTATCAAATAGGGAACAAAACGATAAAACAGAAGCCCTATTAGAAGAGTTTGGCTTGAACCATATTCGGAAAAATCGAGGGGATTTACTTTCGGGAGGTGAACGTCGAAGAACTGAAATTGCACGTGCCCTTGCAACAGACCCAAAATTTGTTCTGTTAGACGAGCCTTTTGCAGGTGTTGATCCTGTTGCTGTTGAGGATATTCAAAAAATTGTAGCGCACTTAAAAAAGCGGAACATAGGTATCCTAATCACAGATCACAATGTTCAAGAGACATTGGCCATTACAGATCGAACCTATCTGATGTTTGAAGGAAAAATTCTGAAAACAGGAACACCTGAAGAGCTAGCTAGAGACGAAATGGTTCGTAAGGTTTATTTAGGTCAAAACTTTGAGCTCCGCAAGAAGAAGCTTACCCTTTAAGCCGCATATATAATATTCCAAGAATAGCATAAGCCAATATAGTAGCTGACAATGCTTGGGTACGAAAAATCAATAATACAGGAATAAAAACTAATGCGAATAGCCAAGCAAAACTCGAAGGCTTCCCATTTACAAATTTTTGACTTGGAAGCATGATTTTCGACACCATCAACAGGGTGAGTAATGCTGTAATAACTACTGTGATTATGGGGCGTATTTCCAATGGTATGAAAGGGATTCCCACAACAAATAACGTAAATGCCGGGGTTGGCATGCCTTGGAAATCCAATTGACTCGAAGGTGTTATGTTAAAACGTGCTAGCCTATAAATCGATGCAAGTGTAATTACAAATGCCAAAAGGGATAATGGTGCAAATTCATATGGTAAGAAATTACTTAAAAACTTGTACATAAAATATCCCGGCACTACTCCGAAGGAAACAACATCACATAGGGAATCGAGTTGTTTACCAATTTCAGAAGTTACTCCAAAGGCTCTTGCTACTAACCCATCAAAACTGTCCAAAAAAACACCTACCAATACCCAAATGAGTGTGTTTTCATAATTACTCTCAAATAAAGAAAGTAAAGCCATGCAACCAGAAAAACCATTGAGCAGCGTCAGTATATTTGGTAAAAAACTAATAATTTTCATGGATAAAACTTTTGGTTAAGCAATACAAACCTACACAAAATTGTACATTAGCGAAATGCCAGTAAAAATCGTTCTAGCTTTATTGTTTGGTGTGTTGCTAGGAATCTCTTGGCCAACAGCAGGATTCACACCTTTTATTTTTATAGCAATTATACCATTATTATGGCTTTTAGAGCTTTCAAAAAATGATGGTTTTTGGATTTTTTCAACTCGTATTTTTCTTGGTTTTTTTGTTTGGAATGCTATTGCTACGTGGTGGCTTTGGAATGCCACAGTTTTTGGTATGTTCTTCGCAATTTTCATCAATTGCTTGATGATGACGATAGTCATATTATTGTGGCGTCGTATTGATGGAAAATTGGGTAGAAAGGCTGGGTTTATATTCTTACCACTTGCCTGGATTTGTTTTGAAAAACTGCACTTGAATTGGGGTTTTTCTTGGCCTTGGCTAAATCTTGGCAATGGATTTGCAAATAATCCCGATTGGGTACAATGGTATGAATATAGCGGTGCTTTTGGTGGAACACTATGGATTTGGGTGGTCAACTTATCGGGATATCATACAATTAAATATTATATGTTCAATAAGAAGTTGGGCAAACAATTTTTCAAAACACTTGCTTTAATTTTTATTCCACTTGGTTTATCGTTTTTTATTAAGAGTGAATTTGAACAAAAAACAGAAAAAACGCTAACAGTAACTTTAATTCAGCCTAATATTGACCCCTATGAAGAAAAGTATGAACAGACAAATCAACAGCAATACGAGCTTTTAATCGATCAAACCAGGCCCGAACTGATTAAAAATCCTGACGTAATCATAACACCAGAAACCTATTTTTCGGAAGGTGCAGGTATTAATTTGTCGTTAATTGAAGATAGTAAGCTGTACCAAGACTTACTTGATTATGCAAAAATCAATAACACCCAATTTTTAAACGGCACCCAACTTTATAAAACGTATTTAGAGGAGGACATAACTAAAACAGCAAACAAACTCAATAATGGTGTTTGGGCAGACTTTTATAACTCTGCATTTCTAACTGACACCACAGGAGTTCGAATCTATCACAAATCCAAATTGGTTGCTGGAGTTGAAACCCTGCCGTTTCGAAATATAATCGAACCGCTTCTTGGCAACGTTATGCTGGATTTTGGGGGAACTGTTCTGACGAGAGCTACCCAAGATGAGCGCGAGGCTTTCCCATTGTATAATGGTGTTAAAATTAGCCCCATAATATGTTATGAGTCTGTCTATGGCGAATTTGTAACGGGTTATGTAAGAAACGGTGCGGAAGTTTTGGCAATCATGACAAATGACGCTTGGTGGGGTGATACACCTGGGTATAGGCAACATTTGGCATATGCAAGCTTGCGTGCTATCGAAACGCGCCGAGCTATTGTTAGATCAGCCAATACAGGAGTATCGGCATTTATCACACCACTTGGTGAAGTAACCTCAAAACTACCGTATAATACCAAAGGTGTATTGACGGCAACTGTGTATCCACAAAGTGACATCACGCTATATGTACGTTATGGTGATTATATATTTAGGCTTGCTGGTTTTGTTGCTGGGCTTTTGTTCCTCTTCTCATTTTCACGAAGAAAAAATTGAAATAGATTGAAGATGAGTGATTTACATCAAAAAAAAACTTAGGCACATCACTTTAATGTGTATTTTTGTGGAGTATTGCTACGATTATGAAAATTTATACTAAAACTGGCGACAATGGAGATACTTCACTAATTGGAGGTTATCGTGTCTCAAAAAGTAGTCTTAGAATTGAATCCTACGGCACTGTAGATGAACTAAATTCATGGCTAGGTCTGATTGTAGAATTTTTACCAAAAAATCGTATTGAGGAATTACAAAGTATTCAAAGTCTTTTGTTTTCTATGGGAGCACAACTAGCAAACAAGTCTAAAGAAAAAAAAAGACCTTTTTCAGAAGTAAGTTCAGCTGACATAAAAGCTCTTGAAAAATACATAGACGAATACGAATTATTACTACCTAAAATGACACATTTTATTCTCCCAGGTGGCAATAAAGCTGCGGCACATACGCACATTGCTCGTTGCGTTTGCAGAAGGGCTGAGCGAATTGTAGTTCAACTAAGCAGAATAGACTTTGTAGACGAGAAGGTATTGGTTTATTTAAACCGATTATCTGATTACCTTTTTTGTTTAGCAAGAGCTTTGGCCTTTTGGGATGGAAAGGATGAAATTAAGTGGATTCCAAGTAAATAAGTTTTTGTTTGCATAAATGCAATAAAAATTTATTTTTGCAGCACCTTAAAAAGCTACACCATGTATTGGACTCTAGAACTCGCATCTTATTTAAGTGATGCCCCGTGGCCTGCGAACAAAGATGAACTTATCGATTATGCTATAAGAACAGGTGCTCCCCTTGAGGTTGTAGAAAACCTTCAATCCATTGAAGATGAAGGAGAAGTATACGAGTCCATTCAAGAAATTTGGCCTGATTATCCCACTGACGAAGATTATCTTTGGAACGAGGACGAATACTAATTATTCGATTTTCCCTTCGCTTTTTTTGCTTACTTTTGATATCCTATATTCTTTTCTATGAGTTTACTTAGTGGTATTCTTAAAACATTTGTTGGTGACAAAGCTAAAAAAGACCTAAAAAGCTTATATCCTCTAGTAGACAAAATCCACCAAGCCTCAAAAGAATTGGATGGTTTAACACATGACCAACTACGCAACCAAACAAATAACTTTAAAAAAGAAATTGCAGAAATACGAAAACCTATTTTTGATAAGATAGATTCCCTCAAGGCAACAATTGGACAAACAGTTGATGTTGATGAAAAAGAAACCCATTACAACGAAATTGACAGCCTAACAAGGCAGGCGAACGAAGAAGTAGCATCATATCTTGACAAAATTCTTCCGCAAGCATTTGCTGTTGTTAAAGAAACAGCAAAACGATTTAAAGAAAATACACATTTAGAAGTCAAAGCAAGTCCATTTGATCGTAGTATATCAGCAACCAAATCGAATGTCAAAATTAAAGGAGAAACCGCCATTTGGGCCAATTCATGGGATGCAGCAGGGAAGTCCGTCACATGGGACATGGTGCACTATGATGTACAGTTGATCGGTGGAATTGCATTACACCAAGGTAAAATCGCTGAAATGCAAACGGGTGAGGGAAAAACTTTGGTAGCTACACTACCTGTTTACCTAAATGCCCTTTCAGATGCAGGTGTACATTTGGTAACAGTAAACGATTATTTGGCCAAGCGAGACAGTGCTTGGATGGCGCCTATATTTGAATTTCATGGTATGTCTGTTGACTGCATTGATTATCACAAGCCCAACTCGGAAGCAAGAAGAAACGCATACAAGGCAGATATCACCTATGGCACTAACAATGAGTTTGGCTTTGATTATCTGCGAGACAACATGGCTCATTCAATGGATGATCTCGTGCAACGTCCACACAATTATGCCATTGTTGATGAGGTAGATTCAGTACTGGTTGATGATGCACGAACCCCATTGATTATTTCAGGTCCTGTTCCAGATGGTGACAGGCATGAATTTGATGAATTAAAACCCAAAATATCCACTTTGGTTTCTCAACAACGCCAACACTTAACAAATGTTTTGGCACAAGCCAAAAAGTTGATTAGTGAAGGTGATACCAAAGAAGGTGGTTTTCTCTTACTTCGTGTTTATAGAGGATTGCCTAAAAACAAAGCTTTAATCAAATTTTTGAGTCAAGAAGGCATCCGACAATTATTGCAAAAAACGGAAGGATTTTATATGCAAGATAACAATCGGGAAATGCCTAAAGTAGATGCTGATTTGTTGTTTGTCATCGATGAAAAAAATAATCAAATTGAATTAACGGACAAAGGTGTTGAGCAGCTTTCTAAAGATGGAGACGATGCTAATTTCTTTGTTTTGCCCGACCTTGGAAGTGCAATTTTAAGTATTGAACAGCAAGGCAAGACTCCCGAAGAGGAAGCCAAAGAAAAAGAAGAACTTTTCAAAGAATACAGTATCAAGAGTGAGCGCATTCACAGCATGAATCAGTTGCTAAAGGCCTATACCCTTTTTGAGAAAGATGTAGCCTATGTAGTGATGGAAAATCAAGTGAAGATTGTGGATGAGCAAACAGGGCGTATAATGGATGGCCGCCGTTATTCTGATGGATTGCATCAAGCAATTGAAGCTAAAGAAAACGTTAAGATTGAGGCAGCTACTCAAACGTTTGCCACCATCACATTGCAAAATTACTTTCGCATGTACCAAAAGCTTTCAGGTATGACTGGTACTGCGATAACTGAAGCAGGCGAGTTTTGGGAAATATACAAGTTAGATGTTATTGAAATTCCAACCAACAAACCAATAGCAAGAAAGGACGAAAACGACCTTATATACAAAACAAAGCGCGAAAAATACAATGCTGTTATTGATCATGTGACAGCACTCTCACAAGCAGGACGCCCAGTATTAATAGGTACAACTTCTGTTGAAATTTCAGAGTTGCTAAGCCGGATGTTGAACATTCGAAAAGTAGCGCATAATGTTCTTAACGCCAAGCTTCATAAAAAGGAGGCTGATGTGGTGGCTGAAGCTGGAAATGCAGGAGTAGTCACCATAGCCACCAATATGGCCGGACGAGGTACAGATATTAAAATCAACGATGAAGTTAAGGCTGCTGGTGGTCTTGCCATTATCGGAACAGAACGGCATGACTCAAGGCGTGTTGACAGACAATTACGTGGACGTGCGGGTCGGCAAGGAGATCCAGGAAGCTCGCAATTTTATGTTTCGCTAGAAGACAATTTGATGCGTTTGTTTGGCTCGGAACGTATATCCAAAATGATGGATCGAATGGGTCATAAAGAAGGTGAAGTGATTCAAGCGGGCATGATGACACGGTCTATTGAACGTGCACAAAAGAAAGTTGAAGAAAACAACTTTGGTATTCGCAAACGTTTACTTGAATATGATGACGTAATGAACGCCCAACGTGAGGTAATCTATAAACGACGTTACAATGCCCTAAATGGAGAGCGTTTACAGGTTGATATTGCCAATATGCTCTACGATACTTGTGATCAAATATGTTCAGTTAACCTAGCTAACAAAGACTATAAGCAATTTGAATTCGAACTCATTCGCCTGTTTTCACTTACCAGCCCTATCGATGCTGAGAATTTTGAAAATCAAAACGAAACAAAACTGACTGAAATTGTCTATCAATCAGCATTGGCCCAATACCAACAAAAAATGGAGGAAAATGCATCACGTGTTTTCCCAGTAGTAAAAGATGTTTACCAAAATCCTAGCAATACTTTTAAGCGTATTGTTGTTCCCTTCACAGATGGCATTAAAACACTCAACGTGGTAAGTGATTTAGAAAAATCCTTTCAAAGTGAAGGCAAGAATCTAATTCGTGACTTTGAGAAAAACATAAGCCTGGCCATTATAGATGAGTCTTGGAAGGATCACCTACGTAAAATGGATGAGCTAAAGCAGTCTGTTCAACTTGCCGTTCACGAGCAAAAAGATCCTTTGTTAATCTATAAGTTTGAGTCTTTTGAACTATTTAGTGTCTTTATGGATAACGTAAACAGAGATATTATTTCTTTTTTGTTCAAGGGTGCATTGCCAACGCAAGACGCTAGTAACATTCGTGAAGCAAGAAGCACAAGGCGAAAAGAACGTGTTAACGCCTCAAAAGAAGAAGTGCTTAACCAAGACCAGCAAGCAATGCGTCAAGCTTCACAACAATCGGGACAACCAACTACTGAAAAACAAGAAACTATAGTGCGTGAACGTCCAAAAATTGGACGTAATGAGCGTGTGAACATTCAGCACATTGTCAGTGGCGAGAAGAAAACAGTAAAGTTTAAACAAGCTGAGCCCTTACTAGACAAAGGGGAATGGGTGCTTATTCAAGACAGTTAAATGGTAGTCTTAGTTTCGCCAATCTATCCTTTTAGAGGCGGTATTGCAAACTCCTCAGCTGCATTTGTAAAAAATCTTATTCAAAATGGCGAAGAAGTATGTGTCATCTCTTTCTCTACGCTATATCCCAAATTATTATTTCCCGGTAAAACGCAATACGTAACAGAACAAAAAGAACTTAGTTTTTCCACTTTAAGCGTAATCAATACCTTAAATCCGTTCAGTTGGTTGCGTGCAGCTAAACGTATAAAATCTTTAAACCCTAAGTTGGTAGTTTTCCGTTACTGGACTCCTTGGTTATCGTTGTGCTATAGTGTAATTGCAAAAAACATTAAGGCAAAAAAAATTGCTTGGATAGACAATGCCTTACCGCATGAACGCAAAACAGCTGACACGTTCCTACTCAGTATATTTTTGGCAAGCGTAAATGAGGCTTTGTGTTTGTCTACGTCTGTAGCAGTTGAACTTAAAAAATACACTAAAAAAGAAATAAGTATTTTATTTCACCCAGTCGATATTGATCTTCCTCCTGCAATTGCACAAAAAGATGCATTACTCAAACTAAGACTTAACCCCATTATGGATTATCTTTTATTTTTTGGATTAATTCGTCCGTACAAAGGGCTTGATTTACTTATAAAATCATTGCCTCAATTACGACATCACAAACCCAATACAAGACTTTTGGTAGTTGGTGAAGCCTATGAACCTATGCGTAAATACCTTGAGTTAGCAGCATCTCTTAAGGTGGACGATATGGTATACTTCCACAATCGCTTTGTGCCCTCAGCAGAAATACCACTGTGGTTTGGTGTATGTAGTTGGGTTGTTCAGCCCTATAAATCAGCTACACAAAGTGGTATTACACCTATGGCTATTCAATATGCTAAACCAACTATTGTAACCGATGTGGGTAGTCTGTCAGATGGTATTTCTGACAAAACAGGGATTGTTTGCAAACCTAACCCCACTGACTTATCCAATACTATAGCAAAGGCATTAACAGAAAAAAAGCAATTTAGCAATACAAAAGCTTATGAGTTACTTCAAAGAAAGAGAAGTTGGAATAATTTTTGTGTAGAGTTCATCAATAAATTTATAAAAAAATAAGCCTATGCATGCTGTTTATTTCTCATTAATCGCTGTATTTCAATTATTATCTTGTTCTATTTCAGCATCAAAACCTATTGATAATGCCATGCCAGTAGCTACAAGTGAATACAGTATCCCACAAGGGCATCAAGTAGCCTATTTTGCTTCTGGATGCTTTTGGTGTGTTGAAGCTGTCTTTGAGCAAGTTACGGGCGTTCACGAGGCAATTTCTGGCTATGCAGGTGGAACAACCAAAAACCCCACTTATAGTCAGGTGATTACGGGAAGAACGGGACATGCGGAAACAATAAAAGTGATTTACAACAATAATATCGTATCGTTCGAAACCTTGGTAACAGTATTTTTTGGCTCACATGACCCCACCACCCTCAACCGTCAAGG
>Ga0066825_10000661_pt1 | contig 10958 bp, 6 predicted proteins | sample ETNtaG_6_FD_65608 | JGI IMG/M metagenome (GOLD analysis project Ga0066825, IMG submission 65608) | Marine microbial and viral communities from oxygen minimum zone, Eastern Pacific Ocean - ETNP201306SV45 | ecosystem: Environmental > Aquatic > Marine > Oceanic | place: Pacific Ocean: Eastern...
GCCCACCTCCACCACCAGGTTCAGGAGGCCCACCTCCACCACCAGGTTCAGGAGGCCCACCTCCACCACCAGGTTCAGGAGGCCCACCTCCACCACCAGGATAAAAATTTGATTTACAAGACTTACTTAGCTAATTAATATTCACTTATGCTTTCAAAGTTCTTATTTATTGGTTTAGGTGGTTCTGGTGGTAAAACTTTACAATTTTTACACCAAAATCTTGAATTAAAACTAAAAGCCTTAGGCAAAACGATGCCCCAAGGCTGGCAGTTTTTGTGGTTTGACGTTCCAACTACACCAGATACCTTAGACCCCGGATCAGGTGTAAAACCACTCCCAAATAAATATTATCAATCTTTAGCAGGAGAGGGTTTAACTTACGGTGTTGTTGACAGCGCTCTAATAGACAATAAAGGCGGAGTTTTGTTTGATGAAATGGCTGAATGGTCTCCAGATCCATCAAGAGTTTCAGTACCAATTGATTTAGGTGCCGGACAGTATAGAGCAGTTGGTCGCGTTGTAACAATGTCTAGATATGAAGAAATAGGAAGAAAAATAAATTATTCATTGGAAGAAATGCAAGGGGCTGGTGTAGACGAAGAACTAAAAGATATTGCTAGATCGATGAATCTTCAAATAGATGACGGAGCTCCTGTAAAAAAACCGCAAGTAATAATTGTATGTTCTTTAGCTGGCGGATCTGGTGCAGGGTCAATTGTTGATGTCGCTGATATTGTACGTGCAAAAGTTACAAACAATCAATCATTTAATGACAATTCTGTTGGAATACTTTATACGCCTGATGTATTCGAAGGTAAAGTAGAGAATGTCGGAATTGAAGCAAATACTATTTTTGCTCTAAGTGAAATCATCAACGGTTCTTTTGACAGCACACCAGGGTCTAGACCAGATTCTAATTTGTTGCCACAATTTGGTATACAAAAACCTGACGATACAAGACGAGGTCCTAGGTATAACTTTTTAGTTGGAAAATCCAATGGAAAAGTTACATTTGACTCACCTGATGATATTTTCAGAAATACTGGGAGGCTCTTATCGGCTTGGTGTTTAGACCCAGCAATTACTCATGAAATTGGATTTGATGTTTTAGGAAACTGGGGTAATAAGTGTGAAGTTGTACCAAATAACTCAACAGGATTATTTCATCGTGTAGGAGAGAAAGAATATAGACATCCATATGCATTAAATTCTATGGGGTACTCATCAGTAGGTTTAGGTAGAGAATACTTTAGAGAGTTTGTTTCCCAGAAGATATCAAAAAAAGTTATTAAGCACTTAGCAAGAGCTCATCATGATAGTGATGTAATTGCTGGAAATAAATCGCCCAACCAAGCACTGGAAGAAAAAACTGAAGCATTATTTGGTCATTTTTTAAGCAACACTGGGCTAAATGAAATAGGAACTGAAAAAAATGATGTCACAGATTCGATAAGATCTCCTAATAATTCATCTAATTTAGATAAATTTACAAGCGATATTGTTTCATTTGCGATTGATGGAAAAGAAGATCAAAAAATTTCGTCTTGGATAGTTGATGTAACTGAATCTTATAATTATTTCATATCTAAATTCACAGCTTTAGAATTACAAGAACAACAAGAACAAGCTAAGCTATGGACTGAAAATTTTGAAAATACTTTTATAAATCATATTATCAACACTGTCTCAGAGGCAGGAACTGGTGCAGCAGTTACAGTTAAATTAGTTGAAAGACTTGAACAAGAATTAAGAGCTACATTAGAGGATTTAAAAAAAGAAAGAAGTGAATATAATCATTGGTCAACTTTATACAAAAACTCTATATCTGAAGTGTTAGAAACTCTTGGTGACAATACAAAAATTAAACAAGATCATGAAATATGGGACGAACTAAGTACTAAATTAAGGGAACCACTTTATTGGACTTCTGAAATTACTGTTAGAACCATAAGTATTCAGATTCTTGAGGAATTCATTAGAGGTGTAATTCCAAACATCTTAAAAGTTCTTAGGGATATTACAGCCAGAGCTGAGTTAGCTTTAGATTCATCAACTACTGAGGGTCAGGAAGTAGCTCTTTGGGCTGAAGATTATGTTACAGATGCCTTAAAGCCTTCAGAAAATGAAGTTTTGATAGAAGACTGGAGACAATATCAAAGTACCTATGAAGACATAATAAAGCTTATCTATACTCGTGAAGAAACTCCTTCTGCAGTTCAAGCTGAAACATTACTCATTAAAGATATCCTTAATGGAAATTTTAAGGGTTCTGAAGGGGCACAAAAGCTAATATATGTTGCAAAAAAATGGATACCAGAGAATACTGATTTTAAAGACAGATCTGCACCACCTCAACACGGAAATTATGAATCTACTTCAGAGCTATTTGATATAAAATCTAGAGTTGAAAGTTTTGTTGTAAACAAAGAAGGAGATTTTGGAAGGTATATTGATCAGCCTTTAGATGAATATCTTTCTGAACAACACGCTGGTTCCATTACGGTATTAAGTGAACGAACAAGCAAATTTATTCAAGCACTTGCAAGAGCATTAGATATGGCAAGGCCACAAATCAATATTGAGAAAGCTTTCCACAGAAAAGTTTATAAAGAGCCCTTAGATCTCCAAGTTGTTGTTAGTGCAATTCCTTTTACTGATGAAAAAATTATATCAAGAGTTAAGGAAACACTACTTCCCTATTTTGATAATGATCAGGATAAGGTTCAAAACCTATTTAAAACAAATCCAGGTGCTAAATCTATCCAGTTTTTTGCTGCCTTTGAGTTTGCAAAAGATATAGCAGTTTTCAAATCACTGTGGGATTCTTTAATGAAATCATGGTTTCAAAATAGAGAAAATCCAACAAGTTTGGGTGGCATGTGGCAGTGGAGACGATCTCGACAACTTTTACATTCAATCCCATTACAAAAAGAAGTTATTGATACGATGATTGCTGGCTGGTTTACCGCAAAACTATTAAATCAATATAGAGTTAAATCAGGTAATAGTTCAGACTTAGTTGAAATTTATATTAAGAAACTTGATAAGAAACTACCCTTCCCTGATCCTTTAGTAGTTAGAAAGCCTCAGCCATCAGACTTGCTAGCTTCTGTTTTATTATCTACACCACTAGCTATAGGCTCTTACTCTTTTAATTCAGATGATGAAGCACTTGAACCCTATAGAAGACTTATTGAACTTGGTACTTCTGGAGATGGTACAGTAGGTTCCTATAATTCTGTTAACCAAGAGCTTCAAGAGTTAGTAAATGATAGCTCACTCGAAGATATTCTTGATAAGTTAAATAAATGGAAAAATAATTATGCTGACTTAAGGAAAGAACCTCTAGTACAAAGGGGAGTATACAATAGATATCCTTCCATAGGTTGGGAAATAGGTATTCGAGTATCTGAAGTGCTATCAAGGATGATTTCCGCTCTGGAGAATTTAAAGACACAAGACCCAGAAGATTTTTAAATGAATGATATAAGTATTATTTTTTGCACCGACCTGAGTGTAAAAGAAAGCATCAAGTCAACAATTGGAAACTGGTCAGAAAAAGGTTTATTAAAAAACTTTATATTTATTGAAAGTTATGAAAATAATCAATTTTTAGCTTCCGAATGTATTAACGGTCAATATATTGAGCTATTAGATTTAAAAAGGAAGCTGTCAGAAATTGAATTACATTTAATTAGAACAGTAGCTCTTACTTTTCCTGATAAAAAACCTATAGATATCCAGAGTTTTATAAATTATTTAAATCTTCCTAACAACATAGAATTTATATTTTTAAATACAATTATTCCAAAAACTGTTTGGCATAAAAATAAAATTTTAAATTCAGGAACCCACTTAGCAAATGCTAACATTCTTGTTTCCCCAGTTGATAGGCCAAACCCCCTAAGAGTTCCAGTAGATATCAATGATTCTAATTACTCGTCTTTTGCCTCTATAAATCTCATAACAATTGCTTCTTTATGGAGGGGAATGGAAAAAAGCCCTTTTGATAAAGAAGAAAGAAACCGACAAGGCAAATCAGATTTCATTGTTACCAGAAACTTTGTAAGGGTGCTTTTAGGGCCAGATCCAGTTGATGGGCTTATCGATTCACTCACTACAAATGATGGAAAATGGATTACACCAAATAAAGACTATAGCTACCCAAACAATGATTTATATCTTTTATCTGACTTTGCTTTTAAGATAATAGATAACTTTAGTTCATTATTCCATTTCACTGAACTAGAAGAAACTAATAAAAAGCAAACAATTGGATTTCTTGAATATTTTAAAAGAAGATATTCTGAAATCTCATTTGATAAGCCATTACCATTTTTATCTACTAAGTCAGACACTGTAGATCAGCTGAATGAATATTTCAGCCAGAATTCAGACTTAGAAATTATTTTAAACGAAAATACGCTAAACGATGTAAGCAAGCTAAGTAGAACACTGGTTTCATCCTTATCTTCAAGAGGAGAAACTAGTCTCCCAAAACTATGGCGAGATATAAGGAATATTATATTTTCACTTCTAGATGGTTCAGAATTGCCAAATGAGTACTCAGAATTTAAGCAAAATATAATAATTAATAATGTAAATTCTATAGTTCCAAAAGAAAAAATGGGAAATTTTGAATCCTATGTACCAGATGATGAAGAGGATTCTCTGGAAATTTTGACAGAAGATCTAGAAGAATTAGGCCAAATACCAGCTTCAGGAATGTCATTTTTTGATAATTTTAAAAATAAATTAAAAGAACAAAGCATTTTAGCACTTAAGTCTATTAGGCTGTCAATTCAAGAAATTCTAGAATACACATTACCAAATGATGAAATTGTTAACTTATATAAAAAACTTCAAAAAAGAGTAAAGCTTTTAGATCGTATACTTGCTTTGTATTTATTAAATATAATTATTTATTTTGTAAATCAAATTCTCATCAATGGCGGTTTTGTAGACATTATCCTCTCAATTCCACTACTTGATGAAATAACTCCTCAGAGAATTTTAATTTTTTTATTGTTATTACTTTCCTACTGGACATACATAATATATAAACTATTTAATATATTTAAGCAATTGAATGCTGACCAAGGAGAAAGCCTCCTTAAATTATCGAATGCTTCTAAACAATTAATTGAATTTAATTCTCTCTTGAATCAATTTAAATTATGGGAAGAAATTTATCGTTTGTTAATTCACGAGTCCTTAGATAAAAGGAATTTAAATTTAGAACTAGATGATAGTTATATTGATTTTTCACCACTCCTCTCTATCAAAGGAGCTGTAGGAAGTTTACGGAGGGAAGTCATTAATGAAATTCAGATGTCAATTGTAAAAGAAGGTTGGTTTTTGGATGTTTATAAACAAATTGAAGACGATTTTAAAAAATTTAGTGTAAACAAAATTTTAAGAATGGATGAGAATATTTTAGATCAAATTGATTCTGAAACTACAGGATTCCAAGACAAAGACTCAGTTAGATATCTGTTTCATAAATTTTTAGAAGAAGGATTAGGTGGAGACTCTCTAAAACACTATATTCAAGAAAATGTTATAGGCATAATAAACAAAACTGATTCAACCGAACTTTTTTCTGAGACACTAGATTCAGGTGAATCTTTATCTGAATTTTTGAATGAAACAGGACAGTCAGACAATCCTGCCGAACGTAATTTCGATAAAAATATATGGTCAAATATTTCGCGTGTTTTTGAAGTTCAAAATGTTAACGATTTTAATAGAGACGATGCCGGATCAAACCTTTTTGCTGTTAATTCAGGAAGTCCAATTCAAAGAACAATTGTGAGAACAGATACATCTGATAATGTTGAAAAAAGATTGATTGATAATAATCCTGATGATGAACCTACTGATGACGATCCAGAAAAATTTCCTGAAAACCCTGAAGATTATTAAAAGTTTTCAAAATATCTCTTTATAAAGTAATTTTTTCCATAAAATATTAAGTAATATCGTTTGAAATTAATTTTTAATTCTTAGATAATTAATACATGATGGAAGAAGAAAACTCAGATTTCGAAAACACAACCTCAGAAGAAAGTGATGAGAATCTGGAAGAAGAAAACTCAGATTCCGAAAACACAACCTCAAAAGAAAGTGATGAGAATCTGGAAGAAGAAAACTCAGAAACTTATAAAGGTAAAAGCACTAACTTAAATAGTAAAGTTTTATTAATTGTATCTATTGGCTTGTTATCTATAGCCTCTCTAGGTATTTATTTCTTTCTTGTGGGTGAATCTAATAGCTCTATAAATAACCAGTCAACTCAGGATGTGACTCCAGAAACAACAATTGTTACAATTCCTGCAATTCAAGAAGCATTGGATTTAGGAGATAAAATTGGTTGCGACACAACCCATTTTGATAATGATTATGGAAGACTTCCTTGTGGTGATAAAGAAACATATCTAGAAAAAATTAGACTTTACGAAACACAAAGATCTACTACAAGGCTCTATTCAGTAATTTTTGTATTTTTATTAATAGTTATAATTTTAATCTTTTATCTTCAAAAACAATCTCAACAATACAAATCAATTCAATTAAATGGCGAAGAGTTTCTCATGCCAAAAGAGTGGGTTGCGGTTATCAATAAACTTGTCCAAAGTAACCAACAAAATGAAGAAGTATTAAAAAGATTGTATTTTACGAATGAAGAATTGCCACAAAACTTTTCCAATCTACAAAACACTTTTCTTGAATTACAGAAAAAGTTAAACACCCAAGATTTAGAAATTGAAAGATTAAGAAAAGGCTATGACAACCACATAACAAAAAAAATTATCACAGGATTTATTAAAGTATTTAATTATGTAGAAGAACTAAAAAGTCAATCACTTGATGAAGACAGTTTAATTAATATATCCCTTCTACTTCAAGATGCTCTTGAAGATTGTAACGTATATCAATTCACACCACCACTTGGTTCAGATTTTAGAGAGGCTGAAGGGCTTGATTCACATCCAGAAATTGTTGAAACAGATAAACAAAATTTAAACTATAAAATAGCAGAAGTTAAAAAACCTGGATTCAAAATTACATATCAAGACGAAACAGAAATCCTACAACCAGCGAGTGTCACTGTTTATAAGTTTAAAGAAATTCCAGAATCGGATTTGAAAGAAGAAGATTAGCTTAATGTGTTAATCAATGCCAAAGGGAAATTAAGGAGGTTTCATGAGCGCATTTATAGGAATTGATTTAGGTACAACATTTTCTGCTATTTCATACATTGATGAAACTGGTAGGCCAAAAATTATCCCAAATAAAGAAGGACAAAACATTACACCTTCTGTTGTTGCAGATCGCGATGGCAAAGTAGAAGTTGGTGAATATGCAAGTAAAACTTGGGCAATTGAACCAGATAAAGCAGCTGCAAGATTTAAAAGAGTAATGTCAGATAAAGAAAAAAGGTTTACAGTTGGAAGTAATCAATTTTCTCCGGCACAATTGAGTTCTTTTGTTTTAAAAAAATTAATTCAAGATACTCAACATGTTTTTGGTGATATAGAAGAAGTGGTCATAACAATTCCAGCAAACTTCTCTAACGAGGCACGTGAAGCAACAATGGAAGCAGGAAAATTAGCTGGATTAGATGTTAATTTCATAATTAATGAGCCGACCGCAGCAGCCCTTTATTATGCTTTTACAAAAGAGAAGGATTTATCTGGACACTATGCTGTCTACGATTTAGGCGGTGGTACTTTTGATATATCTGTTATAAAAGTTTCAGGTCAGGATATAGAGATTATTTCCTCTAACGGAATTGAGAAATGTGGTGGTGATGACTTTGATAAAGCAATGTTTGAATTGGTTGAAAAAAAATATTTAGAGAAAACAGGAAACAAAATAGATCCTCGTGATTTTTCAATGAACGATGCAGAGGAAGAAAAAAAAGCTTTATCTAATCGTGAGATGACTAGAGCAAAAGTTGGTAGAGAATTAATTGAAATTACTCGAGAAGAATTTGTTGATAGTGTTGCTCACATAATCCTCCAAACAGAACTACTTTGTGAAAAAACTATAGAGGAAAGCAATATCAAAGTTAGTGATATAAAAGAAGTCTTTTTATCTGGGGGAAGCACAAGAATACCAAAGGTTCTTGAATCAATTGAAGATACATTTCAAATGAAGCCAACAAATACAATAAACGTAGATGAGGTTGTAGCTCTTGGAGCTTCTTTGTATGCAGCATACAAAGGTGATAGGAGTAAATTAAGCGCTGCAGGCCAAGCAGCAGTTGAAAAAATTAAAATTTTAGATGTTACCAATAAGTATTTTGGCACATTAGCAATAGGATTTAATGAATCTAAAAACACCTATGAATCACGTAACTCCGTAATTATTGAAAAAGGCGAAAATATTCCTATTAGTAAGACAGAATCTTTCTATGTGTTAAGAGACAATCAAGAAAGCATTGAACTTACTGTTACTGAATCAATGTCCTACCAAGAAGATCCTCAATGGGTAAAAAAAATATGGAGTGGTGTATTAGAGTTAGAAAACCCCGATTTTGTCAGAGAGGGGGATGAAGTTTTAGTAACTTATTCTTATGACGATAATCAAATTATGAACTGTAAATTTAGTTATAAAGATGGTGAATTTGTAGAAGTAGATTTATCAATGACAGATGCTGGTAATTCCAGTGATAATGGAGATGAGATAGAAGTAATTTAATGGAAATAATATTTATAGTAATTATTGTTTTTTGGATAATTGGAAGATTTGCTGATTCATCCGAAAGCAACAACTCCTATAACAACAGTAGCACTTCTTATCCAAGCAATCCTACTCTATCAATTAGAAAATCTCAGGACGAACGAGACGGAAGATGGTATGTTGTCAAATTAAGAGGCTTTTTTCCTTTTAAGGTAGATGGTTCTTATAGTTTTGTATACTCTTTACTTGACACAACCGATGGTGATGATAATGCTCATCCTGTTTTCACTTTTGTTCCACAACTTCAAGAAGACAATAATATGGCATTTCAGTTTGTTAATGAAGGAGTTTACATTCCTGCATATGGAGGTTGGGAAGACTATACGCAGGCATTCCAGATACCAGTAGACTTACTTTCACTCGCAAAAAAAGGAAAAAGAAGATTAACCCTAGTTTTAAGAATTTATCCTCAGTATGTAAATACATTTGATATAAATTTTGGTTTTGGAGGTGAATCAGCTATCTTCCATTTAACCAAAGACTTCATGTTTGATTATCAAAATCCAGGTTATGAAGAGATTTCTGAAAATAAAGAAAACATTGTTAAGTACTCAATTGAGTTGGCAATTTCAATGGCAAATATAGATGGTAATTATGACAATCAAGAAAAAGAGATAATAAAAGAATGGATAACTCAAAACAGTAAGACCTTTAATGAGGATTTGAAAGAATGGCAACATGACTCCGAGTCAATTAAAATTTTTGAAGAAGCTTATGAAAATGCATTACAAGAAATTGTCAATCACAATTTACCAATTAGTGAAATTCTTAACAATCTAAAACAAATAGCAGATACTAAATCAAAACATGATGCAATTGATTTATGCTACAAAGTATTAGCAGCAGATGGAAATATGGACAGGGAAGAGTCAAATTTAATAAAGTTTATAGCTGATGAGCTAGAAATCCAACAAGAAGAATTACTAGCAATGCAAGACCAATATATTATCTCCATGTCAATTTCTGAAAAATCCCACACTGAAGAAGATATAAATTCTATATTAGGAATTAATAATGAAATGAGCAGAGGTGAGAAAATTCATAAATTAAAGGAAGATTTTTCAAAATGGAATTCTAGATTAAATGTTGTTTCATCTCAAGAAGAAAAAGACAATGCCCAGGCCATGATTGATTTAATTTCTAAAGAATTAACAAAACTAAGATAGGCACTCCTTGAAAGAAGCAATTGAAAATGCTCAGAAGTATCGTTACAAAGGAGACGTTATTGGAACGCTTTCCAATCCAACTTCATACAAGTTAGATTTCATTGAAAATGATTTAGCAAGAAATAGCCTAAATATTAATAAAGAACTTGTACCCGAAATAGAAAAAACTTTATCAGAAGTTTGCAAAGTCTTATTACTTGATAGAAATCGCATTCAAGGATATGTTTATTCATCAAATGAATTACAAGCTTATTGTTATTCAGTAAACTTTGAAGAATGTATCATTCAGATTTCTTCAAGTTTAATAGAGCTTTTAGATGAAAACGAACTTAAGTTTGTCTTAGGGCATGAGATTGGCCATTTTCTTTTAGGGCATGGGGTTGTACATAAAGAAGAAAATCAAGTTAATATGTTTTCTTCTAGATCTCAAGAGTTGTCAGCAGACCGAATTGGAGTTTTAGCGTCTAACGACGAAAAAGCAGGACATAGAGCAATTATAAAAATTGCTAGCGGTTTAAGCACTGAGCATTTAAGATTTGATGTTAATAAGTTTTTAAAACAGCTTAATAATGTAAAAATAGAACTTGGGGAAAACTACAAAAACACTCATCCTTCTCTTTTAGTTAGGTCGAGAGCTATCTTGTGGTTCAATATTTTTTTGAAACAGGACCAGAATATTAGAACAAAAGATGAACTGGATGATCGAATTGATTCTGATTTAAAAAAATATCTCGACGGTCCAAAAACTGAACGAATTAAGGAATTAGAAGAATCGTACAGTTTTTGGAACGAAATATCACAAATGTTAAAAGATAAAAAATTCGATAAGACAGAACAGAATATGATATCTAATAAGTTTGGACAAGAGGCATTAGATAAAATTAAAAACTTAATAAAGATATCATCAATAAATGAACTTAATACCCACATTGATCAACAGCTGAAAACAATTAGAGAAGAGTTAAATCAATTTAAATCTTGAATTACCGAATCTTTGATAACTGGAATATACGAAACAAATATACAAAGACAGAAAAGAAAAAA
>Ga0066825_10000662_pt1 | contig 10956 bp, 7 predicted proteins | sample ETNtaG_6_FD_65608 | JGI IMG/M metagenome (GOLD analysis project Ga0066825, IMG submission 65608) | Marine microbial and viral communities from oxygen minimum zone, Eastern Pacific Ocean - ETNP201306SV45 | ecosystem: Environmental > Aquatic > Marine > Oceanic | place: Pacific Ocean: Eastern...
CCTATTCCTATGGCCTTATACTGAGTTAGTTTTTCATCGGTGAACAGGTGAGATAATAAAGCTACCCATACCGGAATAGTGCCTAGTATTACGGCGGAATTCGCAGAATACGTGTAATCTACACCGATAATAAAAAAAAGTTGATATAGCACATTGCCTACTAAAGCGATGCCTACCAGGGGCCAGAAATCCTGGCGGTCAACTTTTAATGAATACCCCCTTGCTTTTGCAGTGTAGGCGAGTAGGCCTGCAGCTAAAATATATCGTAAGGCGTTAAAGCTAAGTGCATCGATTTCTTGAAGACTCACCTTAACTACACTGAAATTCAATGCCCAAATTACAGCGATTAATATGAGTAAGGCATCTGGAATATATTTTTTTAACATGATAGGATACCCATTCAAAGAATTAATTTAGGGTAGGTGTTGTAGTCGGAATCCACGGCAAGTAGTTTTTCGGTAGGTAAAACAAAACTATATCATAATCGAATGAAATAACGACCGCATAATTTCTGCTATTAAATGTTGACTTCAAAAAAAACTTAAAAATACAGTTTGACCCCTAACAGAAAGTCCGTATTTTTGAATATAGGTCATTTATTGACTCGCGTTCATTTTTGTTGTGATACTTAATATCATGTATCACAACAAAAGATAATATGGCAGTTTACATTCCTTTAAATGAAAGTTTTTGCTAAGCTTTGTGCAGTCAGTAGGTGACCTCCCAGTTTATACATAAATCCTGTTTTATTATTCATCATTCATATGGGCGTTACAGAACGAAGAATTCGAGAGAAAGAGCGAAAGCGAAGTATTATGCTCGATGCCGCCGAATCTATTCTATTAGAGAATGGATTGGATCATTTAAGCATGGAAGATGTTGCAGAAAAAGCAGAGGTGAGCAAGGGTTCGTTGTATCAATACTTTCAAAATAAAAACGATTTGGTACTTGGAATCTGTTATCGGGCTACTCACCTGCTCAATGAGTCATTTAAGGAAGTGCTCGAATCTAAACGCACTGGGCTTATGCTAGTGCGAGAGCTTGGTCAGCGATACTTAAGCTATGTAAAAGACCATCCCCAATATTACAGTTCCATGAAATTTTTAGATAATCTCCATTCTACTGGAGTAGGTGGTGAGAGTGATTATTTAGAACTTTGCACTAAAAATCGACAAGAAGGGTTTCGCTTAATGGTTGAAGCCATACAAAGAGGTATTGACGACGGCTCAATAAAAAATGATTTCCCTGCTGAACAGCTGGCTCTTTTATTTTGGTCAACCTCCCATGGTGTGGTAACCATGAGCTATATGCACCAAAACTATGAACACTTTAAGCTTTTAGAACGTATAGGGATGCAAGAAGATGAACTTTTTAATGCATACATGCACATTCTCGGATGTGGCATAGCAACTAATTCTTAAAGAATGCATACGTACTCAACCTTACCTATAGGACAATATTTTTTTATTCATGAATTCAATTAATCGAATCTTTACATCAATAATGACGCCGAAGTATTCAAGTTTCACTTTATTCAGTTTGATTTTGCTTTTAGGAGCTATTTCTAATAGCACCGTTAAGGCACAGACCGATACCGTATCTGTCTATAGAGATTTCAGTGATACGCAGTGGGATCTAGAAGATGTACTTACCATCTCCCTAGCCAATAATCCCGATTTACGTCGAGCAACCTTATCCGTCGAGGATGCTGAGCGGTTAGTATTTATAGCTTATTCTAACCTGGCACCTGATATTTCAACTTCTATGAATTACACACGTAATGTGGAGATACCTGTTAATTTCATTCCTGAATCCGTATTCGATCCTAATGGAGATCCCAACAAGTTAGTACCTATTGCTTTTGGTACGGACAACAACTGGCAAGGTGGCTTTACCATCGAACAGAATATATTTCAGGGTCCAGCATTAGTTGGGGTCAGTACAGCGACCATTTTTAGAGCCGTTCAGACCGAAAATTACAGAGCTACTGCACAAAATGTGATCACTCAGGCTCGACTAGCTTACTATGGAGTGTTAATATCTCAAGAGGTCGCTCGTTTGCAGGCGGCCCAGATTAGTCGTTTAGAAGAAAACCTAGTTCAAAACAAAAAAAGAGCCGAACTAGGTTTGCTAGATGACTATGATGTTCTGCGGCTTGAGGTACAATTAAGTAATCTACGGCCTTCTCTAATCCAAGCTGACTATGACATAGCGGAAGCTAAGCGTGAATTGGCATTGATTATGGGAATTCCTGTTCAATTAGAATACGAGATTAAAGGTGATTTGAACCAATTTGATATATACAATGAGCAGGCGGTTAGCCCAGAGAATTCAGGTATTAAAGAAGTTGATCGTATGACTCAGTTACCGGGTCAATTAACCAGAAATGACCTAAGCCTTAATCAACAAAGAGGTGACTTACGGTTGTTACAAGCCTCATTAGATCTCAAAGACAAGGAAATCCAAGCAGAGAAAGCTCGTTTTCTTCCTGTTATTACGGCTAACTATAATTTACAATGGTCTGCAGCGGAACCAGATTCACCTACATTTTTTGAGAATAGTGCACGTTTTCAGACCATAGGCTTACGTTTTAGCATGCCATTATTTACTGGTTGGGAGCGAATGTCTAATCTGCAGCGGGTACAAATTTCAAAAAAAGATTTAATGCTTCAGCAATTACAAGCGCAGGAGAATGCATCGCATCAAGTACAAAGCACTATAGAGCAAGTTTATGAGTCTTTTGAAACGGCCCAGGCTCGAAAGGAAGCGGTCGAACAGGCGAGCGAAGGCTACAACAGAGCCCAGATTCGTCTTGATAATGGTCTAGGTTCGACACTCGAATTGACAGAAGCCTTATTACAAGTTAGGCAAGCTGAACTAAATTACGCACAGACCGTGTTTAATTACTTGATGGCGAAGGCTAGTTATGATTTAGCTATTGGTAGAGTTCCCTTGATCGATTAATGTATGATAAATGAATAGAATCTAACCAACTTCATCCCTGCCAAATATAGATTGCACGAACATATGAACAAGCTTCAAATATTTTTTAGAAACACAATCACTGCTATAGATACTATGAACTCATCTTTCAGAACCCCTACAATGAATGCATTACGATTCTCACACCCATTAACCCGATGGAGTATGTACTCTTTGTTACTACTTTTCTCGGTTAGTCTCCAGAATTGCTCTTCCAGCGAAATGGAGAGTTCCGAACCAGAGGAACTTATCAAAATGGTGAATGTGGAAACCGAGGTGCTTAGTCCAGAGCCATTTAATAGCTTCCTGCGTTTAGTTGGTAGGGTTGAAACTTCAGATGATGTACAACTTTCTGCAGAGGTAAGTGGACGAGTGTTAGCTCATGTGGTAAGTGAAGGTCAAAGAGTGCGTAAAGGGCAGACTATTCTGCAAATAGATGATTCAAAGCTAAGCCAAGAAGTGGCCCGTCTGGAGGCATTGGTTGCACAATCAGAAACAACATGGAAGCGAGTTCAAACGCTATACGAGAAAGAAAATATAGGATCTGAAATTGATTACTTGAACGCTAAATATGCCTATGATCAGAATAAGTCTGCTCTTGCTTCTTTGTTAGTAGATCTGGAGAACACTGAAATCATTGCTCCTTTTAACGGTGTTGTAGAAACAATTTTTGTTGAAGAAGGTGAGATGGTTGCACCAGGCATGCCCGCCATACGATTGATTGGAGCGGATCAATTTGTGATTGCCGCAGGAGTCCCAGCTCGTTATGCCAATGTGGTTGAGCTGGGGGATAAGGTGGATGTATGGTTTGATACACAAGTTCAAGATACTTTGGCCGGAACCATTGTATACGTGGCAAATAGTATTGACCCCTCAAATAGAACCTTTAAAATCGATATTCGACTTCCCAGTGGACAAACCTACTATAAGGTAGATATGATTGCCAATTTACGACTCAATACACTTAGTCTTTCACAGGCCATCGTGGTGAGTGAGGAGTTTGTCTACTCAAAAGGGGATGGATATGTTATGTATGTCAAGGGTACAAATTCGGAGGGGAAAGACATCGCTATTGAACGGAGAGTGGAACTTGGACCTTCATTCAAAACGGAAGTGGTCATCAATCAAGGCCTGTTACTCGGAGATGAGATCATTACCATAGGTTCAGCATTTTTGAATGACGGGGTACGAATCAATGTAGTTAGTTCAACGGGTCCCGTACTTGCACTCGACTAATAGAAACTATTCAAGCAAGAATTATGTCTACGACAAATACAGATAATAGAAAAGAATTTTGGCTCTCTAGCTTCGCCATAAATAACCGGATTAGTGTAATGGTATTGGTGGCACTGGTCGCCATTATGGGAATAGTATCTTATCTCACTATTCCAAAAGAGTCATTCCCAAATATTACGGTTCCCAATATTTTTGTGGTTACGCTATATCCTGGAGTATCCCCGGAGGATATGGAGAGTTTGGTTACCCGAAAGCTAGAGGATGAGCTAGGTAATATTTCTGAAATTAAAGAAATGACTTCTACCTCGACCGAAGGTTACTCGAGCGTAGTTTTAGAATTCGATACGGGTATTGATATCGAAGAGGCCCTTCAAAAAGTGCGTGAGAAGGTAGATCTAGCAAAAGCCGAGCTTCCAGAGGATGCTGAAGAACCCTTGGTTCAGGAAGTGAATTTGAGCGAGTTCCCCATTATGCAGATTAACCTATCGGGGGATTATGATTTAGAAATTCTGAAGGACATAGCAGAGGATCTACAGGATAAAATTGAAGCTATTCCAACGGTTTTAGGAGTAGATCTTACGGGTGGCTTAGAAAGAGAAGTACAGGTTGATGTAGACCTGGCAAAATTAAAATATTATAATCTTAGCTTCGGCGACATAATTGGTGCAATTAGCGCTGAAAATGTGACCATCCCGGGTGGGGATATATCGGTGGGAACCAAGAGCTTTTTATTACGCGTGCCAGGACAATATCAAGAAACTGCACCCATAGAAGATGTCGTATTAAAAGTAAACGATAGTCAACCAATTTATCTTCGGGATATAGCGAATGTAACCTTTGGCTTTAAGGAAAGAGAAACCTATTCAACCTTAGATGAGTCGCCTGTAATTACGCTTGGAGTGAAAAAACGCACAGGGGAAAACATACTTGAAACCTATGATCGGGTGAGTGCTATTTTAGATGAGGCGTTACCTACTTTGCCTCCTACTACTACCTACAAAATTACCAACGATCAAAGTAAAGATGTAAAAAATATGGTAAGCAGCTTGGAGAATAACATCATCTCTGGGCTAATTTTGGTTATAGGCGTACTTCTATTTTTCTTAGGAGTACGTAATGCATCCTTCGTAGGTATATCTATTCCACTTTCTATGTTCCTCTCATTCATCATTTTAAGTGCACTCGGCATTACGATGAATATGATCGTTTTATTTTCATTAATCCTGGCACTAGGGATGTTGGTAGATAATGCTATCGTAGTGGTAGAGAATATTTATCGTTATCTGGAAGAAGGATTCGATAATTTTGAGGCAGCTAAGAAAGGAACAGGTGAGGTTGCAGGGCCAATAATTGCAGGTACCGCAACCACTCTTGCCGCATTCGCGCCTATGATTTTTTGGCCGGGTACGGTGGGAGAGTTTATGGGGTACTTGCCAAAAACACTCATCATTACTCTTAGTAGCTCTCTATTTGTTGGACTCATTATAAATCCCGTGATTTGTGCATTGTTCATGACGATCGATGGTGATTCTAAAAAAGCGCAATTGACTAAACGGGGTAAGCAGATACTGAATGGGGTGTTAGCTTTGGTGCTGCTAGTCTTGGTACTAAGTAGTTTTATTACGTGGACCATGATTATTGTTCTTGGGGCTCTCTTGTGGTTACTTAATAAATATGTTCTGGCACCAACTGGAAAGTGGTGGCAAGCCGATGGACTCAATGTATTTATACATACCTATGAAAATTCTTTGATTTGGGCGCTTAATAACCGCTTAAAAACAGTAGGGATTGCTTTTTTTGTCCTAATTATGAGTTTCGTAGTTTTGGGAGTGTTCAATCCTGGGACCGAATTTTTTCCCGAAGATATACCACCAAGAGATGTATATGTTCAAATTGAAACTCCGGTTGGATCAGACGTAGAGTTCACTCGTTCTGTAGTTGATAAGGTGGCTGAACGAGTAAAAAATATTCCACAAGCAAGTGATATAAACACCATATTGTCGGTCTCGGGTGCTGCTATATCCAGTGACCCTGCTGGTGGTGGTGGGAATTCTACCCATAAAGGTACGGTGGCAATCAATTTTGTGGATTATGAACTTCGCGAGGGGGACATTTTTGAAGCAATGGAATATATGCGAAATGATCTCAACGGGGTTATAGCTGGTGCTAAAATTACGGTGGAAAAACCGCAAGACGGCCCGCCGACAGGCCCTCCCATTAACCTCGAAATTTCTGGTCCGGAAATGACAGAATTGACGAGAATATCCAATGACTTGTTAAGTGCCTTAGAAGCCGATTCAATTTTTGCAAAAATGGACGGACTGGAAACGGATCTTCCGGATTCGCGACCAGAAATTCGTGTAGAAGTAGATCGTGAAAAGGCCGGTCTTTATGAACTAAACACCAACATGATTGGAATGACGGTGCGACAGGCCATTAATGGAGTGGAGGCCTCCAAGTTTAGAGATGGAAAAGAGGAATATGAAATTGTTGTTCGTTTGGCAGAAGAGTATCGCGATGATCTAAGCACATTATCTGATCTTACGGTATTCCATGAAGGGGTACAAATTCCTTTATCAGAAGTGGCTTCTTGGGAAATCAGTGATGGATTTGGTGGAATACGTCACAAAGAATCTGAGCGAGTTATCACCGTAAGTGCGGATGTTCGTTCCGGCTATCAATCCAACGCGGTCTTGGCGGAAGCTCGGCAGGTACTCTCGACTTATTTAAATGGTTTACCACCTGGATATAGCTATGAGTGGACTGGACAGCAACAAGAACAGGACGAATCATTCGCCTTTTTAGGCAGAGCCTTTTTAATTGCGGTATTCTTAATTGCGTTCATTTTAGTTTCTCAATTTAATTCTATTGTTAAGCCGGTTATTATTTTAAGCTCGGTTGTCATGTCGACGGCCGGTGTATTTTATGGGCTCGTAACCTTTCAAATGGCCTTTGGACTTATGGCCTTTTTGGGGCTTATCTCCCTAGCTGGAGTAGTTGTAAATAATGCCATAGTACTTATTGACTACGTAGATATTCTAAGAACGAGAGACGGTCTTGACTTACGCTCAGCTCTGGTACAAGCTGGTAAAGTTCGTTTTCGTCCTGTAATACTTACGGCCATTACCACCACTCTTGGTTTGGTGCCTTTGGCTATAGGGTTCAATTTTGACTTTATCACGCTGGTTAATAACCCATTGGAGTTCTTCACCCATTTGGGAGAATATATTTATTGGGGAGGTGAGCAGGCAGCATGGTGGGGCCCTATGGCGATAGCCGTAATCGTGGGTCTTTTATTTTCAACCTTCCTTACTCTTATATTAGTTCCTGTATTGTATAGTGTTATTGAGAGGGGAAAGCAAGCAATGCAGCAGTTATTTTTTGGTCAAAACAATAACTCGCCTGCAACGAAATAAATAATAGCCATATGATTCAACGCATACAAACGGTGTATTTAGCGTTAAGTATTGTGCTTAACGGGGTAATGTTTGCCAGTTCGTTATTTAAAAGAATATTAGAAGGACCTCATGATTGGATATGGATTGGGATTAGCAGTGTAGCTGTACTTTCCATGCTGATTAGTTTATGGGCTATTTTCCAGTATTCTAACCGACCACAGCAAATAAAAATCATCCGAATAGCTCAATTATTTCAAGTTATGTTGCTGGGTGGTTCCCTCGGAATTCTTTTTTCTCTTGGCGGTATTGGTATATATCTGTGGGATGAAGCATTAGGTGTTGCTCTCATTGCTATTGCTTTTATGGCGCAGTATTTAGCTTTACGGGGAATCCGCAAAGACCAAGAACTTGTTAAATCCATGGATCGGCTGCGTTAATTTTCATCGTAATACAGTCAAAATAAATGCATAGCAGCAACCCCATACATGAGATCCCCATGTGGAGAGTTTTTCTAATCATGGGAATAGGCCTTTCAGCAATTGGTTTTTCTCCGGTATTGGTTCGTTTTGCTTCGGACAGCTCGCCTTTTTTGTTAGCGGTTGTACGAACCCTAACTTCTTTTATCGTATTATTGCCTTTCTTTTTTTGGTATAGGAAAAAAGAAAGAAAAAGCGCTATAGAACCACTAAAAGAGCAAAAAAAAATGCATTCGAAACAATTTTGGTGGATGGCGCTTGCTGGTATAAGTCTCGGTCTTCATTTGATTGCGTGGATTACTTCAATCTACTTCACTTCCATTGCATCAGCCTCCGTTCTAGTTACAATCCACCCCATACTTCTAATTTTAGTGGAGCGAATAGCCTTTAAATATCGGTTTCAGTGGACTGTTTGGGTAGGTGTATTTATTGCGTTCATTGGTTCGATAATCTTGGGTTTTAGTGACCAGGCTGCCGAAGGCATGTACCCAAATCCTGTTTTAGGTAATGCCTTAGCGGTGTTAGCAGCGGTTATATTTGCTGTGTATTTTTTGGTAGGGAATCGGATTAGACAGGAAAGTAGCTGGATAGAATATGTTGTGCCTGTCTATGGATGGGCGGCCGCAGCAGCAATAGTTGTTTTATTTGCGTTATATGGAGCGGCGCAATGGGGATGGATTAATGCATCTGACTGTGTACTCTTGAACGGAATCGTAGCTACTGTTAGTGGGGAGAGTTTAGGGCTTAGGGAGCTCTTAAACCCCTCCTTACTTTGGGTGGGCGTGGCATTGGCCTTGGGTCCTCAAATCATAGGTCACGGTAGTCTTAATTATGTGGTTAAGTTTGTCTCACCTACCTTATTATCGACTCTTATACTTTTTGAGCCTGTTTTATCGTCGATTGTTGCATTCTTTCTCTTTGGAGAAGTACCCCTTTTATGGTCCTTAGTAGGAATGGGGGTTATATTTCTAGGCATACTCTTAACTTGGTCTAAAAAGTCTCGATAAATATTGGCAAAAGCCACAATTAAGCCGAGAATTTGCACTAAAAAGTATTATTCAAAAATATTTCGTATATTTATCAATGCCTTAGGAGCAAAACTATGATTTATCTCCCACCAAGGCTTTCAAGAATGTCATCTATTCTTACCATATCGAAGCGCTATAGACAAACCCTTTTCTTGGGTTTAAGCTCATTTTTATTATTCTCTTGCAATGGCAAGATGGAAAAGAATGATGTGATGGTGTCTGTATCAAGTGAGTTGTCAGCTCCAATAGATCGAGATTTTGACCAGATTAAAGAAGAAGGGGTGCTAAGGATGATTACTCGTTATAGTTCGGGTAGTTATTTTTTAGATCATGGAATTCAGGCTGGATTTGAATATGAGTTTATACAAGCTTTTGCTAAGTCGCATGGTCTGGGCGTTGAAGTGCTTATACCTGCGCCAGGTCAATCTCCAATCGAACTGTTAAATAGTGGGAAGGGAGACATTATTGCGGATAATCTAACGGTCAATAAAGAACGTTCGAAATGGGTTAAATTCTCTCGTTCTTATAATCAGGTTGATCAGGTAGTTGTTGTATCCTCGGCATTAGGATATACTCCTTATCAGGTTAATGAGCTAGAAGGAATTCCTATAACTATCCAAAAAAATAGTTCTTATTATCCCGTGTTGGTTAGATTGAAGGATTTGGGATGGAACTTACAGCTCAATGTTATTGAAGAAGAGCGTTCCACTGAAAGTATCCTTATGGACTTAGCTCGTGGAGAGGTTCTAGCCACCGTGGCAGATGATCATATATTACAGGCATCAAAAAAGTATATGCGTGGCTTAATAGAAGGTCCTGTGCTCACTCGTAATGATGAAATTGCCTGGGCTTTACGCCCCAATGCACCTATATTAGAGGATAAGGTAAACACTTTTTTATCCCAGCATATTCGGGTCGATGAAGAAGGGACAGTCAAGCGAAGTATGTTTCTTAATGTACTCCGGAAAAAATATTTTGAGGGCAGTCGTCAAATGGCCGATTATTTTAATCCCGTCAAAGACCAGCAAAATATGGGGGCATTATCTCCTTATGACAGCTTGATGCAACAAGTAGGTGCAGAATTTGGACTGGACTGGATTATGCTTACTGCGTTGGCTGCTCAAGAGTCAAAATTTGATCCGACGGTGGTTAGTAGGGCCGGGGCGGTTGGTATTATGCAGGTAATCCCTAAATATTCAGAACTAACCGCCGATTCGCTACTTATTCCTGAAATAAATATTCGCGAAGGAGCCCGTATTTTATCCGAGCATATACTGCATTATTCTTACATGGATTCATTGGAAAGCTGGTCGTTTGCTTTGGCTACCTATAACGCAGGAGCTGGACACATAGCTGATGCCCGAAGAATTGCAATGGATCACAACAGAGATCCCAATAAATGGGCAGACGTATCGCCGTCTTTATTAAAGAAGATGGAACCAAAGTATTATGAACAAACTCGTCACGGATATGCTAGAGGAATTGAGACGGTTCAATACGTTCAGAATATTTTAAATAGATATAATACCTATAAGGCAATTATTGTATTGAGTCAGGTATCTAGGCCAGAACCTAAGGGTATATTAGGGTTCAGTAACGTAAAAATAGCGGGTTAACCCGCTATTTCTTTTTAAGTACAATTAAGGTTAGGTCATCGTACCGAATATACTTTGAGAATTCATTGACGTCGGAAATAATAGCTTCTTTTATTTCTTCCGCTGTTTTATCTAAGTGTCCTAAGACTACTTTTTTTAGCTGGTTAAGATTGTATTCCTCCTCCGTTGTAGGATGCATGGCCTCAGTCACGCCATCTGTAAAAAAAATTACTACATCATT
>Ga0066825_10000669_pt1 | contig 10934 bp, 9 predicted proteins | sample ETNtaG_6_FD_65608 | JGI IMG/M metagenome (GOLD analysis project Ga0066825, IMG submission 65608) | Marine microbial and viral communities from oxygen minimum zone, Eastern Pacific Ocean - ETNP201306SV45 | ecosystem: Environmental > Aquatic > Marine > Oceanic | place: Pacific Ocean: Eastern...
TAGACCCGGACGGGCGCATTATCGGCCAGTTCGCCGTTGGGCAGGCGGGTTTGAGATAGGGATATTTCGCGCATGGGAACGCGAAGATCGTCGCGGCTGCCTTGGACGTAGACGCGCGATGAGTTGTGAAGGGATTCGAAAGAGTTACCGTTTTCTGTTTCTGACATAGCTAGCGTAAAGTTTGGAATAGGGCAGTACGCCTGGAAAACGGTTTCAATACGCGTTTCCCTGCGGCGGCATTACCCGAATCAGGTGTTGAGGGTCAGAAATCGCGTATTTCAGTCTCAGTCCGGCGCGTCGGACTCCCCGTATGCGTTGCGTGGAAGAGAGTTGTTCTCAAGCGGCTGGTTGACAAACCGAAAGCGCAAAAAAACGCCCCGTACTATCGGAGCGTTTAGGAAATCGTTGTTAAGTCTGGGTCAATTGACCGTAATAGGAACGACCACTTCGGAGAATCCCGGAATTTCGATGAAGAGGTTGCCTCGTCCCGGAGCCCCGCCTTGGACAGATACACTGGTGGAGCGCTGTCCCGCTTGGATCGATACGTAATCCATCACGACGCTTTGCGGAATGTCAGTGGTGACGCGCACTTCGAGTCCGCCTGGGGGGGCTTCTTCCGGGATGGTAACCACGAGCGTCGAAGTTTGGCCCTGCGATATGATTGAAGGGTTCAGGCGAGCGCTTACCGTCGAAGTATCGATGCGAAGCGATCCTGCGTATATTTCGCCCTCCAATCCGATAACTTTGACTTCGTACCCGCGTCCTTCGGGAAGGGTGGGAACGTAGAAAGAAAGCGATGTTGAGCTGTCGTAGCGCGTAGCAGCAGGCGTGTCGCCAACCATAATTTTGTCGTCGCCAGTGAAGCCTCGGCCCAATACGGCCACTCGAGCTCCCACGGGCGCCCGATTGACTTCCAGTTCCACGGAGTAGCGGTTTTCCAATGTGAAGCGGTTCAGCTCGGATACGAACTCCATGTTGACCGTTCCGTTCTCTGTTTTGCGCTGGTAGTGAACGAGAACATAGTAGGCTGCCTCGTTGCGTCCTGGCGGCATGCGAAAGTCATACTCGTACAAGCTGCTGCTCCCGGGCGCTAAGCTCATAGGGTGGATCTTCCCGTCAATGACGACCTGAGGACGAAGCGACTCTTTGACCACCGCGGTGTTCTTGACCGCGATTTGCGAGGCGATTGTATAAACGCTCGACGGATTGGCCCTCATGCTAGAAGGGGTCAAATCCGTTACGGAGATATTACAGCCTGAAAGGAGCAGAGCGATCGGCGCCAGTAGGCAAAGGAGCCAGTTTCTCTGGGTGGACTTGGATGCGAAAGTATCCATGATAGCGAGTCGTAGACTAAATTAGGCCTTGAATTACAATAAAATAAAGGACTTCCAGTGAAAGAAATAGTTCATGCAAGGCGACCTAAAGGCAACTGTTGAGGGAAAAAAAGAGCAAATAGAAGGTAAATTCCAGCCAAAATGGTGGGGCGATACGCTGGGACTGTACTTACATGTGCCATTTTGCGCGACGGCGTGCGATTTTTGCGCTTTCTATCAAGTGCAAGGCGATCGCGATGGAATTCTCAATTACCTGCGCGGAGTCGAGCGAGAACTCGGCTATTTGCCTGAGGGAATCGAAATCGATACATGCTTCTGGGGCGGAGGAACGCCTGGCCTGCTCCGAGCGGAAGACTTGGATACGCTTTGCAGGGCGACGATTGAAAAGCTCGGCACGCCAAAGGAGGAATGGACAGTAGAGATGGCCCCGTCGGCCGTGAAGGCGGACAAGCTCGAAGTCTTGAAGGCCTGTGGCGTGACTCGAATATCGATGGGAGTTCAAAGCTTCGACGATCGGCTCCTCGATAAGTTAGGCCGCCAGCATAGTCGCAAACAGATATTCAAGGCGTATGAATTGATCCGAGAATGCGGTTTCGAGTCGGTCAATCTCGATTTGATTTTCGCCATTCCAGGACAGGACGAGCAGCGTCTCTTGAGCGATATCGACGCGGCGGTGGCGTTGGCGCCCGATCACTTGTCTACCTATTGCCTGACTTTCGAAGAGGATACGGCGCTTTACGTGCAGCTTTCTGAGGGCAAGGTCGCCCTGGATGAGGAGCTCGAGGAGCGACTGTATCGAACCAGCTGGGATGCGATGGCTAATGCGGGATTCGAGCAATACGAAATTTCCAACTACGCGAAACCGGGCAAGCAGTGTCTGCACAACCTGAATACATGGAAAATGGATCAGTGGATCGGCTTGGGACCATCGGGAGCGAGTCAATTTCGAGGGCGCCGCTTCGCTAACGCGCCCGATTTGGATGATTGGCTGAAGGGCGTCGCGAGCGGCGAGTTGTGTCGAGTGGATGAAGTCGACCTCAGCGTCGACATGCTTTGGGAAGATTGCCTGATATTCGGATTGCGAATGAATCAAGGGATCGACCTCGATGCTTTGCAGGCTCGCTTCGACCGCCCGATCGACTCGCGTATCGAAGCTAGGCTGCGAAGGCTGGAAAGCGAAGGCGCTCTGGAGCGCGAAGGCTCTCGCTTGCGATTGACGGAGCAGGGGCGATTAGTGGCGGACGCGATTGGAGCCGAGCTGATGTCCTAGTCGAAGCGCTATTCGGAAATTCTCTTAGATCTTGCCCTTAAGAGGGTCGATCGTCTTAAGAGTTCGGGTAAATGACTACCAGGTCGAGAAAGGGGAATCCAACCTTGCGGAAAACAGGGATAGCAGCGGCGATAGGAGCAATTGCTATGGCGCTTGTCGCCTGCAATACGACAAAGGTCGGATTCGACTATGAAACCAGAGTGGCGCGATTCGTATTGGAGAGCGAGAATCAGGGTTCGATCGTTGCTTTGCCGATCAGCGGGGCCCGCATCCAAGTGAACCCGAAAGCGATATTGACAGAATACGATATTGCGGCTGTCGACGTGGCTGAACTCGAACTAGGAGCTTGCTTGCAGTTTACTTTAAGTCATCGCGCCTCGAGAGACTTTTATCAGAAGAGCGCTACGAATCTGGGCAAGCGATTGGTGCTTTTGGTCAATGGCAAGGCGATTGGGCTCCAGCGATTGGAACGCCCGATCGGAAATGGAGTCATCTATATTTTCGTAGAAATTCCCGATTCGGAATTGCCGGAATTAGCCAAGAATTTGAGAGGCACGAGCATTGAGCTTCAAAACAAGATTAACGGTTAGCTTAGTCGCTGTTTGGGCCGCTACCGCAGCTCTCTCAGCTGCCAGTCCCATTGGAGTCCACTTTTGGCCGACTCCGAACGATGCGTTCTTGAAGGGGCGAGGCTTGTCGCATTTCGCGCAGCCGACGCAATCGGGACGGCTCGAATCGGCATTGTGGGGATGCGTTCGCAACAATGGTACGCGATTTCACGAAGGGATCGATTTGCGATCGATCCAGCGCGATGGCCGTGGCGAGTCGGTCGATAGAATTTACGCATTCGATCGAGGTATCGTTCGCTATGCCAGTCGGGATCCGAGTAAGAGCAGCTATGGCCGCTATATTGTAGTGGAACATCCGCATTGGATGTCGGGGATGGTGACCTTGTATGCGCATTTGAGCTACGTACCTGAACGAATCAAGCCCGGCCTGGAAGTACGAGGAGGCGAGGCGATTGGGGTCATGGGACGATCCGCGAGCTATACGATTCCAAAGGAACGAGCTCATTTGCACTTCGAGATCGGAATGTGGATGGGCGCTGGATTTCGCAAATGGTACGATAGGCAGCGATTCGATACGCCTAATGATCACGGGGACTTCAATGGCATGAATATTGTAGGCGCGAACGTGTGGTCGTGGCTTCAGAAGCTGAAGAGCGGCCAGGCAAAGAGCGTGATGGAGTGCTTTGCGGCAGAGCCGACAGCAGTTCGAGTAACGGTTTGGGAAAAGAGTATACCGGATGCGCTTCGAGCCAATCCCGAGTTGATGACCAACACCTTTTTGCCTGCGGATCTTGCGGGCTGGCGCATTTCGTTCGCGGCGAGTGGTCTGCCGTTGCGTTTCGAGGCTTTGTCCGCTTCTTTGAAACGCCCCGACTCTCAGCGGGTTAGCATCGAGGCGGTCGATTCACGACTCGCCGAGTCTCGCTCTTGCATCGCTCTGCTCCGGTCGGGACGTCCGAGCGGGCGATTGAGCAGTTTGCTTGGTCGTTTGTTTGTCGATTGAACGGTTCCAGAGATTGGGCCTGGCTAGTTACCTCTTTTCGATCGAGCCTGTCCAAGAACCTTCATTTCCTGAAATTAATATTATGAATTCGTCCCGATTCTTTGCGATTCTCGCTTTATTCCTCATCGCTGCGCCTCAGGTCCGTCCTGAAGGTCCGTATTTCGCCAATTCGATCAAAATTGGGGAGGTCCGACAGCACTCGGCTATTGTCTGGACTCGGCTGACTAAAGATCCGACTTACAATGTTAAGGGCGAGGCTTGGGAAAAGGACGATGAAGCGGTGCCCGAGGGGAAAACGCTGGGCGAAATGGCTTATAGCGCGGTCGGCTCCGAGGGCGAGGTCCGGGTTACCTATTGGCCAAAAGGCAAAGCGAAAGCGAAGCGTTCGACGGAGTGGGAGCCGGTGGATCCAAAGCGTAACTACACCCGGGCGTTTCAATTGGAAGGATTGTCCTCATGGAAGGACTACGTGTTGAAAGTTGAGTCTCGAGCCATCGGTTCCAATCGCGTGTCGAGTTCCGTTGACGGCGCATTGAAAACGGCCCCCTTGGCTCGCGATGCCGAAACGGTGAAGTTCGCCGTGGTTACCTGCCATGACTTTCCACGTCGGGACGACTTGATCAAGGGGCATCGGATCTATCCTTCAATATTGAAAACGGTAGACCCGCATTTCATCGTAACGGCGGGGGATATCGAGTATTACGATAAGCCGGAACCCTGGGCCAAGACCGAAGAGCTAGCGTATTTTAAGTGGGATCGTTTGTTCGGCTTGCCGAACATGAGGGAGTTCTATCGCCAGGTGCCGGCCTATTTCATGAAGGACGATCACGACACCCTAAGAAACGACAGCTATCCAGGGCAGACCTATGGCGAGCTGACCTGGGACCGAGGGATTGAAATCTTCAATGAAGTTTTTCCCATGGGCGACTTGCCGTTTCGGACGATTCGCTGGGGTAACGATCTGCAAATTTGGTTGATGGAAGGTCGCGACTATCGATCCGCGAACAATGCGCCCAACGGTCCGGACAAATCGATTTGGGGGAAGACTCAAAAGCAATGGTTCTACCGAACCTTCAATGCGTCCGATGCGACCTTTCGCATCCTGATCAATCCGAATCCAGTCGTCGGACCGGATCGGGAGAACAAGAAGGACAATCACGCGAACAAGATCTTCGAGCACGAAGGGCGCGAGATTCGCCAATTCATGGGTAAGCAGAAGAATGCCTACATGATTAACGGTGATCGCCACTGGCAGTACGTCACGGTCGATGACGAGACGGGAGCTAGAGAGTATTCATGCGGGGCCGGTTCGGACATCCATGCCGGAGGTTTCAAGCAATCCCTACGCACCGAGGAACACCAATTCCTTCGAATCAAAGGCGGTTTTCTCAGCGTCGAAGTGTCCCGTATCGATGGCAAGCCGCGCATCGCTTTGCGGCATCACGACGTTTACGGCGAGGTGGTCAACGAGGATATCTTCTGGGGAGAGAAAGACTAATTTGGCGCAGCGCGTCCCTATCTCTCAGCTGCGTTGTGGGAGAATTGATTTGCGACGAAAGCGTAGGGCTGTCGCTTGCGACATGCCGCGATTTTTAAATGAACAAATCGATGCGGCGTTTCTGCAAGCGAAGGCCCTACGAGTAATCTCGATTAAGCCCTGAAGGCTATTCCGCGAAGCAGTAGAGGTGCTGGTCGCTGCGAAGGAGCAGCTTGTTGTTGATGGCGACAGGGGAAGCGATTATCGTTTCCAGTAGGGAATTCTCGACGATGTCGCTCAGGCCTTCCGGACCGATCTTGGCGGTGAAGACCGTGCCGTCTTCGCGAGCGGCCACGAAGGTGTCGCCAGCAATGATGGGCGAGGCGTAGTAAATCTTGGCCGAACGTGGCAGGGTGGATTCCCAGACTGTGTCGCCGCTTTTCAAATCGACGCAAGTGACGCGACCACGGGTGATTTTCGAGTCCTTGAGAATGTAGGCTTTGCCGTCCCTGGCGACGGGCGTGGCGGAGTCAGAACCGAGGGACTCGTTTTTCCAAAGCCATTTCTTGGACTTGCCAGGGGCGTTGAGGTCAATGGCCGCTACCGCATCGCCTCGACTGTAGGGTACGAGAGCGATATTGTCGTCGACTACCGAAGAGGCGATAACGCGCCAGTATTGGGCATTGTCGGGATTGAAGCCGTCGACTTCCCAGAGCAGCTTGCCGTTTCGAGCGTCGTGGCCGGTCAGATGATTGGCGCCCCAGGTGACGATGGTTTCGACACCGTCGATTTCCAAGACTTGCGGAGTCGTGTAAGCGTCGCCGGATTCGGGGGCAGTTTCGTAATTGCGTTTAGCGCTCCATACTTCCTTGCCGGTTTTCGGGTCCAAGGAAACCAGATACGAATCGCCTTCGGTCTGCATGATTGAGGCGACGACGTTGCCCGCGGCTATTACGGGCGAACTGCCCTTGTCCCACCACAGCGTGTCTTCGCCGTAGATCTCGGTTAGATCGACCTTCCAGAGCTGTTTTCCTTCGAGCGAAAACGCTGCGAAATTGCCTGACTTAAAGTAGACGAAGAGTCGCTTGCCGTCGGTAACCGGCGAGGAGTTGGCTCCTGAGCCCACCCGCTTGCCGCGACCGGGTGTAAGCTCTCCGATGGTCGCGCGCCAGACTTCCTTGCCTTTGAAATCGTAGGCGAGCACGCCGTCTTGGCCGTCGATTTCGGTGGTTAGAAAGATACGCTTTCCCCATACGATCGGAGTGGAACAGCCTCGCCCGGGCAGGGCCGTTTTCCAAAGCAGGTTTTGCGATTCCGAAAAGGAGGCGGGGACGCTGCTGGAACTGGCTCCGTTTTGGGCTTCGCCGCGCCAGCCAGGCCAGTTCCCGGCGGTTGCGAGAGCGGTGGTTGCAATTAGGGTTCCGAGGGCAAAGACGATTTTCATTGGGAATCCGTTACTAGATTAAATCGTTCGTTAGAATATCCGCGAATCCAGGGGAGATTGGACTAAAAATCGGAAATGTACATTCGAATGGACCCGGTTGGAGGGTCGTTCGTTCCGTTTGAGAGTGTCCAAAGACTCAGAGTGCGCGTCGTTTTTGTCCAGATGGGTTTGCCGCAAAGCGCGCGTATTGCGAGGTATCCATGGAGTGGCTATCATCAATGCGCATCTATAAAGGATTGCCGATTCAGTCGATGGCGCTGGAATAAGCGAGTTGTATGATCCCCAAGCTGCTCGCCATCGCCGTTCTCTTAGCTTTTCTGCTGATGTGGGTGGGTTGTCGTTCCCTGGAGCGTAAACTGCTCTACTTTCCGTCTCACGATTCAGGCGATGGAGGAATGACTCCTTGGGAGGTCGACGGGGAGCGGATCGGTTTTTCCCGCTCGGTCGAAACGCCGGACGCTATTTGGCTGCTCATGCACGGCAATGGAGGCCAAGCTTCGAATCGTTCCTATGCCTTGCCCTGTTTTTCCGAACGGGACTCTGTCTATATTTTAGAGTATCCAGGATATGGAGAACGCGATGGCAGGCCTTCGCGGACAAGTTTCGATGCGGCTACGGAGGCGGCGTATCGATGGTTGAGAGCGCAATATCCCGATATGCCGATCTGCGCGGCGGGCGAGTCCATCGGTACGGGGCCGGCGTCGCATTTGGGTTCTTTGGAACTTCCCCCGGAAAAGATCGTGTTAATTACGCCCTACGATCGCCTGGGACTGGTTGCGGAAGAGAGCTTTCCTAAATGGCTGGTCGCGTTGGCTCTTAGGTCGGACTGGGACAATGCCGCTTCGTTGGCAGCCTACAAGGGTCCCGTGGAAATTTTCGGAGCAGAAGAAGATCGCATCATCCCTGTTCGACATGCACGCTCCTTGTCCGATAAATTGCCCAATGCGACTTTCCACTTGATCGAAGGCGGCCACAACGAGTGGTCCGAAGAAGGCCGCGTGCGAATACGCTACCCGTGATGGTCGCGGGCATTGACTTCCTCGGAATTTTCTTCAGTCGAACCTGAGCCGTGGAGTGGGTAGTCGCGCAACTTCCGTTGTGATCTAGAAAATAGTTCGCTGCGCTCTATGGATCTCCGATTAGCGGAGGCAGGAGTGGATTGTATAAGGCCCGGGCCGAAGCGTCGTCTCTATTGAGGAGCAATCGCGAAGGACTTGGCGTCTTCGTCCTGGGATGATTCGATCCAATCTTCGAGGTAGGAGCGGTGTTGCGCGAGGATACTTCGATACTCGGGGTGAGTTGCAAGGTTGATGAGCTCTCCGGGGTCGTTTTGCAGATCGACCAGCGACTCGCGGTCGTTTCCGTATTTGTAGACGCAATACTTATAGCGGTCCGATCTAAGCATGCGTCCAATATTGTTTTCGGAGATCACGTAATTTCGATCCTCACTCGTTTTCGCGGCCTCCGCGATGGAACGCAAGCTGCGACCCCGCAAGTGGCTAGGGATAGCGATGCCCGCGTATTCGCATAGCGTGGGGACGATATCCAAACCTGTGGACACGAGATGCCGGTCGTTTACCTGGCCACTGGGAATCGATCCCATGTGACGCATAAGGAAGGGCACGCCGACGGATTCCTCGTAGAAGTGATTTTTGGAAGCCATGGCGTGGGCGGCATCCATGTCTCCGTGGTCAGCGGTAAAGAGAACGAGCGTATTCTCGTCCAGTCCGTTTCGTTCGAGCGCGTCCAGCAGTTTGGCAATATGACTATCGACTAGTTCGGTTAGACGGCAATAGATCCAGCGGTAGATTCTCCATTCGCGTTCGTCATACTTTGCGCGGATAATCTTAGCAGGCGTGACCGCGTTGATCTTCAGGCTTTGTTCGATGGCGCTGGGCTCGCGCTTGGGAATGCGAAAGTTAGGAGGCAGGGGAGGCAGTTTATCGAGCGGCAGCGCCGAGGCTTGCCTGTAAAGGTCGTCGACCAGCGGCAGTCGTTTCTCCCTGTGAGCGAAAGCGTTGTAGGCGTAGCAGATGTCGTGGGGATTTATGAATGATGTGACGGCGAAGAACGGGCCGTCGCGCGGAGTCTCGATAAAGTCGATACAAGCTTGAGGAAGTTTTTCTCGCTGATCCTTGAAGTAGATGTCGTAGCCGGCGTTCTTGGGTTCGATTTCGGGAGCGACGTGCGTCTTGCCGCCGTAAAACGTGTCGTAGCCAGCGCGTTTCATCAAGTAACCGAGCGAATTTTCGCTGACATGCGGAGGGATGCTCGCCTTCATTCCATTGTCAAGAACGCCCAACCTGCCAGGCATCACGCCAGTGGCCATGGCGATGCGGCTGGGAACGCAAACCGGATTGGCGACGTAGGCGTTGGTGAAGCGAACGCCGTCAGCGGCAAGTGAATCCAAGGCGGGCGTCTTCAAATAGGGATTGCCCGCGGCGCTCATCATCCCCGCGTGATGCTGATCGGTGATGATGAAGAGAATATTGGGTTTTTCGGAATTCGCTCTCGCTGAAATTGCGAAAAGCAGGAGGGTTGCAACGGCGTACGTACGAAAGGCGCGTGTAGTCATAAGGAATTATTGGCTAGGGCGGAATGACAGGATTCTGTTATCATAGCTATCGCATATGTAAAGGAGTCCGTTCGGGCGCGCCCAAACGCCATGAGGTCGCTTTAGTGGGGAGCCGTTAGGCCCGCTGTCCAGGATAGTGGAGACATTCCTGGTTAGTGGATCGTAGCGTCGGATGAGATGATTTTCGGCATCCGCGATAATAACGCGATCCGAATTATCGATACAGAGATGTTTGGGACCTTTGAATCCGGACTGCAACGCGGCCCCGTTAGTGGCGTGAGGTTTGCCTGTGCCGGCAATGGTGTAAATCCTGCCATTGGGGCGAACCACCCTTAGGGCGTGGCCTTTGCGTGAGAGAATGTAAAGATTGCCTTTCGAGTCTTCAGCGACTCCACGTGGATCTAAGAGCGGGCTCTCGCTCGCCAGCGCTCCGTCCGCAGGGACACGTGATTCGCCATTGCCTGCGATGGTGTGTATGAGGCCGGTTTGCAGATCGATGTAACGAACTCGGAAGCCCCGGATGTCCGCAATGTAGAGCCGTCGATCGTCGGGGCTTAGCGAAATGGAAATCGGATCATGAAGCATCGCTTCAATTGCGGGGATCCCATCGCCGTTGTATCCGGCTTCGCCGGTGCCGCAAACAACCGTTGCCTTGTCGGTCTTGAGGTCTAGCTTTCGTATGTAATTGGCTCGCGTATCCGAAATGTAAATATCGCCCGCTCGCGTTCGGACGACATTGTGCATGCCATCGAAAGGGGTGTCGGCCGCAAGTCGCTCGAGCGGTTTGCCGGGCGTGTGCCTCCAAAGTCGTTGACCTTCGTATTCGGCTATGATCATTCGATCTCGAGCGTCGAAGGCTACTCCGAATGGATTGACGAGGCCAGATTCAGGGCCCACCACCAAAGTAGGCTCGGCAGCATTCGCCAATGAACTAACTAGCGCGATGCAGCCTATAGCGATTCGGGGAAAGGACATTCATCGATCTTCATGTGTCGGTAAGCGCGGGGCAAGTTGAAATGGGGAGGGCGTGTAACTCAAGGCGAGTCACAGGCGTTCTAAAGGAGAGTCGCTGCTGTTCCAACGGACATCTTCGCTCGCAATTTCGCAATTCATCAATAGGATAGGATGATGACGCATTACGATACCCCCGTCTCGTGTCCGGACTGCTCCGAGCTTTCGCGCCGGCAATTCATCAAGGCTTCGACGCTGGCAGCCGCTTCGGCGACCTTGCCGTTAAACGGTTATTCGGCTGAAACACCTAC
>Ga0066825_10000670_pt1 | contig 10917 bp, 20 predicted proteins | sample ETNtaG_6_FD_65608 | JGI IMG/M metagenome (GOLD analysis project Ga0066825, IMG submission 65608) | Marine microbial and viral communities from oxygen minimum zone, Eastern Pacific Ocean - ETNP201306SV45 | ecosystem: Environmental > Aquatic > Marine > Oceanic | place: Pacific Ocean: Eastern...
AATTAAAATGAAGTATATATTTAAGAAATATGAATTTGACAGTCAAAGTCAAGCTGAAACAAGAATAGCTGCTTTGCCTTCAGTAACCGATGAGGATGGTAACGAAAGCCCATCACACAGCCATACAGTTGTAAAGCTCGGTTATTTGTGGACTACTGAACCTACCTACAATGAGGAAGGCGAAGTGGAAACAGAAGGCGTAGCATCTGATATGTACTCGGTTGACGTACTTTGGAAAGCAAGTGAGATTGCAGAAGTTGACGAAGATGGGGAATCTACTGTAAGCTATCCTTACGGATGGGTGAGTAAAGAGATTACTGTCGAAGGAAACGGAGTACATACGTTTGCAGGGTGGAACTTTAACGAATAGAAAGATGTCAGAATTGTCGAAAGATACTAAGTTTAGTATGTCAATAGAGACTATTATATCACTTGCAGTGGCTATTAGTACAGCAACAGCGTTTTACTTTAGCTTAAAAGCACAGATAAAAGAAGCTATGGAATTACCTGAACCTGTAATCTCTCGACAAGAGTACGACCTAAAAGATAACGCCATCCGTTCAGAGATTATGAATAATCGTGAGCTGATAGAAAAGAACTTTGAGAAACTTGAACTGATTGAGCAGCGTGTATATGAATTAAGATGAGAACTTTTATTATCTTAGCGTTTCTATTATTTAGCCCTACATCTTTAGGTGAGGTTAATAAATCAGATATTACAGTACTACAAGTTAATACACAATGGAACAGACATCACAATATAGACCTTAATGGACTTATAGGTTGTGAGGTGCAATTTGCGTGGTTAGAAGAGCAAAGCGATAATTTTAAGAGTCAAGTGCAAACAGTACCCATTATAGTTGTTTACCATAAAAACAAACCTGTACGTCAATGGGCTGCTGACCTTAGTTTCAAATTGAATGTGGACTTAGAAGAGATACAACAAGTAATAGATAAATTATGAAATACTTTGAATACCACGAATTTGACTCGCCAGATATACAAGGTTCTGGACAGTTGATGAGTAAAGAACTTCTTGAAATACTTGAAGAGGTTCGTGAGCACTACGGAAGACCCATACATATCACAAGTGGGTACAGAACGGAATCTCACAATGCTAAGGTTGGGGGAACACCTAACTCAAGTCATCTAAAAGGTTTAGCTTGTGATGTGGCGTGTACTAATTCAAGAGATAGATTTCACTTGGTGCGCCTATTTATAGAGTACGGAATTACTCGTATCGGAATAGCCAATAACTTTATACACATCGACATAGACGATGAAGATAAGTCTGAACAAGTAATCTGGACATACTAATGAAAAAGATACTACAACTCATCACTGGTGGTCTTATAAAAGACATAGGTGATGTTATAGACAAGGTGACAACTACTGATGAAGAACGCCTTGCTGCAAAACAGAAGATACAACAATTATTAGAAAAAGCAGATAATGATGCTCAAACACAAGTTACAGAACGCTGGAGATTGGATATGCAAAGTGATTCGTTCCTGTCAAAAAATATACGACCGCTTATTATGGTGTTTCTTACGGCGATGTTTACCCTATTGGCATTTACCGATGGCAACATTGGACAGTTTTCTATACAGAAGGAATATATCCCTATATTTCAAACGCTCCTCGTTACTGTTTACGGTGCGTACTTTGTTGGAAGAACTTGGGAAAAAGGTAAAAGTAATGGCAAGAAAGATAGTTAGTACATACAAAAGAAAGAGTAAAGTAAGACGACCAAACGTACATTCTAAGAACGCTTCTGTAGGTCAGAAGGGTTATAAGAAAAAGTATCGTGGACAAGGGCGTTAATAACTTTTATGAATTCAATACCCCTTTGTGAATTCAATAGGGTATATTTGCCTTATATAAAGTTTTTCTCTGTTTAGTCCTTTATATTTGATTTTGTTCAATCGGAAGAGTGGCAGCCCTGTAAGGTTGTCACTTTTTTTTGTATATTAGTGATATGGATAGAAACCAGAAGGGTTGTTTCGCTGAATATAAGTTCGCCACCAGAGCGATGGAGAACGGCTTTAATGTCTCTATGCCACTACTTGATTCCTCTACATACGACTGCATATTAGAGAGGAACAATAAACTATATAAAGTTCAAGTTAAATATATGTCCGCCAATAGATATACTTCTGAAAGACAAAAGTTGCCTCAGATTGAGATAAAGAGCGGTAAAGGTTATTATTCGCCTGAAGACGTTGATTTCTTTGCAGTATGGCACGATGAACATAAAGGATTCTTTATACTACAGAATACTGGACAACGAGCTTACAGGTTATGTCTCAGTAATAAATACAAAGAAAACTTCAATAATTTCGATTTAATTCAATAATTATTTGGTAGTGTCAGTTGGGATTACTACATTTGCCCTATGACTATATACGAGAAATTGGTGGATGTTCAGGGGAGACTGAAAGCACCGAAAAATCAGAGAAACAATTTCGGTAAGTACAATTACAGAAGTTGTGAGGACATTTTAGAGGCAGTAAAGCCTCTATTGGTAGAGCACAAACTTGCTCTTACTATATCGGACTATGTAGATACTACACAAGCTCCGATGGTTTCAGCTACAGCAAAAATCACTGATGGTAAAGATACTATTGAGGTTAGTGCTCAGGCTGGAATTGACGTTAACAGGAAAGGTATGGACATCGCTCAATCATTTGGGTCAAGTTCATCTTATGCACGGAAATACGCTTTAAACGGCTTATTTCTTATTGACGATACCAAAGACTCAGATGCAACAAATACTCACGGTAAAACGGCTACAAATGCCGTTAACGAGGCTTTAGCTTGGTTGCCTGATAGTGGCGATAAGTTTGATAACGCCAAGTCAGCATTACAGTCTGGTAAAGTGTCTATTCAGGACATTAGAAAGAAGTATAAAGTAAGTAAAAAAGTAGAACAATTATTAAACGCTTAATTTTTAAATATGGATAATCAACAAGCAATTTATGTAGGAACAGGCACAAAGCCTGATAATTTCAATGGCATTAACTTCAGTGTATCTGAAAGTAAACTAAGAGACCATTGGTATGAATATAACGGAGAGAGATACGTTAGACTTACTATCGAGCCTAAGAAAGAGCCGATGTATGGTAAGACTCACAACGTGAAAATAAACACTTGGAAACCTCAAGGTGAAGCAAGTGCTCCAGTTAAACAAGCCGTGCAGGAAAATACTGACCTGCCTTTCTAAACTAATTAGGGGAGGTTCGCCTCCCCTTTTTTTTATTATGAAACCTAAATTTATAAAATTAATTATGAGCGACTTAGATTTGAATCTACAGGAGAACGCTGTATTTAGTTACGTTTGCTCACTGGCGAATAAGACAGGTTACTGTTACGCCACCAGTAAACATATATGCGAGAGTCTTGATATAAAAGACAGGACTTTCTATAGAATCCTTACAAGACTTGAGGAGAAAGAGTTTGTTACAAGGGTTACTAAGAGTGTAGGGAATGATGGTAAAGAGCGTAAGATTTATATTAATCCAAAATACCGTTCCCTCTGTGATACAGTGTATGATACTTAGTACAATGTACTATAGGGTACATTGTATAGTATGTAAATAAAATAACTGTACATTGTATAATAACTATACATTGTATTATAATACTTATAAAAAAAGAATTTATTTTTTAATATGCAAACGATTGAACAAAAATTTTTAGCTTTAGGCATACAACCGAATGGAAACAGAGTAGAGCAAAAGGTTAGGTGTCCTAAATGCGCCAGTTTAGGTAAAGAGAATTGGAAAGATACTTGTCTTTCTATTAATCTGGCGAAAGAAGTTTATAATTGCCACAAGTGTGGATATAAAGGTTCAGTAAGAGAACGAGAAGAATATGTAGTTATGCAGCAGCCTAAGAAAGTTTATAAGTCGCCAAGTAAAAGTAATATGAAAAGTCTTACTAAGGAAGGGCGTAAATTCCTAAACGACAGAGGCATCACCAATGAAGTGATTGACTTAAATAAGATTGTCTCCACTAAAGACAACAAGAGTATTGCATTTGCGTATTTAAAGGATAACGAACTTGTAAACTACAAGACAAGAGGTATAAATGGTAAAACATTTACTCAGGCGAAAGATGCTAAACCAATTATCTACAATTACGATAGAGTAAAGAATTCAGCTAAGATTGTTATTTGTGAGGGCGAAATAGATTCACTATCGTGGGAAGTTGCTGGCATTACATTTCATACTTCAGTTAATATGGGTGCGCCAAATGTAGGAGATAAGAATATAGACAAGAAGTTAGAATGTATTTCTAATTGTTATGAAGTGTTTGAACAAGCTAAAGAAGTGTATATTGCCACTGATAATGATGATAATGGCAGATTGTTAGAAAGAGAACTACTTAGAAGAGTTGGCGCAGATAAATGTAAAATAGTCGATTTAAGACCGTTTAAAGACGCTAATGAGGTATTACTACAGGAGGGCGTAGAAAGTCTCAGAAATAGGCTTAAAACGGCTCAAGACCCTAAATTAGAGGGCGTATTTGAAGTAACAGACGTTATGGAGTCTATGTTAGATGGATTTCACAATGGACAGGAGAGAGGTACAACTACTTACATTCCTGCTGTAGATGAGGCGTGGACTTGGAGAAAACAAGAGATTACCATTTGGACAGGCTATCAGAATGAGGGGAAGAGTTTGTTTCTTAATCAACTTGCTGCGATTAAGGCGTATTGGGATGGCTGGAAGTTTGGAATCTTTACGCCAGAAAATATGCCTATGAGAGACTTCTTCAATGATATTATAGAGATGTACATAGGTAAAAGTGCTGACCCATACTATTCACACCAGATGACTGAAGAAGAATATAAGGAAGGTATTGAGTTTGTAAAGAAACACTTCTTTGTTATTTATCCTAAGAAGTTTTTTACACTTGATAATATCTTTGAACGTGCTAAGTTCTTAGTTCGTCAAAAAGGAATTAGGTCGCTAATCATTGACCCCTACAATACAGTTCAACATAAGATGTTTTCTGGCGAAAGAGAAGACTTATACATCAGTAGATTTATGTCTGAACTGAAGAGGTTTGCAATAGATAACGATATTAGTGTGAATTTAGTGGCGCATCAAGTAACGCCACAAAAGACTGAGGATGGCAGATACTATAAACCCGATGTAAATAAAATTAAGGGTGGAGGTACATTTGCTGATAAGGCGGACAACGTAGCGTATGTATGGCGACCAAACAGGGCTTTGGATTTCTCAGATACAAGTGTTATATTTGGAACACAGAAGATAAAGAAACAGAAGTTAGTTGGTATTCCACAAGACGTTACTGGCATAAACTTCAACGTAAGGGAGCAGAGATATTACTTTAATGGGTACACACCCTTTAACGATATTGATGCTAAAAGATGCGAAAAAAAGCGAGAGTAGATGCGAATCAAAAAGAAATAGTACAGGAATTGAGAAAGCGAGGTATATCTGTTTTACATACACACCAACTTGGTAAAGGTGCGCCTGATATCATAGTAGGTTATATGAATTCAAATTACCTTATTGAATTAAAAGACGGAAACAAATCTAAAAGTCAACAGAGACTAACCAAAGACGAATTAGACTTTTCACTGAAATGGCGTGGAAGTTATGCAGTGTGCAATTCGTTGGAGCAAATCCTGTTACTTATAGATTATGACGAAGAGCGAGCTATTAGATAAATTAGCTGAAAAATATGATGATTGGTGGAATATGGCGAAGTCCTTTAAAGTCAGTGATGACGAGGCTTCCGAGCTTGTTCAAGAGATGTTTATTAGGATTTATGACTATGTTAAAGAGCCTAAGAAGATTCTCTACAATAAGAATGAGATTAACACCTTTTACGTTTATATAACACTTAGGAATTTGTATTACTCAAACCTTAAAGGAGACAAGCTAACTTTTGTAGAAGAGGTTAAAGATTATATGGTAAATGAGTATGAGTTACCAAAATATCTGGAGGCGAGTAAAAAAGAGCACCTCGAAAAAGTATTTAACAATGTTGATTCTGTTATTGATACTTGGTATTGGTACGACAGAAAGATGTTTGAATTATATTACAGAACTGATATGTCAATGCGAGATATATCAAGTGAGACTAAAATAACATTAAGTTCAATTTTTAATACGCTATCAAATGCAAAAAAAGAAATTAGACAAAGACTCAGTGAAGCATACGAAGAGTACAAGCGCACAAAAGAGTAAAGGATTAGGCGACACTGTAGAAAAAGTATTTAAAGCTACAGGCGTAGATAAAGTCGCCAAGTGGATATTAGGTGAGGACTGTGGGTGTGAAGAAAGAAAGCAGACCCTCAATAAAATGTTTCCCTATGTTAATCCAGAGTGTTTGACTGAAGACGAGTACAACTATTTAGATATGTACTTTACTGATAAACCAAGTACAATAAGTTCAATACAGCAAAAGGAGTTACTTCGTATATACAACAGAGTTCTCCATCAAAACACTAAACCTACAAATTGCACTCCCTGTTTCCTAAGTAGTGTCCACGATAAGTTATATAAGATATATAAAGAGTATGACAAATAACGTAATCGAAACTTTTAATAGAGATTTAAGTAGAGGTGAGCAAATAGAACATAAAGTCTTATCTGTAATTCAAAAGACCTATCCAAAAGCATATAAGATAGAAGGGTACTTCAAGGGGTATGATTTGTTTGTTCCTGAGATATCAAAGTCCATTGAAGTAAAATCGGATGAGAAATCTAAATATACTGGTAATATAGTTGTTGAAATTGAATTTAATGGAAAGCCTTCAGCGTTATCAACTACTGAAGCTGATTATTGGGTTTGGTGGGATGGATATTCTTTAACTTGGTTTACTGTTGATTTAATAAAGAGATGTATAGAGGAAACAAACCCACCACTATGTAAGTTTGTGGGTAAAGGAGATAGTAAACAAAAGAAGGCGTACCTTATTAAAAAAGAAGTTTTATATAGATATTCTTTGTCAAACAATAATAAAGTATGAAGTTATTTTAGTATGCCACTACTACGACCTAAGAAATACGAGAAAAACAAAGACTTCATTCAAAGATGTATGGGAAACGCCAAGATGGGAGAAGAGTTTCCCAATAGAGACCAGCGTTACAGTGTTTGCCAGACAATCTTCAAAGACCAATTCAATCCTAAAAAGTAATTAACAATTTTGTTTATTAAGTAATTCTTTTATATATTTGTACTCAAATCAAGTACAGATGATTATAAAGAGAATTATATTACATCCCCTTAATCTTTTACGAGTATCTGTAGCGATTGTAACACTTATTGTGTTCTTTTGCTTAGAAACTATACTCCTTGTTATATATCACGGAGTAGAGACACCGTTAAGGACAGCACTTAACTGGATAGAGAAGTTTATTAAATACACAATCAAATATATACGATAATGGGAAAGTCAGGAGAAGAGTTCATCAAGTTTGTCGAGAGACAACAGCAAGAGGCTGGAGACGATGCAACACGAGCGTTCTATGAGGATATGGAACGCCAATACTACGAAGCTCAACAGGAGAGAGCTCGTATGAATACAGAGGAATATAAACAACAGAAAGAAGAGATGAGGAAAGCCCTGTGGGGTGTATTCAATCACTTTCACCCACACACTTGGATATGAAGCATACAATAATGACGCTGGATGGAAAGTTCTGGCAATACGATGAGATACTCAAAGAGATGGACAGTGACGAGTTCTACTACGGTTACTTAGGAAAGTATGCTCTTAGCAGTAGTTCGGTAAAGACACTTTTGGATTCTCCAAAGGCTTACTTAAAATCATTAAGACAACGTAGCGACACCCCTGCGCTTTTGCAGGGGAGGCTCGTTCACTTGGCGGTTTTAGAGCCTCACAAGTTTGAGAAGCTAAACTTTGTGGATGTACAGAGTAGAAACACCAAAGCATTCAAAGAAGCACTTAGCGAGAACTCGGAGAGTTATACAATCAAAGAACACGACTCAGCTATGTATATGGCTCAAGCGATTCACGATAATAAATACGCCAGAGAACTATTAGATGGTACTGATAAAGAAGTGCCATCAATGAGTATGATGTTTGGTAAACCCTTTAGAGGTAAAGCTGATGCTTTAGGTTCAGGGCGTATGGTTGATTTAAAGACAACCAGTAGCGATATGAATGAGTTTCACTGGAGCGCAAATAAGTATAAGTATATGTGTCAGGCGTATATCTATAGTAAGTTATTCGATGTAGATTACAAAGACATATATTATCTGGCGATAAACAAAGAAACTTATGACATAGGAATCTTTGACGTTTCGCAGGAATTTTATAACTTAGGCGAAAGTTTAGTAGAGAGAGCAGTTCAAGTATATACGGATGAGATAGAGAATGGTATGAATGAATTGCACAACTATACTATTCGAGGCACACTTTGATTGAAGACGATTATAAATTATTAATAGAAGAATATAAGAACGACATTCTTTTGTCACTCAGAATGGGAGTGCTGAAAGTGGATGAGTTAAAGTATCTGCTACAGCACTTCAAGGATGAGGAGAACTATGAGGCTTGTCAAGGACTATCGAATGCTTACGTTCTATTTAAACAAGAGTTAGATGAATACTGATTTTGATATATTAAGAGACATTACAAAAGAGGTTTGCAAGGCAGACCCAATGAAAAAAACAAGACAAAGGGAGGTTGTATATGCACGAATGATTATGTATAAAGTCCTGCATAGTTTCCATAAACATACTTACACCAGAATAGGCAGGATGTTCGGAAAGAATCACGCCACCGTATTACATAGCATTAACCAGTTCGATAATATGGTTAGAAACGATGACTGGTTAAACAATAGATTCCACTGCGTTCTTAGTGAATACACAAAAGAGATTAGTTTACAGAACGAAGCTATTGCAGATGTGTATCTAAAGAATAAAATACTTGAATCTAAACTGAAGGCGCAAAAAAGAATTATAAGACAGTGTAAGGAGATATCTGATGTTATTAATGGCGTACCTGAAGATAAGATAGAACAGATAACTCAAAAGCTCCGTATGCTTGTGGAGGTCGCTAAGAAAGAGATAAAGCCTCGTAATCAACAGACAGTAGTTTATAACTCTAATATAGTAACACACGAATGATGAGAAGGAAAACGAAAGCTGAAATAGATAAGGATATTAAGTTCATTCCTATTCCTGAATGGCGCAATACTTATCAATATCATAGAACTAATAAACGTGCTACATACGTTGACTTAAATAAGAAGAGATGAAACAAAAGAAACTAACTCAGGCTCAAAGAATATCTCAACTTGAGAAGGCAGTGACCAGAATGTACATTATGATTCAGGCTATAATGGAGAAGCTACCTAAAGAAGAAAACACCGAAGAGAAAAAGTAGTTACTTTAATTAAAGATGGTGTATGTCTGAAGAGCAAGAGTTTAAGAAACAGGGAGTTATCAGCGCCAAAACACAAAAGTGGTTAGCTGAGAAGAAACGTAAAGAAGCTGAGGCGAAAGCCAAACCCAAACCAGCTCCAAAGAAACCAGAGCCCAAAACAAACCAACCCACTATCGTAAAAGAAGAGCACGTTAAGTATTCCGATGGGCGCAGAAATAACGGAGCGGTCAAAGGGATATCAAGAGGGCAAGGGCGTAAGCCAAAAGCGAAAGAAGAGGAGATAAAGAACTTCGCTCTTGGTTCAATGAAACGTGCCTTTGGTAGTGAGAAGAAAGCGTGGGAAGCACTTGCGAATATGAGTAAAGATTCCTTCCCACACTTACGCCTACTGTGGGAGTACAAGTACGGTAAACCGAAAGAACAAAAAGATTTGAATGTAAAACAGGAAGTGAACATTCCTGTAATATCATTCTTAGACCCAGAGAAAACTATTGATATTGACGCTGAAATACAAGACGATGGCAAAAAAGATAAAGAATAGTTATTCTCCGTTCTTTAATAGTAGAAGTGAAAAGGAGTTTGATTGTGTTGAATATGAGATAGGTAGAGAGAGATGCGAGAAACAGTGTTCATTCTGTAGCGTTATACCTATCACTTAGTAATGAAGAATGTTAACCTTAATCCAAAGTATCATTCGTTATTCAAGTCTCAATCCAGATACCATATCTGTACTGGTGGGCGAGGTAGCGGAAAGTCTTTTGCGGTAAATACATTCTTAGTATTACTAACTTACGAAAAAGGGCATAAGATACTTTTTACTCGATATACGATGACTTCAGCAAGTATGTCGATTATACCAGAGTTTCTGGAGAAGTTAGACCTTATGGGTATTGGCGGTAACTTTACTGTCACAAAGACTGAAATCATAAACAATCTTACAGGGAGTAGTATATTCTTCAGTGGTATCAAAACCGCCAGTGGAGACCAAACTGCAAAGCTAAAGTCCATTCAGGGTGTTACTACATTTGTATTGGATGAGGCGGAGGAGCTTACAGACGAAGAATCGTTTGATAAGATAGATTACTCTGTAAGGGCGATGGGTACGCAGAACAGATGTATCTTAATTCTAAACCCTACTACAAAGGAGCACTGGATATATCAGAGGTTCTTTCAGAACAGAGGTATTCCTGATGGGCACAACGGAGAGAAGGAGAATGTGAATTATGTACACACTACATACTTAGATAATAAGAAACACTTGTCTGAATCATTTGTGGCGCAAGTAGAGGATATGAGAACCAGACGACCAGATAAATATAAGCACCAGATATTAGGTGGCTGGTTAGATAGAGCTGAAGGAGTTATCTTTACTCATTGGCGCATTGGAGAGTTCGACAACAATCAGGACACAATCTTTGGACTCGACTTTGGATTTTCCACAGACCCCTCAGTTTTAACTGAGATTGCAATAGACAAGACACGCAAAATAATATGGATTAGAGAGCACTTCTACAAAGCAG
>Ga0066825_10000672_pt1 | contig 10911 bp, 5 predicted proteins | sample ETNtaG_6_FD_65608 | JGI IMG/M metagenome (GOLD analysis project Ga0066825, IMG submission 65608) | Marine microbial and viral communities from oxygen minimum zone, Eastern Pacific Ocean - ETNP201306SV45 | ecosystem: Environmental > Aquatic > Marine > Oceanic | place: Pacific Ocean: Eastern...
GCTTACGCAGGCATCCCATATATCCAAATGGCTCCAAAAGCTTTCCTTGAAAAGCCTGTCAGATGGCTTCAAGCAATTTCAAAATACAAAGCAACTACTAGTGGTGGGCCAAACTTTGCATTCGAACACTGCCTTCACAAAATTAAAGACGATAAATTAAAAGGACTAGACCTAAGTCACTGGAAAGTAGCATTTAACGGCGCAGAACCAATACAAGCGCAAACATTAAAAAGGTTTAGTAAAAAGTTCTCCCAATGTGGATTTAAAGAATCATCGTTTTTCCCTTGTTATGGAATGGCTGAAACTACACTCTTCGTAACTGGTCATACTGACCCAAAATACGACACAATTAACGCCACTTCTCTTGAGGCTGGGCTCATTTCACGAAATAGCGGAAATAAGGAAACAACATTAGTTAGCTCCGGAAAAAATGTAGAAGGTCAAAAATTACGAATTGTTAATCCAAAAACAAAAACACAATGCCAAGATAATGAAGTTGGAGAAATATGGGTTTCTGGAAAACACATTGCTGAAGGATACTGGCAACTCGAATCTAAAACAAAAGAAGCATTCAATGCCACTATTGCCGAAACAAACGAAGGTCCTTTTCTTAGAACAGGTGACCTTGGTTACTTAAGAGAAGACGGGGAATTGTTTGTAACGGGCAGAGCAAAAGATGTCATTATCATAAACGGGAAAAACCATTACCCTCAAGACATTGAACTCACTACAGAACAAACAGACTCTAAGATTCAGCCATTCTCTACAGCTGCATTTAGCATAGAAGAGAATGGAGAAGAACATATTGTTATTGCAACTGAAATTCAGCGACAATATATGAGAAACACAAACCTTGAAGAACTCGCACTAACGATATTAAAAACAGTTTCTTCTCATCATGAAGTTCCAATACACTCTGTAAACATTGTTCGCCCAATGAGTATCCCCAAAACTTCTAGCGGAAAAATCCAACGACATGCTGCGAAGATGCATTTCTTAAACAAAGAACTTAAATCTCTATTTGAATTAGATACTCAAACTACATCTCAAGAAGAAAATAAAATTATTGTTCAACCAGAAACTGAATCAGAAGAAATTCTTGTAAACATCCTTAAGGAAGTACTAGAAACTGAAGACGTAAGTACAACAGACGATTTCTTCAGCCTAGGCGGAAACTCTCTTATAGCAACTCAAATATTATCCCGTATTGACGACCAATTCGAGGTAGAAATCTCTTTTCAAGATCTCTTTGACGTTACTAACATTAAAGAACTTGCAGTGCGTATCGAAACAGCACAAATTGAAGCGCTAGAAGACATCGATCCTGAACTCCTAAAAGAAATGATGGAAGAAATCGAAGCCTAAACGCAATCTAAGCACTTTACAGATGAGGTTTACTTTACTAAAATACGGGGTAATATACTAGAGGGCCAAAGATTTAATATTTTACTGACACACTATATCGTCAATTGCTGCAACATGAACGAAAAGAAATATAACGGTTTAACGCCAAAACAACGTCTAAAACTATTAAAGAGACTAAAAAAACAAAAAGTTAGAGCTGATCCTATCCCCTTTGGAAACGCCAATTTACCTGTCCAGTCCTCTTTACCTTTATCCCCTACTCAAACATCTTTACTTGAGAATGACCACACTCCTTTCGATCCAAATAAACAACACATCTCTACTATTCTCAGACTTAGAGGCCCATTAAATACGGACGTACTCAGACAAAGCTTTTTAAGACTCGTACAACGACATCAAGCTCTACGTACTGTTGTTCACGAAGCAGACAATAACTTCACACAAGAAATCTCACCTATAAGTATATTGCCACTTACCACCATAAACTTAACTGATCTTTCTGAAGAAGAAAGAGAAACACGCGCTCTACAAGAAGCCATTCAAAATGTAGAAACTCCATTCAATCTTGAAACAGGCCCACTTATCAGAACCTCACTATATAAAATAGCAGAACAGCATCATTTATTGCTCATTAACTTCCATTACGTTGTTACAGACGAATGGTCTGCCAAAATGTTAATTAAAGAACTTAGTGTCCTATATGAAGCACTTAGCTTACAAAAAACACCGCTACTACCTAAACTTTCAATTCAATACAGTGACTTTATCTTATGGCAAAAACGTCGTTTAAAGAGTAACAAGATCGAGCCTAATTTAACTTTCTGGAAAGAAAAGCTAAAACCTCCTTTTCAGACAAACATCTTTCAAACAAAATCTGTTACAGCACCGTCATACGATGAATCCAGCTTATATATAAGCAATGAAACACTACATACACTTAAAACATTCTGCAAAAAGAATAAGATCAGCCTTTCAATGGCGTTATTATCCAACTTCTTCTCCACACTTCATACAATTACTCAGTGCTCTGACATTGTCATTCGAACACAGGCTACACTTAGAACAAAAACTGAGTTCGAAAATCTTATGGGGCACCTAAATAACCATATCTTAATCAGGAGTACCCCTTCAAATATCAATTCTCTTTCTCTCAGTGAACTGAGAAGCACAATATTGAAATCTTTCGACCATCAACACATTCCAGAACCCGTTGTTCTAAACACACTAAAAAATGAACATTCATTCCTGCCCCAACAGCTGCACACTGCAGAATATATTCACGAAGATTCTCAACTTCCAAAGGTTTCAATTGGAGATCTAGAAATCTCTCCGATTAAAACACTAAATTCAAATTGCAAAAGCACATTAAACCTAAAGACAACTGAAAAAAAGAATGGCGTTGTGTGTCAATTTATATTCGATTCAAATGTATTAAATGAGGATATGATTGAGACACTAAAAGAAGCCTTCATGACTCAGCTGCAAGCACTAACAGGAAAAAGCCTCGACATGATAGATTTCTCAAAAAAGAAACCCTCAAAAGCGGATTCTCAACCTCTTACAGAAGAAGCACCAAGTTCAGAGAGCACAAACTTCTCAAAAGCATTCCAAGACCTATGGAATTCGAAGCGTAACGGCTAAAAGAATGGGGCCATTCTCATTACCTTCGGCTAGAGAGCTTAGTTCCTATATCGATATCGACGATAAGAGCCTTATCACGATTGCGATACAGCTTTGCCAAAAACTTCAACACCTACACGACGCAGAACTCTCTCACCAGCATATTTCTCCAAATACAGTGTTTATATCGCCCTGCTTATCACACACTATACTCCGACACATATACCCTGCCATCCCTTTCAAAACGTCTCATGAGCTGTCTCACCAAGGTGTACCTGGCGCACATGACACAGAGTTTATTTCACCAGAGCAACACCATAGAATCGCGAAGGTCATTGACTTTAGAAGCGACATTTATAGCTTAGGACTCGTATTTTATTTTTTACTCACAAAAAGGACACCTTTAAGTATGGAAACAGGCACCCCTTACCTGTATTACACAAACAACGACACTATCTGTCCAAATATAAAAAGTATTCTTTCAAAAATGACCGCTCGCTTCCCAGAAGATCGATACCAGTCATTTACTGGCGTGTTAAAAGATCTTCATGCTCAGTCTAGCGATACATCGCCTCTATTCTTCCCAGGAATAACAGATACCCCTGAACACTTTTACGGAGCTAGACACTTATTTGGAAGAGAAAAGGAAATAGAAACACTTCATAAACTCTTAGGAAATAAAACGACATTCCCTCGCTTATTAATATCTGGAGAAGCAGGTGTAGGAAAAACCACATTAATTCAAAATGTTATCTCTCAACTGTTCCATCTAGACAAATCCGTCATATATAACCAAGCCAGTCCATCCAAGAGCACACCCTTCCCAACAGTATCTAAAATACTCTCGTCGTTTATATCGACATTAATCACTGAAAAAAATGCCTCCAATTGGAGTAACCTTATACATGAAAAGCTTCGTTCTCACACATTACTAATAGCAGATACCATACCAGAGTTACGAACACTACTATTTTGTGACGATATTGGCCCGTATAAAGCGTCCCAACATGAGCCTCACAAGATATTTTATGCCTATGCAGAACTATTCAAACTTTTAGCATCTACAGCTCAGGGAACTATGGTTATTATTGACGATGCACATTGGATAAGCGAACTCGAATTCGATTTACTTAACTCAGTTATCCAAAATACAACAACTAATATTGGCTTTGTTATAAGCAACAGGCCATCAGAAACGAGCCCCATTATTCAACATCAACTGAGCTCTGTTACAAATCATCGCATCCCCCTAACGAACCTATCACATTTAACTGTGTCTGAATGGCTCGACAGCCAATTCAATCCACTTTTGGACAAATACAGTCCACTGTCTTGGTTGTTATACAAACGCACCCAAGGGAACCCTCATAAAATCACTCAAACCTTACATTTTTTAAAAAGACGACACCACTTAACGTTTCAAAAAGGAATTCGAAAGTGGATTTTCAATTTAAATATGTCGGATCCTATAACCCAGAAGCAGCACACCCAAAGCGCCTAAGACACCCAAAATATTCATCGTCACAACTAAGCCGATCGAAGACACCAACACGGAGCTTACTAAACCACCCAAAGCGGGAATCCCCATTGAAAACACAATATACAAACTCATCACACGTCCACGCCTCTGATTACTTACCACCTCTTGCAATATAGAAGGAACCAAAGCATACGCTGCACCACCAAAACATCCAATTAAGAAGAGCAACGCAGACGCAAGGGCAACATTATTTACATAAGAAAAAAGAACAAAGCTTGCACCAGCGAAACAATTAGATGCAATAATCATAAGGCCTCGAGACACTCGAGATTTCAAATAGATCATACTTACACTACCTACAAACACACCTGCTCCTAAGTACGCTAATAAAGCCCCCTTATCAGCTTCATTTAAACCAAGCACCTCTTTTGCATACTCTGGAATCACAACCTGAAAAGGCCCAATCAAACAAATAAACACCACACTCAACAGAACAAAGAGTCGCCATAAAAGTATATTTCGAAACACATATCTCAACATCCCCAAGATACTTCTAAGGTATGTTTGTCGCTTTCTTCTGGCCGCATCAGCCTTCACACCAAACAAAGCAATATTACTCACAACAAATAAAATTAAGATATTAAAGTAAACATCAAACCAAGAATGACTTTCTGCAATACGCCCTACCAACATAGGTGCCAAGCTAAAGGCAATTAGAACAAAGACATTAACAATAATTGATACTGTACCAATGCTGTTAGTAGGTACAATATCTCCAACTAAAGCTAAACGAGAAGTCGGAACAAAGGCAAAGGCACACCCATATAAAAGAAGGACCAAGAACCAAACAAAAAGATACCCCGACTCAACAAGATTCGAGTACACCAATACACATACGAGCCCCACAAATACTGTTATGATCCACTGCGCAACAAGGAAGAGTCGTTTACGGCTATGAACATCTGACAATGCGCCAGATACCATACCTAAAAAAAGAACAGGTCCCATAACAATAAAATAGGTAAGGCCAGACAGGGCTGTAATCGTAGACATTGCCTGCATATAGACTATACTAGAATAAACCAGCATATTTGAGGCTAGAAGACCTAGAAATGTCGATACCAAATAAAAAATCAACTGAACTGGATTCGTTTTCACAACGCGAACATCATACCATCACCCAAACGCATTCTCTATGTATGGCCTTGCAGCAACTTCATGACCAACAGTTATCGCATCAGCACATAAGTCCTAAAAGCGTATCTATAAAACCTGACCATAGCATAGAAGTACTGCATCACTTCCCGCCTATTCCGTTTGATACATGCCATGAGGTTTCACACCAAGCTGTTCCCCACGCATATCATCTAGACTTCTTATCGCCGGAACAAAGAGCTCAAAGCAATAGAACTATCGATCATAGCTCCGATTTTTTTGCTATCGGCATGCTCATGATTCATTGGCTAACCGACGAAACCCCGTTTAGAGCTGATGATGGTTCTGTCATGCTTCAACTTCCAGCCAAAACAGATCCTGTTATTGTCTCCATTATCGAAAAGCTTATTTCCCTTTACCCAGAAAACAGGTATTTATCCTTATCAGGCCTGCTCGACGACTTACAGAACACATCCGCATCTACTGTACTCTTCTTCCCAGGAAAAACAGATAAAGCAGAGACCCTTATCTTTTCAGATCTATTATTTGGAAGAGAAGACGCATCTAACGAACTTCAAATTCAGTTTAACGACGTTATTACTGGAACAAAGAAGTGTATTTTAATTTCTGGAGAAGCTGGTGTCGGAAAGACATCGATTGTCTCGTCTACATTTAGTAGCCTGTGTAAACATAGAGGCGCATATTGTTATGGAAAAGTAGATTTTATTACTTACCACCCCTACTCTGCCATAATTAATGCGTTTTCAGATCTTCTGGCTCACCATATTACTAATGACACTCTACCGGTTTGGAAGCCCAGACTTCAAACTTTATTACAGTCTAACGCTGCACTGTTAGGAAACTTCATTCCAGAGCTGGGTAGGTTGTTAAATACAACATTCAACGAAGAAGATATTGACCCGATACGTTTAAAGAATAGGCTTTTCTATGCCTGTTATCAGATTTTATCGTTATTTTCTTCATCCGATTCCCCTACGGTATTTTACATCGACGACCTTCAATGGATGACACCTAACGAACTTGAACTTCTACATTACTTATTTGAATCCGATATTTCTCATTTCATGCTTGTTGGTGCGTATCGACCTTCTGAGTGCAAAGAAGGGCATCCATTGCTCTCTACATTAAGAATAACAGAACATACCCCTATAGCACTCGACAATCTGTCTTTAGAAAATACAAGAGAGTGGCTCTATAACTTATTTAAATCTGATAAAGCTGAAGCTCTGGCAACAATGTTATATTCCAAAACTCGAGGGAACCCATTTTTCACCAAGAAGCTTTTAGAGTCTTTGTATGCGAACAACATCATTGTATTCAACAAAACAGATCGGTCATGGAAATGGTCTAAAGTTCAAATCCAGCAAGCAAATTTGGGTGACAATGTTGTTCATCTTATTTTAGAAACCTTCCGAGACCTCCCTGCTCCTACACAGCGATTTTTAGAGCAAGCGTCGTGCTTAGGGACATTCTTAAAGGCCTCTACATTATCGGCTACCTTTAAAAATACAACCTCGCAAATCGCGACTCATGTGAAGGTTGCGTTGGAATATAACTTTATTTCTGAAACAGATAGTCCAGGCACATATAAGTTTACTCACGATAGATTGTTAAGAAATATTTACTTTGATATTCCAGAGTCAAAACGACAGAGTATTCATTGGGAGGTTGCTAAGGCTGAGTTATCGCTTCATAAGTCGGATAGCAACACTATACCGCTAATTGAGGCGTGTCAGCATGTTACTAAGGGGATTCAGGTGATTCCTAGTGATGATCACTTGAGTATTATTGAGAGTTTGCGGGACGCTGCTGTTTTGGCTAAGGCTAATTCGGATTTTAAATCCTCTTCAGAGTTTTATAAGTCCGCGAAGAAGCTTCTCCCAAAACAGCATTGGGAGAAACATCATGACTTAGCTTTTGATATTTATCTGAATGAAGCTGACTTAGAGTTTTTAGTAAAAAACACGAAAAGAAACTACGAATTAACAAACGAACTAAAAGCCTACTGCAAAACTGATGAAAACCGACTTTCAATATTCACTCAGCAACTTCGCTACTACGACTATATGGATCATTGCGAAAAAGCGAAAGAAATTAGTGAAGAACTCCTTAAAATCGCAAAAATAAAAATTAGTGGCATCAAATTTGAATTCACTAAAATCATATCCTTTCTTAAACTCATAAAAAACCCTCAAGGCAGTCTAAATAAAAGTCTCCCAACAATGCCTGAGAAAACACGTACACAGCTTGAGATTATCATCTATTTAATTACCTTTTTTTATCGTACAGATAATAAAATGATGAAACGATTAATATTCAAAAAAATCGAACTTCAAAGTGGTTATTATAAAAACGATTATACTCCAGTCAGCCTTTTAATTGTCGGCATCTTTATCACACACATTACAAAACTAAGAAAACTCGGCATGAAAATTTGCAAAGTCGCATTCGACATCAATAAAGAATCTCCAACTAATCAAACTACATCACAGTTTTTCGAGCTCTACGCAACATTTGTTTCTTGCTGGACTGAACCACTAAAAAAGAGCATTAAATACCTTGAAATGGCAAAATCTACAGGCTTTGAAAATGGAGAGCTCACATATGCATACTTAGCAATTAACAACATGATTGACGCATACATTTTGAAAGGAGCTCCCCTACAAGAAGTTCAAAACTTAATATCGAAGGCACATGCAAATTACGGATCTAGCCCAAGTCTAAAAAAAGCGCAGCTCCAAATTGATTCTTGTTTTGTGGAAACCATACTTACAAATTCATCTCGGCCTTTAACAAAAAAACAGTTATTTGAAGAAGCCTGCGCATCAAATAATATAAATATAATCGCATACTTAAACATTCGAAAATGTACGTATTACATATTAAAAGGAAGTAAAGCAGCGCCTCTAGCTGCAAAAAAAGCACTAAAGCTAAGCCGATACCACGACGGACTCCTGATGTCTGCTGAAAACCTGTTCTGGTCGCCACTAGCTTTATCGATACACAAAGAAAAACAAGCAAAAAAGTTTATACGAAAATCCATTAAAACACTTGAGTTTTGGACAAACCACTATAAACAAAAGAACCTCTCTGCAATGCTAAATATACTTAAAGGGGAAGAAAAAGTGTGTAAAAATCAAACAGACAAAGCTATCTCCTATTACAAGACCGCAATTCAACTTAGTACATTTGAAAACAATTTTCTTCTAACCCATATAGGATATACACGGTGGGCAAAAGCACTATGTACTTCTAAGCAGCAAGAAAAAAACAACCTAATCGAAAAGGCAAACTCGGCTTATACTAACTGGGTAAAAAAACAGTATGCCACTTCCAAATAAGCTCAATACAGATCAAAACTCGTTTTCACAACGAGAACGCCAGAGTCTTACTCAAACTCATTCTCTATGCTTGGCACTACAGCAACTACACGACCAACAGGTATCACATCAACATTTGAGCCCTTTAAGCGTAAAGGTTAAAGATGATCACTCGATAGAACTAATCCACCATTTCCCTCCCATTCCGTTTGATTCTTGCGAAGAAATTTCATCTCAAGCAATTCCAAAAGCACATCACTTAGACTTTCTGTCTCTCGAACAGAGAGCACAAAACAACAGAAACATAGACTACAGCTCAGACTTTTTCTCAATAGGAATACTCATGATTCACTGGCTAACCGGAGAGGCTCCATTTAGAGCTGATGATGGCACTGTAATGCTCCAGCTACCCACTCAGACAGATCCAATAATAGTATCCATTATAGAAAAACTTATTTCCTTATACCCAGAAAATCGATATCTATCTATATCCGGGCTAATTGACGACTTAGAAAAAACCTCAGCATCAACACCTTTATTCTTTCCAGGCAAAACAGACAAAGCAGAAACACTCGTCTTCTCTGATCTATTATTCGGTAGAGAAGAAGCCTCAAACGAACTTCAGGCTCAATATAACGAGATCCTATCAGACTCAAAAAAGTGTATTTTAATTTCAGGCGAAGCCGGTGTAGGAAAAACATCTTTAGTATCGTCCACATACAGTACTCTTTGCAAATATCGAGGCGTGTACTGCTACGGAAAAGTAGATTTTATTACCTATCACCCCTACTCAGCTATTATCAATGCCTTTTCGGAGCTTATTGCACACCACATCACTGATTACACACTATCTGTCTGGAAACCTAAGCTCCTTACTCCATTGCAATCTAACGCAGCACTCTTAGGAAATTTCATACCTGAATTAGGGCGACTTTTGAACACGTCATTTAATGAAGAAGATAGTAATCCAATCCGTTTAAAAAATAGACTTTTATATGCCTGTTCACAGCTCTTAACAATATTTTCATCGTCCAACTCCCCAACTGTTTTCTACATTGATGATCTTCAGTGGATGACATCTAACGAGTTAGAGCTATTACATTTCTTATTTGAATCCGATATTTCACACTTCATGCTAGTTGGAGCTTATAGGCCTTCTGAATGCAAGGAGGGCCACCCCCTACTATCGACCTTAAGAGCGGTAGACCATACCCCCATAGCACTGGATAACCTATCTTTAGACAATACAAGAGAATGGATTTTCAACTTATTCAAATCAGACAAATCTGAATCTTTAGCAACTACGCTGCATTCAAAAACTAGAGGAAAACCCATTTTTTACTAAAAAGCTTTTAGAATCTTTATACACCAACAAAGTTATTGCATTTAACAAATCGAGTAGAGCCTGGGAATGGTCTGAATTTCAGATACAACAAGCAAATTTGGGGGATAACGTTGTCCACCTTATTTTAGAAACCTTTCGAGACCTTCCTGCTCCTACACAGCGGTTTTTAGAGCAGGCATCCTGTTTAGGCACATTTTTCAAAACCTCTACTTTGTCCGCTGCGTTTAAATACAACAACTCACAAATCGAAACTCATATAAACATTGCATTGGAGTATAACTTTATTTCTGAAACAGCGACGCCCGGCACATATAAGTTTACCCATGATAGGTTATTGAGAAATATATACTTTGATATTTCAGAAGATAAACGCGAAAATTATCATTGGACAATAGCTAAAATTGAGCTTAACTTACATAAACCAAAACTTAATACAATCTCATTCATTGAAGCTTGCCAACACGCTATTAAAAGTCAAAACATCATTCAAAAATCAGACAGGTTACCAGTTAGTATTTTTTTAATTGAAGGTGGAAAGCAAGCAAAAAACAATTCTGATTTTAAAACAGCTTTACTTTTTTTTAGCACAGCTAAAAATATAATTG
>Ga0066825_10000677_pt1 | contig 10884 bp, 8 predicted proteins | sample ETNtaG_6_FD_65608 | JGI IMG/M metagenome (GOLD analysis project Ga0066825, IMG submission 65608) | Marine microbial and viral communities from oxygen minimum zone, Eastern Pacific Ocean - ETNP201306SV45 | ecosystem: Environmental > Aquatic > Marine > Oceanic | place: Pacific Ocean: Eastern...
AGACCATATTGGAATAATTGGGGATACAGAAATCCATACAATAGACCAGGTTTCGATCGAGTATATTACACACCTGTGAGATATAGTAGACTCAATGGTAGTAGAGAGTTCTCGAGAACAAACCTTACCAACAGAACAACTAGTGGTGCAAATAACCGTGCAGCTGTTTCAAACAACAATAGCCAACAACGTACTAATACACGTGGTACTACTACGGTAAGACGAGTTTCGGGTAACAATAACAGACAGTATTATTCTGACTCAGACAACAGCTCTGACACAAGTCAAAACAGAAATACATCGAGAAGGTATAGTCATGAAAGGTCTACGTCAAATAACGCAAGCTATAGAAGTTCCTCATCTTCTTCAACCTCAAGCTACAGAAGGTCAACACCAAGCAGTTCAACAAGGTCAACTTCGAGTAGCTCATCCAGAAGTTCCTCTGGCTCATCAAGAAGAAGATAAATTAAGGTTCGGCTTAATAGTGTTTTGGAATATTTAAAATAAAGAGATGAAAAAGATAAAAGTGTTTATATTGATTTTTAGCTTTCTATTAACAAGTAGTATTGTGCTATCACAATCTGTTGGTGAAGTTGCGAGGTATGGCTATGAACAACTATACGGCTCAGCACGCTATCAAGCCATGGGTGGTGCCTTTGGGGCACTTGGTGGCGATTTGTCCTCAATATCAAATAATCCCGCTGGTTCAAGTGTATTTGCTTTTAATGAAGCTGGTGCTACAATAGGCGTACAATCATTTACAACAGATGCCAATTACCTAGATAGATTTAGCAATGTAGAAAAATCATCTTTTGATATCAGCCAAGCAGGATTTGTTCTAGTACTTACCAATCCTTCAAGCAAATGGGATAAGATAGCATTTGGTTTTAACACCCAAACCGTCAATAACTTTGACAAAAACCTTTATGCTCGAGGGATAAATTACAACAGAGGCCTCGAGGATTATTTTATAGAGAATGCAAGTGGTATCTCTTATGATACATTTGATTTTTATAATAATGCTGATGATGAATATGCATTTTTGGGAAATAGATTTGGCTATGCTGCACAGCAGGCTTATATGGGTCTATATACCTATACCATTAACCATGATGATGATGATAACGTATATATTGCTGATGGCCTTGTTGGCGGTGGAATCGATCAGATTCATGAAAACAATACCTCAGGAAGACAACAGCTATATACCTTAAATTTTAGTGGCCGTTATTTAAAAAAGCTTTCGCTTGGATTTAATATTAATATATATGCTGTTGATTATGCAGAGTACAAAGCAACCTCAGACAAATATTTGGACACTACAAGTCGTTTAGATCAGGTTGACTTACAGCGAGACCTCAATACCTTTGGTACAGGCGTTTCATTTCAGTTTGGTGCCATTTTCAAGGCAACGGATATACTACGCCTTGGGACAAGCTATACAAGCCCTACCTATTATGAATTAGAGGACGAATACACTGAAGGCTTAGAAACATATTATATAGATTCGACTGGCGCAACACAGCGCGCGGCCATTTATCCAAACATCGTAAACTTGAATGGGCCCTACAAAATAAAAACTGCTGGAAAAATGCAAGGGAGTGCTGCACTTGTTTTAGGTAAACAAGGACTCTTAAGTGTGGATTATGGGAAGAAAACCTATGGCGTTTCAAGCGTTACGCTACCCTATGCCGCTGATAGCAATGCCTTAAATAATGAAATAAGCGATGCGCTAGAAGACGCTACCTATTTACGCATTGGCGGTGAGGGTCGTATTGGCGACTTAAGCCTTCGTGCGGGTTACTGGCAAGAGGGTAGCCCCTATAAAAACAAGGAAATCATTGATGATTTCAGTGGTTATTCACTTGGTATGGGAGTTCGTTTTGGGAGTGGTTCACTTGATTTAGCTTATACAAAAAGTACACAGAAATATACACAACAGCTTTATTATACGGGCCTAACAGACAGTGCTAGCATTAACGAAAATATGGGTCAGGTAGTGCTTACCTACAACGTTCGCTTTTAAAAAGGGTTAATTTTTACAAAATCATTACCTTTGTAAAACTATGAAAGATGCTATGAGATTTAATCAATTTTTAAAAGAAACTTTAGATCATCAGGATGACGATCATTTCAGCGCAAATATGAATACGCCTTTGCGTGAGAATGCATTTGATATTTCTGATAATGAGAAAATAAAACTAATAGAGAAAGATGTTACCAATATACTTGAAACATTAGGAATGGATCTTACAGATGACAGTTTAAAAGGAACTCCTAAACGTGTTGCAAAAATGTTCGTAAATGAAATATTTTCAGGATTAAATCCTAAAAATATGCCTAATCCATCAACATTTGAAAACAAGTATAAATACAATGAAATGCTTGTAGAAAAAAATATTACTCTCTATTCTTCTTGTGAACATCATTTATTACCAATTGTTGGAAGAGCCCATGTGGCATATATTTCCAATGGAACGGTAATTGGGCTATCGAAAATGAATAGAATTGTTGATTATTATGCCAAAAGACCGCAAGTGCAAGAAAGACTCACAATTCAAGTTGTAAAAGCATTACAGGATGCACTTAATACAGACGATGTTGCTTGCGTTATTGATGCCAAACATTTATGTGTAAATATGCGTGGTATAAGAGATATTGAAAGCAGCACTGTCACAGCTGAATTTGGTGGTGCCTTCAAAAAACCTGATGTGAAAAAAGAATTTTTGGGTTATCTCAATCTCGATACCACATTCTAAAATATGGGAGAAACAACCTCATCTCTACATATTTTCAATTCTTTAACTGGCAAAAAAGACCTTTTTGTACCAATTACAGATAAACATATTGGGATGTATGTTTGTGGACCAACTGTTTACAGCAATGTACACTTAGGTAATTGCAGAACATTTATTTCCTTTGATTTAATATTTCGTTATTTAAAACATATTGGATATAGTGTAAGATATGTTAGAAACATAACAGATGTTGGTCATCTTGAATTTGACGAGGATGATGGAGAAGATAGAATATCCAAAAAAGCGAGGCTAGAAAGTATTGAACCAATGGAAGTTGTTCAACGCTATACAACAAACTTTCATAAAATTTTAGATGCCTTTAATACATTGCCACCTAGTATTGAACCTACTGCTACTGGGCATATAATTGAACAAATAGAACATATAAAAAAAATTATTGATCGTGGTTTTGCTTATGAAATCAATGGCTCAGTCTACTTTGATGTAATTAAATTTAATAATTCTACACATCGATACGGGGTTTTGAGTGGACGTAAACTAGAAGATATGATTCATAACACAAGGGTATTATCTTCTCAAAGTGAAAAAAAATCACCTCAAGATTTTGCCCTTTGGAAAAAAGCTGAACCAAAACACATAATGCGCTGGACCTCCCCTTGGGGCGATGGTTTCCCTGGTTGGCATTTAGAATGCACAACTATGAGTAGTAAATATCTTGGTGAGCAATTTGATATTCATGGTGGTGGAATTGACTTAAAGTTTCCACACCATGAGTGTGAAATTGCACAAGCAAAAGCTTTGCATGACAAAAGTCCTGTCAAAACTTGGATACACACTAACATGTTGACCCTTAACGGTAAGAAAATGGCTAAGTCAACTGGAAATAATATTTTACCTAATGAGCTTTTTGATGGGTCAAGCGCACTATTGTCAAAGCCTTTTTCACCTGATGTTGCCAAATTTTTTATGCTGCAAGCACATTACAGAAGTGTGCTAGATTTGAGTAATGACGCCCTAGAAGCTGCCGAGAAAGGTTATAACCGCCTAATCAATGGTATTAAATTGCTCCCGCAATTACCACAAAGTAATGAATGTAGTGTAGATATAAATGCGACTATTCAAGCATTTTACGATGCCATGAACGACGATTTTAACAGCCCAGTCTTGATTGCGGAACTATTCGAAACGGTTAAGCTTATCCACCGCGTCAATGAGGGAGAAGAAAAGCTTACAGTGGCAGATATCGAAAAATTACAAAAAACTATTGAAGCCTTTGTTTATGATGTTTTAGGACTTACTCTAGACGCCTCAACAAAAGAGGACAATATGTTTCTAGACAAAGCATTAGATGTGCTCATAGATATGCGAAATCAAGCCAGAGCGTCTAAGGATTTTGCAACATCAGATCGCATTCGTGATGCTCTATTGGAAAAAGGAATTCAACTCAAAGATGGTAAAGACGGTACTAGCTATACCTTGGTATCATGAAAAAAGTGTTCATTTTTCCTTTTGTGATTCTTATTCGTACCTATCAAATCTTACTTTCCCCACTGATGCCTGCCAACTGCAGGTTTAACCCTACTTGTTCACAGTATAGTCTAGAGGCTTTAAGGAAGCATGGTCTCTTTAAAGGAGTGCTGTTGGCTGTCAAACGAATAGCTAAATGCCACCCTTGGGGCGGGCAAGGTCACGACCCCGTTCCCGATTAGGATAATATTTACAGTATCTTTAACCAAAATAAAATCTCATGTTAGCACTCAAATTTTTGTGGGCACCCGATCCAGTAGCCATCAGCTTTGGCAGCATAAGCATTTACTACTACAGTCTCATGTTTGTTATTGCGTTTACATTTGGTTTATACCTTATGAAGTACATATATAAAAAAGAAGGTGTTTCAGTCACTTACCTTGACCCCTTATTGCTTTATATGGTTGTGGGGACACTATTGGGCGCACGTCTAGGAGAGGTATTTTTCTATAATTGGGATTATTTCCAAAACAACTTATTGGAAATCATTTTACCATTTAAAATATCAGAAGAAGGTTGGAGATTTGTTGGCTTCAGAGGCCTCGCAAGTCATGGCGCAGCGATTGGTATAACTACAGCCCTATATTTATATATCCGAAAATTCAAATACGCCTCACTGCTGTGGCTATTAGATCGCATTGCAATAACCGTTGCTTTGGGTGGCATATTTATTCGTATTGGAAATTTTTTTAATTCCGAGATAGTGGGAAAGTATACAGGTAGTAATTTTGGTGTTGTTTTTAAAAACAACGCAGAAACACTTCCACGACACCCTGTTCAATTGTATGAGTCTTTGGGCTATTTTATCGTGTTCATCATCCTGTTTATGATTTACAAAAACACTCAAAAAAGCAAACAAGAAGGTTTTTTGTTAGGTCTGTTTTTTGCCCTACTGTTTAGCGTGCGCTTTTTAGCTGAATTTGTAAAAGAAAGTCAGGGTGGCTTCGGAGAACAGCTTGGATACTTATCCACTGGACAATGGCTCAGTATACCACTAATCCTTTTGGGAATAGGGTTGGTTTTATTGTCTTCTAAAAAAAGGCTTAATTAAGCTTTTTTTTACTTGTGGTATCAAACATTACAGGTGTTGCAATAAACAGTGAGGAATAAGTTCCTACCAGTACACCAACAATAAGCGCAAACATAAATCCGCGAATAGCCTCTCCACCAAAAATAAAGATGGCCAACAGTACTACTAGTGTTGTCAGGGATGTGTTGATGGTTCTACTCAGTGTACTGTTAAGTGCGCTGTTTACTGTTTTATGACCTTCCCATGAAGTGTGTAAACGGGTAAATTCACGAATACGGTCAAATACAACCACAGTATCATTAAGGGAATATCCAATTACAGTAAGCACCGCAGCAATAAACGCTTGGTTTATCTCCATGCTAAAAGGCATAAAGGTATATGCAATAGAGAATACACCCAACACGAGCATTACGTCGTGGAAAACCGCTGCAACAGCTCCCAAAGAGTATTGCCACTTGCGGAAGCGTAATAAGATATACAAGAACACCACTATCAATGACCCAAATACAGCTAAGAACGAGTTCTTTTTAATATCATCAGCAATGGTTGGTCCAACTTTAATAGAGGACATAATACCCACCTGTTTGTCTTCTGCACCGTTTACAAAGTCATCATAGTTAAGGTCTTCTGGCAAGAAAGACGAAAGACCGCTAAATAAAGCCTGCTGAATTTCATCATCCACCTCAGTACCTTCTACATCTACTTTGTAGTTTGTTGTTATTTTTAACTGATTGTCTTCACCAAAAGTTTTTGCTTCAGCACTACCAAGAAGGTTTACCAACTGTGATTGTGCATCTGTTGGATTAACGGCTTGTGTGAAACGAACCGTATAAGATCGGCCTCCTACAAAATCAACACCTTGGTTGAGTCCTTGCGTAAACAAAGAAGCAACACCCGCAGTGATAAGTAAACCTGAAACAACATAAGCGAAACCACGTTTTTTAAGGAATTTAATATCGAGGTTTCGAAATAAATTTTTGGTTGCACCAGTAGCAAATGCTAAAGCTTTTCCGTTAGCTAAACGTCCATCAACAAGTAATCTAGTGACAAAAATAGCTGTTGATAAAGATGTTGCAATACCAATAAGAAGTGTTGTAGCAAATCCTTTGATTGGACCAGTTCCAAACACAAACAAGATAAACGCCGTAAGACCAGTGGTAATATTGGCATCTAAAATAGAAGACAGGGCGTTTCTAAATCCATCAGATACCGCTTGCTTCTGCCCTTTCCCTTTGTTCAATTCCTCACGAATACGCTCAAAAATAAGCACATTAGCATCTACCGACATACCAATGGTAAGTACAATACCGGCAATACCAGGCAATGTAAGTACAGCACCCAATCCAGCTAGAATTCCGAAGATAAGAATGATGTTTAAGCTCAAGGCAATATCTGCGTAAAGACCTGCGCGTCCATAGTAAAAAATCATCCAAGCTAGCACAAGTAACAGTGCAATTACAAATGAGTTAACACCACTTTCGATAGCCTCTTGACCAAGAGATGGACCCACGATTTCAGATTGAATAATTTCAGCAGCAGCTGGCAGCTTACCTGCTCTTAATACGTTAGCCAAGTCAATGGCTTCATTTAGAGAGAATTGCCCTGATATCTCAGAACGACCACCGGATATAGCGCCTTTAGATACACCAGGAGCAGAATAGACCACGTCGTCTAATACGATGGCAATATTACTCTTCTCAGTATAGGCTTTACCCGTCATTTCTTCCCAAATACGAGCACCCTTTCCATTCATTTGCATGGAAACGGCAGCACCACCCAATTGGTCATAGGTTTGCGCAGCATCAACAATAACACTTCCACTTAAAGGTGGTTCGTTAGTTCGGTTGGCCTTAATGACATATAGATCAACCAAATTTGTTTTTTCATCCGGTATACCCCATAAAAACTTAGTGTAACGCAAGTCTGCGGGCAACAAAGCACGTACGTCAGTTCTATTTAAATATGAATCAACTGTAGGTTGGTCTTTAATGTCAACCTGAATAAGTACAGGACCACCAGCATAACCAGCCCCTTTAACGTAGTCATAAATTGGATTTACTACGGTTGTAATGGAATCTTGAGCAGCTGCTACATCAGAGAGCAAATCATCAATTTCTGATACTTCTGCCTCGGTTTCTGCTTTTTCAGCTTCAACTACAGATTTAAGTAATTCATTTGCTTGCGCCAGAAACGTGCCAAACAACTGATTTGATGTAGTTTCCCAAAACTCAAGCTGGGCTGTACTTTGTAAGAGCTTCTTAACACGTTCAACGTCTCTAGCACCTGGTAGTTCAACCAATATACGACCCGAAGTACCCAAGCGTTGGATGTTGGGTTGGGTAACCCCAAATTTATCAATACGCTTACGCAGCACCTCAAATGCAGAAACAATAGAAGCATCAATTTTTCTTCGGATAATAGGCTTAACCTCATCATCTGTCATGTTAAAGTTGATGTCATCGCTTAGGGTACGATTGCCAAAAATATCTGGATTTGATAAGTTTTCATCTCCTTTTAGCTCTTCAAAAGCCAAGAAAAAACTCTCTACATATGTATCGTCAGAAGATTTCTGCAGTGCATCAGCTCTTGCAAGTGATTGGTTAAACAATGGGTTTCGGCTATTTTCGGCCAAACCTTTTAAGATATCCTTTACGGAAACCTGTAAGATTACGTTAATGCCCCCTTTGAGGTCTAAACCTTTGTTTAGCTCTCGGTCTTTTGCTGTAGCATAATTGAAAACGCCAAGTACCTTTTGTTCTGCAATAGAATCAAGGTAGTTACGCTCAGCAATGTCTACAAGAGTAAAATAATCTGCGTCATCTTTATTGACAGAGGCTTGAGCATATGTCTTTGCATCTGATTCAACTTTTGAAGTAACAAAGGTGAACGACAATTGGTAAAGGCTGACAAGGCCAAACAAAACGGTGAAAAATTTGATAAGTCCGTTATTCTGCATGATAAATTGTTTTGTGTCGTATATAAGACGAGCAAATATAGCGTATCCGCCCTGATTAACAAATTACTAAAATTAGCTGTAAATTTTTACGAAAGTATGCTGTCTAAAGCTGCATTCATGTTACGTACCGCAGCAGCGCTTTTATCAAAAGTGGCTTGCTCTTCGGCAGTTAAATTTACATCTACAATAGATTCTAACCCTGAACGTCCAATAACGCATGGAACCCCGATGCAAATATCTTCTTGATTATATTCTCCATCTAAATATACTGAGCATGGTATAATACGCTTTTGATCATTTAGGATACTGTCAACCAAATAGGCTACGGATGCACCCGGCGCATACCATGCAGATGTCCCAAGTAACTTGGTTAATGTTGCACCACCTACCATGGTGTCGGCAGCAACTTTTTGCAGTACGTCAGCTTCCAGCATCGTTGAAACGGGAATACCGTTATAGGAGGCCAATCTTGTCAATGGTATCATGGTAGTATCTCCGTGCCCACCAATTACCATTCCGTGAATATCATTGGCTGGTTTATCCAGAGCTTGAGATAAATAAGTTTTAAATCTGGAGCTATCCAAAGCACCGCCCATTCCGATGATGCGGTTTTTTGGTAATCCTGTTTTCTTTAGCGTAAGGTAGGTCATGGTATCCATTGGATTGGAAACCACTACAATAATGGCATCTGGTGAATGCGCTAAAATATTTTCAGCAACAGACTGAACAATACCAGCGTTAATACCAATTAATTCTTCACGTGTCATGCCGGGCTTGCGTGGAATCCCAGAAGTTATCACAACAACATTGCTATTTGCGGTTTTGGTGTAATCATTAGTTGTACCTACAATTTTGGTATTAAACCCAAGAGTAGTAGCGGTTTGCATCATGTCAAGGGCTTTACCCTCAGCAAATCCTTCTTTAATGTCTAGTAATACGACTTCACTTGCAATGCGTTGTGTGGCAATAGTATCTGCACAAGTAGCGCCAACGTTTCCGGCGCCAACTATGGTAACTTTCATGTTTTTGTTATTTAGGTTTTGTAAAAGTAAGGCTTGAACGCAAATACTAAAAGTTTATGCATCAATATTCGCATAAATCGCATTCTTTTCAATAAACTCACGTCTTGGTGGCACTTCATCGCCCATGAGCATGGAGAATACACGGTCAGCCTCACCCCCGTTATCTATGGTTACTTGGCGTAATGTTCTAAATTCTGGATTCATGGTTGTGTCCCAAAGTTGTTCGGCATTCATTTCACCCAAACCTTTGTAACGTTGCACTGAAGATCCTTGTCCAAAATCTTGCATCAAGCGATCACGCTGATCATCATCCCAAGCATATTGCTTCTTTTGACCTTTTTTAATCAAATAAAGTGGTGGTGTTGCAATGTAGATGTAACCATTTTCAATAAGCTCGCGCATATAACGGAAAAAGAAGGTTAAAATAAGCGTTGAAATGTGACTACCATCAACATCGGCATCACACATAATGACAACTTTATGGTAACGCAACTTTTCTAAATTCAGTGCTTTGGCGTCTTCCTCTGTTCCTATGGTTACTCCAAGAGCGGTATAAATATTTCGGATTTCTTCGTTTTCAAAAACCTTGTGTTGCATGGCTTTTTCAACATTCAATATTTTACCACGAAGAGGTAGTATGGCTTGAAAGTTTCGATCACGCCCTTGCTTAGCAGTACCACCAGCCGAATCACCCTCAACAAGGAATACCTCACAAAGTTGTGGGTCTTGTTCAGAGCAATCTGATAGCTTTCCTGGCAATCCACCTCCACTCATCACGGTTTTACGTTGTACCATCTCACGAGCCTTGCGAGCAGCATGACGTGCCTGGGCAGCTAAAATTACCTTTTGCACTATAGATTTAGCATCGTTTGGATGTTCTTCTAAATAATTCTCAAGCATTTCAGAAACAGACTGCGAAACAGCTGCACTTACTTCTCGATTACCCAATTTGGTTTTGGTCTGTCCTTCAAATTGTGGTTCTGCGACCTTAACAGAGACAATAGCGGTAAGTCCCTCACGGAAATCATCTCCAGAGATTTCGAATTTTAACTTGTCCAACATCCCAGATGCATCAGCATATTTCTTTAGCGTTGTAGTAAGCCCGCGTCTAAATCCTGAAAGATGGGTACCACCTTCATGGGTATTGATATTGTTTACGTACGAGTGTAGGTTTTCAGTAAACGAAGTGTTATATATCATGGCAACTTCGACAGGGATATTGTTTTTCTCTCCCTCCATTGAAATTACATCTGTTGTAATGGGTTCTCTGTTTGCATCTAGGAAGCGAATAAATTCCTTTAATCCCTCCTCTGAATGGAATAGTTCTGAAACTGTCTCACCTTTTTCGTCTTTTTGGCGGTGGTCGGTCAACTGTATTTTTATTCCCTTATTCAGATAGGCAAGCTCACGCATTCTACTTGCCAGTGTGTCGTAGTTATATTCACGTGTTTGGGCAAAAATCGTTGGGTCTGGTGAAAAGGTTACCAGAGTTCCGGTCTTATCTGTATCTCCTACTTGTTTGACAGGATACTGTGCCTTACCTCTAGCATATTCTTGTTCCCAAACTTTACCATCACGATAAACAGTAGC
>Ga0066825_10000678_pt1 | contig 10872 bp, 6 predicted proteins | sample ETNtaG_6_FD_65608 | JGI IMG/M metagenome (GOLD analysis project Ga0066825, IMG submission 65608) | Marine microbial and viral communities from oxygen minimum zone, Eastern Pacific Ocean - ETNP201306SV45 | ecosystem: Environmental > Aquatic > Marine > Oceanic | place: Pacific Ocean: Eastern...
CCAGGAACCACAATCGCTTTCACGTTTGAGTTCACCGTTTTACCTTCAAGAATACGCGCCGCTTCTCTCATGTCGGATAAACGAGAGTTAGTACACGATCCAATAAAGACAACGTCTACGTCCTGTCCGCGAATATCGGAACCAGGTTTAAACTTCATGTAGTTATAGGCTTCTTCTGCCGTCTTGCGTTCTGAATCTGGAAGGGACTCAATTAACGGAAGTTGCTCAGCAACACCAACCGATTGGCCAGGTGTTACTCCCCATGTCACCATCGGACTTAAATCGTCTGTGTGGAAATCGACAACGTCGTCATAGACTGCATCTGGTCCAGAAGCTAAGGCTTTCCAGTCGCTAAGCGACTTGTTCCAAGCATCACCAGTTGGTGCATACTCACGACCTTGTACGAAATCAAATGTTGTTTGGTCTGGGTTTACATATCCAATACGCGCACCACCTTCGATACTCATATTACATACGGTTAATCGGCCTTCCATGCTCATGTTGTCGAACACATCTCCGCCAAATTCATAGGCATGACCAATACCGCCATTTACACCTAATTGTTGGATGATTTTAAGTACAACGTCTTTTGCATATACGCCATCTGTTAAAGCGCCGTTGAAGTTAATGCGTCTAACTTTAAATGGGTTAAGTGCTAGTGTTTGAGTTTCTAATACTAAGCGAACTTGAGAGGTTCCAATACCGAAAGCTAAAGAACCAAATGCGCCATGTGTACTAGTGTGACTATCTCCACACGCAATCGTCATGCCAGGTTGTGTTAGGCCAAGTTGTGGACCAATAACGTGAACAATACCTTGCTTGCCTGTACTCGTATCAAAAAATGGGATGCCAAATTCTTTAACATTTTCAGAGAGGGTTTTACTCATGAGCTCTGCTTGAGCATCTTTATAAGGGTGCACCTGAGAGTCTGTAGGAATGATATGGTCTTCCGTTGCAAACGTACGATTCGGAAATGCTACCGATCCGCCGTCTTCACGGATAGCCGCAAACGCTTGAGGTGTTGTTACTTCATGAATAAGGTGAAGTCCAATAAAAAGTTGGTCCTGACCGTTTGGTAATGTGCCGACTTTGTGGCGATTCCAAACTTTGTCGTAAAGTGTATTTTTTGACATAGCCTATTTAAGCTACTCTCACGCTCGGATCATGTCAAGAAAGTGCATAGGATTTTTGGCCCTCGTCATGTAAACTGATGCCTTATGCTTGAAAACATTAAAATCCAAGGCGCTAACGTTCATAATCTTAAAAATGTGTCCGTCACATTACCCCGAAATAAGCTAATTGTATTTACGGGTTTATCGGGTTCAGGAAAGTCGTCGTTAGCCTTCGATACAATCTATGCAGAAGGGCAACGACGATACATGGAATCGTTGTCTGCATATGCGCGTCAGTTCTTAGATCAAATGGACAAGCCAGATGTGGAGTATATAGAAGGTCTATCTCCAGCTATTTCAATCGACCAAAAACAATCCTCCCACAACCCAAGATCCACAGTAGGAACTGTTACAGAGATCTACGATTACTTCCGTCTTCTTTTTGGAAGTATTGGTATTCCACATTGTCCTGAATGCGGAGATCCTATCCAAAACATGAGCATCCAAGAGATGGTCGATACAGTATTTAATTGGAAAGCCGAATCAAAACTCATGATCATGGCGCCCATTGTGAAAGAGAAAAAAGGTGAGCATAAAGATCTGTTAGAAAAGCTACAAAAAGATGGCTTTAGCCGTGTGAAGATTAATGGAGAAGTACTCCGTTTATCAGATCCAATTTCTTTAGATAAAAACAAAAAACACACAATCCAAGTCGTTGTAGACCGACTTAAAATTAATGAAGAAAACAGACCAAGAATTTTCCAATCCATAGAAGCATCAGTCACATTATCGGAAGGTTTAGTACTAATTGAGAATATGGATGAAGGCACAGAACATTTATATTCAGAACACTTGTCCTGCGCTAGCTGTAATGTAGCTTTAGAAGAGCTAAGCCCACGTTTGTTTTCGTTTAACTCGCCTCTGGGTGCCTGCCCAAGCTGTAATGGCCTTGGTGATATTAAAGACTTCGATCCAGACCTCGTTGTAGAACGACAAGAAGACCCTATCAAAACGTGTACAGGAAAAGTCATTAACTTAGACGGTACGTTTTATGGGAAGTCTGCAAACAGAACAGCCAAGAAATATGGGTTTGATCTTAATACCCCATATGAAGAACTCAACGAAACTCAGCGTAAAATTTTCTTATATGGCCAAGAAGAAGCTGTGGAAGACAACCCCTATGTCACCCATGACAACGAAGAATACGCAGGTATGTTTGCAGATTGGGAAGGGCTTATTACAAACCTAAGACGCCGTTACTTCCAAACAAAGTCTGAAGGCATGAGATTCTTCTTTAGATCCTATATGTCATCTAAAACATGTCAGTCCTGTAAGGGCGCGCGATTACGTCCAACGGCTATCGCGGTAACTGTTCACGACACATCAATCAACCAACTTATGGCCATGAACGTGTCAGATCTTTTAGACAAGATCAAAGCAATGCCATTTACCGAAAAAGAAATCGAAATCATCACGCAGATCTTAAAAGAGATTAACCACCGTTTATCCTTCTTAGAAAATGTAGGACTCGAGTATTTAACATTAGATAGAAAAGCAGGAACCTTATCTGGGGGAGAGTTTCAGCGCATCCGTTTAGCAACTCAAATTGGAGCGGGGTTAACGGGTGTTCTATATGTATTAGATGAACCAAGTATTGGACTTCACCAACGTGACAACGAACGCCTTATCAAAACGCTGAAATATTTACGAGATTTAGGAAATACTCTCATTGTCGTAGAGCATGACGAAGATACAATTCGAGAAGCCGATTACATTGTTGATATCGGTCCAGGCGCTGGGAAAAACGGCGGGAATATTACGTTTTCTGGCGATCAAAAAGCTTTCAAAGGTCCTAATGACAGCTTAACAGCAGAATACATTCACGGAAAAAATGAAATAGAGGTTCCAAAGAAGCGACGTAACCCTAAAGGAAAAGGCACGCTCAGTATTGTGGGTGCGACTGAAAATAACCTTCAAGATATTTCTGTAGACTTTCCTCTTGGAAAATTAATTAGTGTCACCGGTGTTTCGGGATCAGGGAAATCGTCATTAATTCATGAAGTGCTGCATAAGGGGCTTATGCGTCACTTTTATAAAAGCAAAGAACGACCAGGTAAGCATAAAGAAATTAAAGGTCTAGAAAACATAGATAAAGTTATTACTATCGACCAGTCTCCAATCGGAAGGACGCCACGTTCTAACCCAGCAACCTACACAGGGTTATTCTCACCATTACGAGATCTTTTCGCACAAACTAGAGAAGCAAAAGTAAGAGGCTATAAACCAGGTCGTTTCAGTTTCAACGTAAAAGGTGGCCGTTGTGAAGCCTGTGAAGGTGATGGTCTAAACAAAATTGAAATGCATTTCCTCTCAGATGTGTATGTGGAGTGTGATGTTTGTAAGGGTAGACGCTACAACCAAGAAACCTTAGAAGTAAAATATAAAGGCTACTCGATTTCAGATGTTCTAAAAATGACAGTAAATGAAGCTGCGGGAGTCTTCGAAGCGCATCCAGCTATCTATAATAAATTGAAGACATTACAGGACGTAGGTCTGGGGTATATTCACCTTGGTCAAAATGCAACGACGCTTAGTGGTGGAGAAGCACAACGTATAAAATTAGCAAAAGAATTAAGTAAGCTTGGCACAGGAAAAACTCTGTATTTATTAGACGAACCAACAACGGGTTTGCACTTCGAAGATATTAAGAAATTATTAGAGGTGTTTAAAAGATTGGTGGATGTGGGTAACACCATCATAGTTATCGAACACAACCTAGATGTGATCAAAACAGCAGATCATATCATCGACATAGGACCTGAAGGTGGCGTGAAAGGGGGAAGAGTAGTCGCCGAAGGAACACCTGAACAAGTCGCCAAGAACAAAGCCTCTTTTACCGGAAAATTTTTACAGAAACTTTTATAGAGTTTGTGCTTAATATTAAGTTTTAACAAAGTGTAATAAGCATTGCACTTTCTTTTCTTTTTTTAAGTGCTAGTATTGAAGATAAGTGGAAAAAATCAAGCATTATTTGAGGGTGTTGAGTATCGCGTTTTGAGTACTTTCACTTGTAGGATGTGGCTCTTCCAGCTCATCATCGAGGAGCGATGATGGCGATGTTGTCACTGTAGTAGGATCTTCTGAAATTTCGGGGTCTGTAACGGTTTCTAACTCAGATTTGAGTCAAGCACAAGGCGGTAATCTAAGCTCTAGAGTGACATTATTGTCAGGGATAGATCTAGAAAGAAAAATTCAACTTACCAAGCAAAGCCTTAGCTTGATGGAAGGATCTATCAGTAGTGTTTCTGATGAGGTTTTGATGTCGAGCGGTCGTGTATACGTAAGTATTGTGGGTTCTGACGGTACAATTACAACATCAAATGTTTATGCTGAAATTAACTCAAGTGGAGAATTCGACTTAAATCTTCTAGAGGGACAAACATACATCTTAAAAGGAATTCAGTTCTTTGAGGATAGTGATGGGAATATTAACAAAGTAGAAACTGAAAGGTTGGTACGTGTAGATGACACAGATACATCTTTATCTGTCGCAGTACAACCAGGTATGGATGATATTTTAAAAACGGTTGTTAGTCGTTTAGAAGAATCAGGAATGAGTGAGTCTAAGCTTAAGGCTGTTATTACGACTATAGGGGAGAATCTTGACTAATTATTAGCAAGCCAAGATATTACGATTGGTAGTTCTGTAGAAACTGTATTTACTGCTGCAGAAGCTGAAGAGTCTGGAATTACATTAGAAAATATTTTTGAGTCTGACATCGTTAATATTGTTGATACAGAGTTAGATAGTAATGAGCAAAATACTAAAGCTAGGTTAAACTCTAGAACAGAAGTTAAAACATTATATAAAGAAGCTGAGCGTACTGCTGCGACAGAAAAAGATGAGGCGTCTATGTCAGAAGAAGAACGTAAAGATCTTATAAGAGCGATGTTTGGAGTAGCCGATGGCGGAAGCTCTGGTGGCTCTAAGGGAAGTGGTGGAGGAACCGATATTCCTGATTTTTATATATCGAACTTTGAAGATGCGTATAAAAACGACTTAAGTATTTCAATGACTACTTTTGCTGCTGCTTGGAAATTAGGCTTTCCTTCAGAGTCATTAACTGAAGAGCAGGTTGCAGAACAGTTTACTTCTTCAATTAACGCAATTTTAACGCAGGTATATGACATCTATGATGCAGATACAACTACTCGATCATCAACCGCGATTTTAGCAGATACATTTTTCGATGGAGATTATGATTCAGCTTTAAATGTAATAACTGCTTTTCCTGATGACGAGCGTCTAACGTTACCATTAGATCCAGATACGTTTAGCATGAATGCACTTCAAGCTATTCTTGCTTTTGGTATTTCGGGGCTTTTTGAGAGAACAGAAAGTGAAGAGTTTGATCCTATTAGCTTTACTGTGGGAATGGGAGTTGTATCTTTAGAAAGCAATACTGTCTATATGACAGAGTCTAGAGTCAGACCTATTAGAATGTGGGTTCCTCAGGATTTCGAAGATTTTTCTTCTACTTGGACGCAAGTAGATGCTTTAGATATTGAAGCAGAGATTATTGCCAGTGACTTAGATGAAGCGTTTGAAAAAGTTGTTTTTTATATACCGATACTAATGGCGATACACAAGTTGTGGAGTTGACAGTTGAAGAAGAGGGCGAAGAAGGTGAGGAGAGAATCGCGCTTCCTTCTTCCAAGATGGCGTTATTAAGTCGTCGAAACAATGCAGGCGCTTCAAAGTACAATTCTAAGATTGTTACTCAAGAAGTATCAGCAGAAACTGTTGTAACTAATCGTTATAGAGTGAGTCCTTGGGAGTTCCATAACGATTCTGAATCAGATGGAAGCAATATCATTTCTGACTTTGCGGCAGGGGATGTGTCTATTCAGGTATGGGGCGATTCTGAAGGAACAGAAGTTCTTTTATCTAAAACGTTAACAATTTATAAAATTAATGTTGCGCCACCAGAATGGACATTTCCGCTGGGTCCAGACATGGATACTATCCGTCAACAAGGATGGGATACAACGTTTGATCCACAGTATATTGCAATTCCAGATGGACGTAGTTCTGTTTCTCCTCGTCTTGAGTTGGAACACCCTACAGTAGAATTGCCGGAAGGTCTGAGACTTGCTTATGCTGTTAACTTGGGTATGCAAGTTTTTAGAAAAGACCATGAGACGGTTTTGGGGGATACTACAGATTTAGCTGAAGATTCTGATTGGGATTGGACTGATGATAACGGGTATGGAAAGTGGATGCATATTTGGGATACGTGGCAAGATGATAGTCTAATATTCGATAATTTAGTGATTCTTCCTGAAAGTGTTCAACTAACAGAAACTGCATCAAGTACTGATCCAGCTAAAAATTACAAATCTACGTATGAGTTAAATATTAGACCGGTGATTGTTGATGAAGCAGGTGTTATCGTAGCTGAAGGTGATGAAAGCCGTACAAACTTTAAAGTAGGTACTCCGCCTGTGAGTAGTTACACTTTAACTGGTACAGTAACGTTTCCTGAGTCTATAACACAGAATATGTCACATTTGTCAGAGGTATCTGGAACTTGGAACGTAGGATTATTTAAAGACGGTACGTGGTCTGACGGAGAATATACACACATTCTTCATAACTCGGAAAACACAGATCCACGCTCTCCAATTTCAGTAAATGGTACGAATTTAGTCTACAAACTGGGTGACATGGATGCTGTGGTCGCGGCTTCTTATGAGATGACGTATACACTTCCAACTTTTTCTTCTGAAGACGACACGCGTTGGGATTCAGTGACATTACATACGGATAAAATAGACGTATACACTGATTCGTCAGTATCTCCAGCTCAGACATATATGATCGAAGAAAACTCACATTTTCAAAATGGTCATATTAATGCAGACGATGGTGGACTTGTGATGTATACATATGATGAGTCAACAGATCGACACCGCAGAAAGTTTCTTGAAATTTCAGAAAACCAAACTATTAATAGTGACGTTTTTGACTGGTTAGACTTTAGCGGGGATGACGACTAATATCTCCAACCAAAACGCTTTAACTTAAAGCGATGAAAAGCCCGGGTACTCTGCCCGGGCTTTTTAATTCAGAAAACATAGTTTAGAATGACACGTCCAATGAAAGAAAAGGTTCAACCGCAGCATTTAGAGTCAGAACAAGCAGTTTTAGGCTCTATGATGATGTCCAAAGAAGCAATAGCATTGGTGATCGGGAAGTTAAAACCAGATCACTTCTATAAACCTGCTCATGAAAATATTTTCAAAGCAATCGTTGACTTGTACAAAAAAAACGAGCCGATTGACCTTGTTACTGTGTCTAATGAAATGAATAAACAAGACACACTTGAACGTGCAGGTGGCCGCCTCTATTTAGCTGAGCTTCTTGAAACGGTTCCAACAGCGGCTAACGCCATGAAGTATGCTGATATCGTATTCGAAAAGGCCCTGCTAAGACGCCTTATCGATACGGGATCTAATATTATCTCTGAAGCCTTTGATGCAGGTAACGAAGTTCAAGATGTTGTGGACATGGCTCAGAAGAGTATTACGGATATTACTAAAGAAGGTGTTGAAGACGACTTTGTACCGTTAAAAGATGTACTAAGTACGGTATTCGATACGATCCAAGAAACCTATGATAGTGACGAAAAGATTTTAGGAATTCCATCTGGTATTCCAGACCTCGATACGATGACGTCTGGTTTCCAAGCAGGAGACCTTGTTATTCTTGCTGCTCGTCCATCTATAGGTAAAACAACATTTGCGCTTAATATGGCAGCACACGCTGCTGTCACGAAGAATTTACCAGTAGCTATCTTTAGTTGTGAGATGCCGAAAGAACAGTTAGCGATGCGACTCCTATGTTCAGAGGCGAGATTAAACTCTGGCCGATTAAGAACGGCGAACTTACATGACAATGAATATAAAGATTTAGTTCATGCTATGGGTAAGTTATCGGAATCTCCAATTTATATAGATGACACATCTGGTATTTCGCCGCTTCAGCTTCGTGCTAAGTGTCGTCGTTTACAAGTTGAGGCAGATATTAAACTCATCATTATCGACTATATGCAGCTTATGCGTGGTAGCTCGAAGCGAAACGAGAGTCGTTTCCACGAGGTATCTGAGATTGTTCGAGAGGTTAAGGCCTTTGCTAAGGAGTCTGGTATTCCGATTATTGCACTGTCTCAGTTAAGTCGTGATATTGAGAAACGTAACGACAAACGCCCAATGCTTTCGGATTTACGTGAAACGGGTGAGATTGAGCAAACAGCTGACTTAATTATGTTCCTTCATAGAGAAGAAGGATATTCAGAAGCAAAACAAAATATTTCCCCAATCCAATTGGTTATAGCAAAACAACGTAACGGGCCTACTGGAGATGTTCAGCTTATCTTTAAGCGCGACATTTCGAAGTTTGCACCTGGTACTAAGGAAATGCCACCGGAAGGTGTTCCTGCAGGCGTTCCTCAAGGTATGCCTCAGGGTTAAATGCGCTGGTTTTTTAGCCTGTGCCTTATACTGCTGGTTTGTACGGGAGTACATGCAAATCAGGCTGAGTTTATTGTATTGGATGCCGACGAGATTATCTTTGCAGAGGAGTCTCAAGGGATCACGGCTAATGGTGGTGTAAAACTAGATTTTGGTAAGTATATTACAAGCTCAAATGCGTTTGTGTATAAACGAGACCCTGATCTGTTTTCATTTCCGTCGAACTTTCACATTATTCGTGGTGACCAAAATATTTACGGGACGTCATTTCACTACAACATGGAAACCTATCAAGGCGAAGCGACGGATATGTATGCCAAGATCAATAGGCTAAATGTTCGAGGGGAGCGCATGGTCTTTGATCGAGATAAAGTAACAATCCATAACGCAACCTTTACAACCTGTGATCACAACGCTGGTGGAACACATTATAAGGTGTCTGCGAAGAAGATGTTTGTATACCCATTGTGGGGCTTTTTTGTAGCGGTAAATGCAAAAGTAGAGATGGGCTTTTTGCCATTTCCAGTTCCTGTTCCTGCTTACATTTATGGTGCTAAACGATACGGGCTTTCTGCTGCAAGCACCCTTATTCCAGATGTTGGTGTAAATGATTCTGAAGGGTTCTTCGTAAAGCAGCGTGTGGGTTACTTTGTGAATAAGAAGTCTCAGGGAGCCGTGTTATTGGGCTCGACTGAAACATATGGTGGGTACTTAGGTGTGGAGCATGGTTTAGGAATCAAAGACAACCAAGAGTTATTTGTTAGAGGGATTGTATCGCAACGAGATAAGGAAAAAGGGAAAATACGATACACATACAATTTAACCCAGATTAAAGAAGAAGATGATGGTGATATTTTAGCAGCAATTCTAAAAAACTTTAGCCAAAACCAACCCCTTCTGTTGAGCCGGTTTCATTTAGAAGTAGCACATAGAGAGCTTATAAATGACGAACGTGTAAATTTTTCTCCACTAGCTACTTTAGAGTTTAACGATGCGCCTTTGGGGTATAAGGATCTAAAAGCAAATGCAGATATTAACTTCGGTAAGATTGGTGAAGAGGAAGAAGATGGGGATCTGTTCCAGGCATGGGAAAGCAACTTTGATGGGAATATTTATAGAGGGTTTAAGCTATCTGAAAAGTGGACGTTAAGATCGGATCTATTTTACTCAGGATATTGGTATGACACAGGAGGTACGTGGCAGCGTTTCTATACGACCTTTGCATTTAAGTGGGATGTGCCCGTGCTTAACCCAGAGTTTTCATATTCAAAACGCTTAATGCCTAATGTAGGTGAGAGCCCATTCTTATTCGAGCAGAAGTACGCCATAGTGTCTGACGAGGTTGGATTAAAGTTAGTGGAGCAGGTTGGGAAAGTCTTCTTTGAAACACAAATAGACTATAGCTTAGAGCAAGAAGAGCTACGGAATTTGAATATTGAATTGGGTTACGAGTTTACGTGTTGGAGATTGTCACTGAAGTGGCGAGTTAAGCAAAACGCGTTTGGAATGGGCTTTTCTTTATAAGGTTAGTTTTTTACGTAAAAAGCACTAGCTTGATCACCACCGTAAAAGGGGCCAGATAGTCCTGACATATCAAGTTCATCACACGCTTTCTTGACTCCGACATATCCTTTTTTAGGTACAAAGTAGTCGTGCAATATCAAAATGCCGCCTTTAGAAAGTTGGTCTTTAAGTTTGGAAATTGCAAACTTGGTTGGTGCGTATAAGTCCATATCTAAGTGGATTAGGGAAAATGTTTGAGACTTTAGATGCGTGTCGTACGTTTCTTCTATAGGTCCTTTTATGAGTTGCACGCTATCTTCAGAAAAAGGAGGTTCCGTGTTTTTCATTGGTTTAAAGACGACATCTTTAACAAAGTTAAGGGATGTATTCGTAAAGTTAGTAGTGGAAACGGAATGTTGCGTTGCCTTCATTTCTTCTTTGATATTATCGTCTGTAAAGCCTTCAAATGTATCGGATAAGAAAAGGGTCTTAGATAATGGGGATTGCCATCTGAGAAGTCTCGCAGTGGACCCCTGATAGACACCACATTCTAAGATGTTTCCAGGAATGTCTTTTGTTTTTTCTAAAGAGATTAGAAGAAGTAGTATTCTGCTGGGGTCGTATGAGAGCTTGTTATATTCCTTGTTGAAAATAAAAGAATCTTCAATAAGATGATCTACCGTATCATGAGAGATTCCAAAGAGCTCTAAAGAGGCTACTTTTT
>Ga0066825_10000681_pt1 | contig 10856 bp, 13 predicted proteins | sample ETNtaG_6_FD_65608 | JGI IMG/M metagenome (GOLD analysis project Ga0066825, IMG submission 65608) | Marine microbial and viral communities from oxygen minimum zone, Eastern Pacific Ocean - ETNP201306SV45 | ecosystem: Environmental > Aquatic > Marine > Oceanic | place: Pacific Ocean: Eastern...
TCTTCAAAAGAAGAAAGTTTTAATAAGTCGGATACATGTTTGCATTAGTAATCAACTATTAAAATTATTTTTACAAATATTATTAAGTTTTTGCTTGTAACTAAAAGGAGTCCATACATGGCTAATGAAAATAATAAATCTTTATTACCAATTAATGCCAGCGAGTTACTTAAAAATTTAGAAAAAACTGGATGTAAAATCACTGAATTAGAAGCAAAAAATAAATATGTTTTTAATGGTGATTTAGCACCAGAAAATGTCCTACCATTTCTTGCTTGGTCTTTGTCAGTTGATGATTGGAGTGATAATTGGGAAATAGACATTAAAAGAAATATCATAAAAACAAGCGTTACTCTTCATAGGCAAAAAGGAACTATTGGTGCGTTAAAAAAGGCTTTATCTGCTTTTAACTTCGTTGATATCAAGATTGAAGAGTGGTTTGAATATGGTGCTGATCCATATTATTTTAGGGTATATTTTGATATTCCTTACCCTGGATTTGATATCAATATTTTACCAGAAATTAGTAAGGTTATTCAAAACACAAAAAATGCCAGATCGCATTTAGAAAGCTTTAAACCTTATTTAGCATCGGGATCTGCAATTAACAATTTGGCAAGTTTTTTTATTTCGAAGGAAGTAACCCAGATTGATTCAGTTATTTACGATGAAGATGATTTGATTGAGGATAATTCCTCAATTCCAATGATTGGAACATTTTTTATATCGAAAGAAATTACAACAATTAACCCATTAATTTAATGCCTCAAACTTACTTTAGCTTAATAACCAATCAAGGTTTGATTAAAGAAGCTGCCAGTAATGAGCCTGGTGGCACAGCAATTGATTTAACTGAAATGGCAGTTGGTGATAGTAATGGGGCTTATTATGATCCAGATGGTAGCGAGACAGCTCTAGCAAATGAAGTTCATAGAGTAACTCTTACCCATGTGGTAGTTGATGAAAACAACACAAATCAGCTAATTGTTGAAGCTGTTTTGGATGAAATTATTGGGCCATTTTATATTAGAGAAGTTGGGATATTTGATTCAAATGGTGATTTATTTGCTATTGGTAAATATCCAGAAACTTTTAAACCAAATTTACCTGAAGGATCAGGAAAGAGATTATATATTCGGATGATTCTTGGCTTTGCTAATTCTCCTAATGTAAATCTGGTAATTAATAATGATATTGCCCTTGATCCAAATTTTGGAACAGATGTAAATAATGCATTAGCTGAGCGGTTAGTAAAAACTAATAATCTTTCTGATCTAGATAACCTAGCTACTACCAGAAATAATTTAGAGGTTTATAGCAAAAATGAAATTAACAATCTTCAAAAGAAAAATTTCTTAATTAATGGTAATTTTGATGTTTGGCAAAGAGGAGCAAGTTTTAATTCAAATTTAAGTGGTGGTTCTTATATAGCAGACCGATTTCGTTTTAGTGGAAATGGTGGAACTGCAGGAAGCTATAATATTTCAAGAAAATCTTTTGACCCTGGTCAGTTAGATGTGCCAAATAATCCTAGATATTACCTTAATTGGCAACAAAACACCGCACCATCTGAATTACACAATATCAGTCAAAGAATAGAAGGAGTTGATTTTTTTTCAGGAAAAGAAATCACATTCTCATTTTGGGCAAGAATAAATAGTGGTACTTTTTCTAGCTCTATCAAAATAAACCAAAATTTTGGTTCTGGAGGCAGCAATGCAGTAACTTCTACTATAATTCAAAATTTTACTCCTACTACATCATGGCAACAATTTTCAGGTACGATTACCATACCAAATACTTCAGGAAAAATAATAGGAGAAGATAGTTTTTTAGAAATATTAATTAAAATACCAGATGATGGAGTATGGGATATTGATCTTGCTCAATGTCAATTAGAAAAAGGTAATATTGTCACTAATTTTGAATATAGAAATTTACTAGATGAAATACGTTTATGTGAATCATATTATGAAAAGAGCTATAATATCGATACCGCACCAGGAACTATTACAAATAATGGAATGGAAATAGAACGATCCAATGATGTGATATACTGGTATTCAATTAGATTTAAGACAAAAAAATCAAGACCACCAACAGTAATTTTATACAATCCTGCAAATGGAAATTCTGGCACTTGGGCAACAGGAAGTGGTGGTAATGTTGCTCCTAGTTCTTTGCAAGATATAGGAGAAGCAGGAGCAAATATGTATTTTTCTACAAACCCAAGCACTAATGTTTTTGGTCATTGGATCGCTGATGCAGAATTATAAAAACTTATTATGTACATAATTAGAGAAAGCTCAGAAATCAAAACAGTAAGATACGCTGATTTTGCTAAATCAACAGTAATTGTGAATGAAGAAACAGGAATTTTTTATTCGGTAGACAACATTCTAATAAAAAAGTGGATTAGCAATGGTAATGAAATTCTTCTCCCAGAAAGAGAGAATTTATTATTAGAATTAATAAATTCATTAGAAATCTACTATAACTCTGAGAATTTTAGAAAAACAGAGATAGAAATTAATAATAACAGCTATGTTATCATTAATACTTCAAAGCTAAGAAATTTATTTTTAAGGAAAATTCTTACATTAGAAAATCAAATAAATAATGGTGATATTTTACCAAATGAAGCAAAATTTTCATATGTAATTTCTGATTCTGTAACAGAAAATATTTCTTTAGAAGATTTAAAAAAATTGCTGATTTTACTGGAGGATACAAGACAGCAACAATTTTATAAAAAAGAACTGCATAAAAAAGCTATTTCAGCTCTGCAGACAGAAGTTGAGATTGAAAGTTACGATCTAAATATTGGTTGGTAAAACCTCTTTTTTACTCCCTTAATTATTAATTAAATCATTAGAATTTTAAGATGCCTGAACAATTTTTACATGGCGTTGAAATCATTGAAATAAATGATGGAGCACGCCCTATACAAACAGTTAAATCATCAGTAATCGGACTTATTGGTACAGCACCGCAAGGTCCAGTAAACACGCCAACTTTAATTCTTGGTTCAAGAGCTAAGGCCGTAGAGATTTTTGGTGCAAATGATGATGCCAATAAAGACTACACAATACCAAAAGCCCTTGATGGAATATTTGATCAAGCAGGTAGCATGGTTGTTGTTATAAATGTTGCTGATCCAAGCAATCCTGCTCATTTAACAACTGGAAGCCTTGATCCTGCTAATATTACATCTGCTGATGTTGTTGGAGGAGTTGATGGCACAACTGGTCAATATAAAGGAGTTCACGCCTTACTTGCTGCTAATAGTGAACTTGGAGTAACTCCAAGAATTTTAATAGCACCAGGATTTACCCACGACATGCCAAGTGGAAATGCTAATCCTGTTGTAAGCGAACTCCTTGGAATAGCAGAAAATTTAAGAGCAGTTATTATTGCCGATCTTCCAAATACTAATGACACTGATGCAATTGATTATGTGGGTGATTTTGGTTCTGCCAGAGTTTACCCAATTTATCCTTGGGTCAAAGTTCTAGATAGCTTAGGCGCAATAGTTGAAGAGCCAGCATCTGCAAGAGTAGCAGGCTTAATTGTAAAATCTGACAATGAGAGAGGTTTTTGGTGGTCACCGTCAAATTTGGTCATAAATGGCATTGTTGGAATTTCTAAACCAATAGATTTTGTGCTTGGCGATGTAAATTCAAAAGCTAACTACCTCAATGAAAATAACATAGCTACCATAATTCAAGAAAGTGGTTTTAGATTATGGGGTAATAGAACTTTATCTGCCGATCCTAAATGGACATTTCTTCAAGCTAGAAGAACAGCAGATATGATTAATGATTCTCTTCTTAAAGCTCATTTATGGGCTGTTGATAGAAATATCACTAAAACTTATATCGAGGATGTTCTTGAAGGGGTTAATAATTATCTTCGTCACTTAAAAAGCATCGGAGCAATTATTGGTGGAACTGCTTTTGCTGATCCTGAGTTAAACACTCCTGATCAAATAGCACAAGGCAAAGTCAGTTTTGATTTTGACTTCACCCCGCCATATCCAGCAGAGCATATCACCTTCAGATCAAAAATGACCGATGATTATCTCAGTGAAATTGTTTAACTAAATTTTAAATTAACATGATTCCAAAAATATTAAAAAACTTCAATCTCTTCATTGATGGTAGAGGTTACGCTGGCAAATGTGATGAAGTAAATCCACCAAAGCTAAATATTAAATCAGAGGAATATCGAGCTGGTGGATTAGATGCTCCAATTCCAATTGATATGGGAATGGAAAAGTTAGAAGCTAGTTTTACTCTATCTGAATATGATAAAGATGTTTTAAAACAATTTGGCCTTATCAGTGGCAATGCCGTTCAAATCACACTTCGAGGAGCATTGCAAGATGATGAAACTACCTCTCCAATTATCATAAAACTTCACGGCATGTACACCGAAATGGATATGGGTAAATTTGCCGCAGGAGAAAAAGGAACTCTAGCTTGCACAATTTCTTGCAGATATTACTCGCTTGAAATTGATGGAGAACAATTAATCGAAGTCGATATTGATAATATGACCAGAATTATTGGCGGCGTTGATAAGATGGTTGAAATTCGTGACGCAATAGGAATTTAGAGTCTAAGACTCGTTTTAATTAGGTAAATTATGCACAATATAAAGCTAAAATATCCAATTGAATCAGATGGTACAAATATCGCTGATTTGAATATGAGAAGATCAAAAGTCAAAGATCGCCTCATTGTTGCCAAAATGAAAAATTCATCTGATGAGGAGAAAGAAATCAGGCTTTTTGCCAATCTTTGTGAGGTAGCTCCCAATATTATTGAAGAGCTTGATGAATCTGATTATGCAAATTTACAAAATGCATATATGGATTTTTTCAAATCCGAGGGAATATAAGACGGGCCATCATAATTCTCTCGAAAATAACTCATTGGCCACTTTCTGAAATTTTAGAACTTACCGAAGAAGAGTTCTGCTTATTTTACGATGAAGCAATTTTAATTCAAAAAGAATCTAACGATATTTAATCATGCCTAATGCATCAGTTTCAGTTTTAATTGGCGCAGAGCTTGGTAAATCATTTAAAGGTGCTTTTGGGTCTGCAAATAAGCAACTATCATCGTTAGGCTCTGCTATCAAAAAAGTTACCGATAGAGCGAATCAAATTGAAGCTTTTAGAAATTCATCAAGAGCTACTAAAGAAGCTAGTATTGCATATCGTGATGCTAGACAAAAATTAGATGCTCTATCAAAAGAAATTGCAGCAACTGATAGCCCATCAAAACAGTTACAAAATAATTTTAGAAAAGCCAAAAGATTAGCTGATCAAACAAAAAAATCTTTTCTTGAAACTGCTAGCTCTACAAGACAGATAGGAAAAGCTCTTCGCTTCTCTGGAATTGATATTAAAAACTTTAATTCTGAACAAGCAAAATTAAGTAAAAATCTTAATGTTTTAAAAAGAAGGCAATCAGCTCTACAAAATAACCAAAATGCTAAGGATAAGAATTTAAGCAATAGAGCAAATTATCGCTCGCAAATGGTTGATGCCGTTGCTCTTGGTGGAGTTTTATATTCAGCAGTAAAGCCAGCTGTCGATTTTGAATTAGCGATGGCAAAAGTTGGAGCTATTACCAATGAAGCGGCAGACAGCAAAGGATTTAAAGCATTAACTAAACAAGCTAGAGAATTAGGTAGAACAACGCAATATACAGCATCTCAAGCAAGCGAAGCCATGCAGTTTCTTGGCATGGCTGGTCTTAATACCAATCAAATTTTAGCTGCAACCCCATCTGTATTAAATCTAGCAATTGCCGGCAATATGGATTTAGGAAGAACAGCAGATATTGCCTCAAATATTCTAACCGGCTTTAATATGGAAGCTTCAAAGACTGGCGAGGTAGCTGATATTTTGGCTCAAGCATCACGAACAACCAATGTGAATGTTGAGATGCTTGGTCAAACTATGAAATTTATTGCTCCTGCTGCCGCTGCTGTTGGTGGCACTCTAAGTGAGACTGCAACTTTAGCAGGTGTTTTGGGGGACGCTGGTATTCAAGCAACAATGGCCGGAACAATGCTTAGATCAACTTATTTAAGACTTGCTGCACCTGCAAAAGCTGGAGCTAAAGCTTTGGGTCAGATGAGAAATGAAATGGGAATAAGTGCAGAAGAAATGCCAGATGTTGCTAAAGAGGCTCTGCTTGCTCAAAAAAGATTATCTGGCCTTGGAGTTAAAATTTTTGAAAATGGCAAAATGAGATCAATGGTTAGCATTTTAAAGGAAATGCATCGCGCAACCAAAGATCTAGCCGATGATGAAAAATTATCAATAATCAAAGATATTTTTGGCACCAGATCAACCGCAGGAGCACTTGCTATTTTTAAGTCAGTAGAAACAGGTAGATTAGATGAGGTAGAGCAAAAAATTAACAATTCTAATGGTGCAGCTAAAGAAATGGCTGATCGTTTAAAAAATACTACATCAGGCGCATTTAAAGAATTTGCTTCAGCCATTGAATCGGTTGGAATTTCTATTGGCTCTGTATTACTTCCTGCATTTGCATCAATTGCTAAAACCGTAGCAAATGTTGCAGGAAGGGTAAGTGTATTGTCAGAGAAATTTCCAGTTTTAACCAAATATCTTGGTTTAGCAATTGCTGGAATGATTAGCTTTAAAGTAGCTTCTATTAGTATGGGGTTTGCATTTACTTTTTTAAAAGGTGGATTCCTATCAGCTAAAGGAGCATTGCTTGCTTACAAAACAGCAATGACCTTGATGAGCTTTTCTATCCCAAAAGTGATTCTTGGCATTAAGGCACTTGGCATTGCAATAATGAGTAATCCAATTGGACTCATTATTGGTGGAATTGCAATTGCAGCAGGACTTTTGATTAAAAATTGGCAACCAGTTGGTGAGTTTTTTAAGAATTTATTTAGTGGAGTAATTGGTTACGCAAAAAAAAGCTTTGAATGGGTTAGTAAATTATTAAAACCGCTAGCAAAAATTAAAGATGTTGTTGGCAAAGGAATCAGTTCTGTAAAGGGTATATTTAGTGATGATGAGGCAAATAATCAAAACCAAATTGGTGATACGATTAAAGACTTAGAATCTGATAACACTGATTTTAGCAAAATAATTGAAACCAGTAATGTTTCTAATATTGCTGACAACAACTCAAATTCTAATATTTCAATTTCTGCTCCAATCACCATTAATACACATACCAATGCAGATGAAAAAACAATCGCCAATCATGTTAAAATAGCAATTGATGAGGTGATGCATAAATTTGCTGTTAGAAAGCAGGCGTTAAATTTTGATTAGGTATGGCATTAGATTTTTTTAAAAATATTAGCTCTAAATTAACAGTTAATAATCTGCTGAAAGTTGATATGATGCTACTTCTTGGTGCTTACCGCTTTGCCATCAAAAGCTCTGCTTATCAAACACTTAAAAGACAAAGCGAATATCGTTGGCAGGAAATTAACCGAATTAACGCTAATCCAACTTTGCAATTTACTGGCTTTGGCGTTGAAACCATTGATCTTGAAGGTGTTATTTATCCTCATTTTAAAGGAGGGCTAAAGCAAATAACTTTAATGAGAGCGCAGGCAGGATTAGGAAAACCTCTTTTTTTAGTTTCTGGGAATGGCTTTGCCTTTGGTAGATGGTGCATTGTTAAAATCACTGAAAATCAAAGTAACTTCTTAAATGACGGAGCTCCAAGGAAAATTGAATTTTCTATTAGCTTGAAGCGATATGGCGAAGATCAAAAAAGAGGAGTTAAAGGAATAGTTCAAAATGTTGTAAGTGCGCTATGAGTATTGTTTACACTACGAAAGACGGCGATGTTTTGGATCAGATTTGTCAAAATTATTATGGTAAAACTAGCAAAATTGTTGAACAGGTAATTGAAGCCAATCCTCATATTGTAGAGCTTGAACCAGTATTTGAGGCAGGAATTAAAATCACTCTACCTGACATAATCGAAGAAAAAGAATCTGAAACAGTAAAACTATGGTCTTAAAAGAAGTGAATGAAACCAATATTTAAAATTGAAGCTGATGATAAGGATATCACTGATCTTTTATCTGCCAGACTGATTTCTTTAAATATTAGTGATGAGACTGGATTAGTTTCTGATAAAGCGGAAATTCTTTTGGATAATAGAGATAATATTTTAGATATTCCGCCCAGAGGAACTACGCTAAAAATTTACCTGGGCTATGATAAAGGAAATCTATCCTTAATGGGTAGCTTCATAGTTGATAATATTAGCCTTTCATCTCCACCAAGTAAACTTAGAATTATTGCCAAAGCCAGCTATGGTAATGATAAAAATTTAAGTAACAAAATCAGATCACCAAAAAGCAGATCATGGCATAAATATAGCCTGGTTGGAATAATTTCTAAAATTGCAACTGAGCATAAATTTGAGAGCCTAATTGATGAATATTTTAACCAAATTTATATCAATCATATCGATCAGACTAATGAAAGTGATTTATCATTTTTGGTTAGCCTATCTCAAAATTACGATGCTTTAATAAAATTTATCACTGGCAAATTGGTTTTTGCTAGAAAAAGCCAAGAAATATCCATTAGCGGAAAAGAGCTGCCAACAGCAGAAATATTTGAAAATCAAATTGAGAAGTGGCGATTAGATATTCTTGATCGAGGTAAATTTGGTAAAGTCATTGCTAAATATCATGATTTTGCAACTGGAGAAGAAAAGCAAGTTTTTGTAGGAAGTGATGATCCTGCTTACGAGATAAGATTCTCTTTTACCGATGAATCAAGAGCCGCGCAAGCAGCTAAATCGAAATTAGCAGAGTTTGAGAGAGGAATAATAAGGTTAGAATTATCGCTTGCTGGTAATCCTAATTTATCTGCTGAAAGTAAAATAACCATCCCTGATATCAGATATCTAAAAGACAAAAACTGGATCATCAATTCAGTAAATCATGAATTAAGTGATCAGGGATATAAGTCTATAATTAATGCAATAGAAAAAAGCTAAATGGCTAAAAATGAGCTTAAAAATAAACAGCTAGTTTTAACAGAAACTGAGCTTGAAATGCTGCTAACCAAAGCATCAAAACAAGGTGCTACGGCTGCTTTAAAAGAAATAGGATTAGATGACGATAATGCTTATATCGATATTCAAAATTTGAGAGAATTACTCAAATCATTTCGTATGGCAAAAAGGCATGCTTTCAAGGTGTTTGTGAGATGGCTGGTTATTGGAATTATGACTCTTGTTACAGCAGGTTTCATTTCACTGATGGGAGATAATTTTAGAATAAAATAATAGAGGTTAATATGAAATTTATTATGAAAAAAACAGGATCGTTAATTTTATCAATACTTAAATTAGACCCTGTAAAATTAGCTTTTTACCATCTTACTAAGGAAATAGTAATTCATGGCGCAAAAGCTTTATCCAAAAGCACTAAAAATAGCTTGGATGATAAAATTGTAGAAAATATCAACAAAGCCCTGAGAAAATAATATGCTACAATATTATCTTGAACGCAAAATCTACTCAAGCTCTGCTATTTTAGGGATATGGTATGACCATAATAAAAAGGAATTATGCAGAACTTTAGAAAATCCATGGATTAGAAATATTATTAAAATCTCCTGTATTCCTGAAGGAAAATATCAGTGCAAAAAATTTACAGGAAAAAAATATAAAGATGTATGGATTATCGATGATGTAAATTGCAGGTCATATATTCTGATTCATAATGGTAATTTAGAAAAACATACACAAGGTTGTGTGTTAGTTGGTAGTAATTGGGGCTTCTTACAAGATGAATTAGCGGTGCTAAATTCCAGAAAAACTTTAGATAAATTGCGTTCCATTTTACCCAATAAATTTGAGTTAGAAATTAGCAGAAAAGATTATCAATAATCATGCTTCTTTCCACTTGATTAATAAGCTAAAGAGAGCGTTCATGCTCGTAATAATTTTTAGGAAAATAATATGAGTAAATTATTTTATAGAGCCTTCATTGAGGATATTGAAAGTGTGCCGCAGCAACTAATTAATGAGGTAATTATGTAGGAAAGAAAGTATATAATTAAAATTTTTTTTTAGTGAGAAGCTATATATAAGATGAAGGCAGACCCTTCGAAGTCGTTGTTCAGGCAAAGGCTTCAAACCACCATATGGTGCTGTAGTAAAGAGCTATGGTATTGAGCGATATGGAAAAGTCAGACTTGATCTGTCAGGTGAGAATCAAAGAGTTGAGCGAAAGCGAACCTACTGATGACGCATCGTAATCCAGGGATTGGCATCGAAAGCAAGGGCGTTTCGATCTCTTGTTATAAATCTAGAAGTTACCTGATTACTGTCTAGATGGTGTCCGGTGTATAGGAGGCAAGAATTTGATTTGGGCTTATATATGGAACTGCGGGAACCAGTAATCTTGATGTTAAGAGAGAAATGCAAATAGCAAAAACTATGAGCATTAGAGTATCAATGCAAGAAACTGGGGCGGAGTAATTCGTAGTAGTGATGAAGATTCTGTAATGGAATTGGAGCGAAGGGATTGCGTTAAGCGGTATTAATTGATTTAGCAACTAAGTATTTTTTTTAGGAAGAATAAATTAATGAATACAAAATCTTTGATAAATGATGCTTGGCTAGAAGTGAAATCAAATGCTGGCAGTGCTGGTATAGATGATGAAACAATAGTGAAATTTGAGTCTAATTTAGAGAAGAATTTGTATAAATTATGGAACAGGATGTCATCTGGTAGTTACTTTCCACAACCAGTGAAGTCTGTTTCTATACCCAAAAAGGATGGCAGTGAGAGGATTCTTGGAATACCAACAATAT
>Ga0066825_10000682_pt1 | contig 10847 bp, 10 predicted proteins | sample ETNtaG_6_FD_65608 | JGI IMG/M metagenome (GOLD analysis project Ga0066825, IMG submission 65608) | Marine microbial and viral communities from oxygen minimum zone, Eastern Pacific Ocean - ETNP201306SV45 | ecosystem: Environmental > Aquatic > Marine > Oceanic | place: Pacific Ocean: Eastern...
CGTTAGTAGGATATGGTACTGGTTCCGTTGAGCAACAATACGACAAGTTTATTTCAGGGACAGATTTTAAACGCACGACCAATCTTCATAACGAATACCTAATGATAGGTGTGCAAAGTGGCGCCGTTGGAATATTTCTTTTGATAGGAGTTTTTTGGGCCATGGTCACCACGGGAACCTACATCGGTACGACCGAACGCTGGTTAGTTCAGGGGATTGTGATCTGGATGGCGGTCGGATGTTTAGTTAATTCGTTTTTGCTCGATGCGAAAGAAGGTATGATGTTCGCCTTATTAACGGCAGTTTTGTGTGCACCAAAATTTGAAAAAAACCAATGACCACCAAGCTTTCAGTTTTCATTCTCGCTTATAATTCTGAAGATAAAATCGAGGGTGCACTTAAAAGTGTTCAATGGGTAGATGAAGTTGTGGTTATCGACTCACATAGCGTTGATCGGACCGCGGAGATAGCAGTAAAATATGGAGCTAAAGTCGTACAAGTTGATTTTGAAGGATTCGGTAAGCTCCGTTTGGCAGGCATTGCGAATACAACCCATGATTGGATTTTCAGCCTCGATACGGATGAGCGGTGCACAACAAAAGCTCAGGAAGAAATTCAGAGAATCATACAGTCGGGAGATGCTGCAGACGCCTATCACACTCCCCGGAGAAACTACTTTATGGGGCGGGAAATAAAACATAGTGGATTTTATCCCGACTATCGTCAGCCTCAATTGTTTAAGAGGGGTAAAATGACATTTCCCAGTGAAGATTTAGTTCACGAGGGATACGAATTGGAAGGGCGACTAGATTATATGAAAAACGCTATCGTCCAAACCCCATTCCTAACTTTAAGCGAAGTGCTGGAGAAAGCGAATCGTTACTCAACACTTAGTGCCCAAAAACTATCGAGAAAATCGCAGAGAACATCTGGTGTAGGAGCTTTTATTCATGGGCTTATAATGTTTTTGAAAATGTACGTTTTTAAGCTTGGAATCCTAGATGGTTTTCCGGGGTTTGTTTTGGCATTGAGCAATTTTGAAGGGACATTTTATAAGTATGCCAAGTTGGCTGAGATGAACCGAAAACAAAATCACTCAGAGGAGGGCAGAGGTGAGTTTAAGTAAAGTTGCACTCGTGGTGTCCACATACAATCGTCCGGGAGAGTTGTTTAAAGTATTAGTTGGGGTGGGCCAACAGTCCCGCATGCCCGACGAACTCATTATCGCCGACGACGGTTCGGCGGAGTTGACACGCAAAGTTTCTTCCCAATGGGAATCGACATCTGGTTTCAGAGTGAAGTATATACGGCAATCTGATGAAGGATTTCGTGCGGCAAAAATTCGAAATGAAGCCATCCGTATTTCAAAAGCAGATTATTTCATTTTTTTGGATGGAGATTGCGTTCCGCATCCCCGATTTGTGGAGGATCATATCCAATTATCTGAAGAAAATATCTGGGTTCAAGGACGAAGGGCGTTTGTGGAGCAAAAATATGTGCCGGCATATTTCCCCAGATTGACCAATTTTATAAAGTGGTGGATCTTGGGTCGCACCAGTGGCCTGCCAAAAGGGGTTCGATGGCCTGGAGTCTTTTGGGATCGCACAGATCAAGAAATCCCACGAATTATTAGTTGCAACATGGGCGTCTGGGCGAAAGATATTGAACGAGTTAATGGATTTGATGAGTCATATCAAGGCTGGGGATTAGAGGATACAGATTTAGGTGTTCGCCTTTACAATGCGGGGTTGCGCAGGAAAATAGTCTATGGTCGTGCGGTGATTCACCATTTAAACCATCCTGAATCGCCTCGGCATGAGTTGTCGTCGAATCGATCCAAATTAGATCAGACGATTAAGGGGAAAATCATTCGATGCCAAAAAGGGTTAGTAGACGAAAGTGATTAGTCTGGCACATGGAAAAACCATGTCCATTGATCAGAGGTGACATGGATATTTTGTATTGCATGATTCTTTGAAAATTCGCGGACAGCTTTTTCAACGCCAAACAGCGGTGGACCGTAATCCAACCCCCAGTCATGCCCTGCAAGCACTCCGCCGGGTCTCAATTTCGGAAACCAGATAGTTAGGTCCTCGAGGACGGCATCAAAATGATGCTGGGCATCAATGAACACAAAATCCAAGCTGCTCTCTTCGAATTGTTCCGAGGCCGCTCGGGATGTATTTCTGATTAGGTGCGAGCGTTGGCCAAACTGGGCTAGGCGGTGTTGTGATTCTTTGTAAAACTCATCGTGGGTTTGTTGTGGTACAAAATCTTTGGGTTCATGTTCTCCACTGAAAGAAAACGCTTTCCAGGGATCTATGCCGGTCAGTTTTAATCCATTCCAATACGTAAGCATATGTTCAGAGAACAACCCCCTCTGGACGCCAATCTCTACTCCAGGACCAGTTAATTTTTTCCGGTTTAAATAGAAGGGAAGAATCGATCGCGAACGTAGTTTTATTTCTGGAAAGAGTGTGTGTGCGTATCCAAGTAATGGGAACCGAAGTCGGTCGATTATTTTTTGGCTAAGTTTCGTGGGTTTGTGAGCGAGGGGAGTCATATTTCGCGCTGCCTAAATTATTTGATGAGTAAAAGACAATGTATTCGTCATATATTCAATATCGATAAGGGGGACGAATTCGCTCCATTACCGCGGCCATAACCCTCTGAGGTGTATGCGCTTCCATGATTTCCTCTGGTGGGGTTGATAAAACCTCTTCGCGGGATCCTAGCCACTGCATAGGATGTAATAGCGTGCAATCTGAGCGCCAGGGCTCCCACTGGTCCACTATAGTATAGGAATACATTGCTACGATCGGGCATTGGCAAGCTGCTGCTAGATGGGTTGCTGCTGTATCTATGCCAACATACGCACGCGATCGGCGAAGGCACCCTGCTAATTCTGCCCAAGACCAACGCCCGTCACTATTTACTACCCGGCGTGAATTCAGCTCTGATACTAATGTTCTGGCAAATTTTCTTTCACCGTCTTCTGGGCCACAGCTCACAACAAGGTTATTTGAAGTTTGAAGTAAGTTCTCACCTAATTTGAGCCAATGCTTCAGCGGCCACCTTTTCTTTTTCCAGCGGGATCCCGGGTGGATTATTACATAGTCATTCAAGTTGCGCATGGCCGAGGGCATTGTAGACGCTGACTCACTAAAACTTAAATTTGGAATATTGCCATTCAATGAAATCAACTCTGAGGTCAATTGATAATCTTTTTCTACTCGATGTCCCCCACCCCAAGGAGGAGAGAAATGGTTCAGGCATAAGCCCCACCACTTGCTGTAAGATCCTTTAGTGGATGACGCGCCGCGCTTGTTTGCGCGCGATAGTCCTACCATCCACCGACCACGGTCGCCATCGGTTAAATCGAAAGCATAGTCGAACCGTTGTTCGCGTAATTGAATGCTTAATCGAAGGTCCTTCCAAGTGTCACTTATCTTCCGGCGGGTTGATTCCGCTTGGGTTGCCGTCAGTAATTTATTTATAGAAGTGCATCCTTCTAATATACCTTCAGTTCCCCTGCGCACCACAACCCAAATTTCTGCGTTGGGATAATTATGGCGCACGGCTTCTAGTGTTGGAGTCAGTAATAATGCATCCCCAATGTGCTTTAGCTTAACGAAAAGGAGTTTGAGCGGCTTTTCGCTGGGCTCGGCAGGGTAGGTCATTACACGGGGTTAGAATATTTGAGCACGTGAGAGATCCTGCACGTCCACCAGACCGATCACTGTTTGAGTGGAATCGATAACGACAATTTCATCAATTCGATTTTCTTCGAGCACACGCACAGCTTCGGTAGCGAGCTTGTCGCCTTGGATGGTGATGGGGTTAGCCGTCATATGATCTTGGATGAGGTGGTCTGCAATATCGCGATCTTCCTGATAGGCGCGGACAAAATCGCCGTGCGTGAAGATGCCCTGTAATCGGCCCTGCTCATCAGTAGCCACCACGGCACCGGCTTTGCACTGTTTCATTGAATTTAGGGCAATGCTTATGGTTTCAGTGGGGAGGGCGCGGGCGAGTTGGTCACCTTGACGCATTATGTCTTTGACATGTGTGAGCAGTTGACGGCCAAGGCTACCACTGGGGTGCAGCTCGGCAAAATCTTTTGGCTGAAAACCGCGGGCTTGCAGGAGCACCATGGCAAGGGCATCTCCCAAGGCGAGCATGTTGGTGCTGCTGGAAGTGGGGGCGAGATTCATGGGGCAGGCTTCGGTTTCCACGCTAACGTCGAGCACGATATCGCTGTTTGCGGCTAGTAGGGAATCGGTTTTACCCGTCAATGCTATGATAGCGGCAGCCTGTCGCTTGAGATGTGGCAGGAGGTTTAATAATTCAGGGGTTTGGCCGCTGTAGCTTAGGGCTAACACGGTGTCACCTTCTGCCATGATTCCCAAGTCTCCGTGCAGTGCATTTTGGCAGTTCAGCACTACGGCAGTGGCACCAGTGCTGTTGAGGGTAGCGGCGATTTTCGTGGCTATATTCTCGGATTTACCTACGCCGATGACGATGATTTTCCCACGTTTTTTGAGTCCTTCATGCAAGGAGTTCACCGCATTGGTAAACTCTGGGCCGATGCGCCGAGATAAGTTGGCTAATTCATCGATTTCCGTTTGGAGGACCGACTTGGCTTGGGTAATAAAATCCTCCGCCATTTTATGGGATCTGAGGCGTGAGCATTCCTTTATATTCGCGTCGCCAAGTGTCCGCGTATCCGCAGTTTTTGTAATCCTTAAAGTAAGGTCCGCCTTCAGTGTAGTGCAATATACCCAATTCACTTTCGGGCAGTTCTGCGTCGTAGTCGACCAGGTGATTCCATTTGTGCGGGATTGCGCCAATCAAATCTTCGTTATCCAGCCAGTGGAAACGGTGCAATTCAAGGCCTGACTTAGTGTTTACATATTCGGGGGTGAGTGCTGTGCACTTTGCAGTGTTCATTAACATCACACTGGACCAGTTTTTCTTTTCGTACTGAGTTTGCGGCTCGCCGAGAAACTTGGTGTCCTCCTTGGGCCTGTGGTCATGCTGCACACACATGACTGCGTATTGATCATCACGCATAGCCCAGAGATTGGCGATATCATCAAGGCAGATTATGTCTGAATCAGCGAATAGCGCCCAGCCCTCATAACCGCAAAGGTATGGCACTAAAAATCGGCTGAAAGAAAAATCAGTGGATTGCAGGTTATTCCGTTCGCGCGTAAAGGTGCCCCCCAACTGAGAAAGCATCACCGGCGCAATTTCCACGGGCTGCGAGCTGCGGACATGAATGCTATGGCAAGCCACATGGTATGCGACAACTTCGCGGTGGTCGTATCCAAGAAAAATACGGATCATAAAAACCTATGATCGAATCAAAAGTTGGGGCGAAGTCAAGTAATTACCAGCATCGGATAGCAGTACTAAATGAGAATTGACTTATAATGAAGGGGGTTAACGGCGCGAGAGGAAGCGAGGTGGTCATCGATTATTTAATGCTATCGGTATGAATACCCTGCTTAAGCGATTTGCCAAATGGTGCAGCAATATATCGCAGATCGGTTAACGAATTCTTGGAGACAAGTCCGACAAATGATTTTCAATCCGGTTCGGCATGGAGGAATCAAAGTTTTCGGCGAGCTGTCAAACAGCGGCAATGGAGTGAAGCTCATCGACGCATATTTTCGCTGTCAGCCGGCGGCAGAAGAGAGCCAAAACTAATGAATAGCGGAAATATTGGAATCAAGCCGGAATACGGGCAAGTCAGCTCACGCGTCACTTGATCATATAGGGCTCCAACGAACCCTCGTATAATTCCTGAAAAAACTTTTTCGATCTAAAATATGGGAAGGCCAGCATCACTATCTTAATTCCGGAAATGGCCTACGAGTAATCGGCCGAATTTAAGGGGGCGAAGGATTAGGGTGCTGCCTTGAATTTTTGGCGGGGTCGTATTAGGGCTTTGTAAATTGTCGACCGGTGTAATCCAGATATTCCAAGTCAACGCAGATATTTCTTTTTTCGAGAAACTCATGCAATGCCTTGCGCGCCCCCGCCCAGTGACCGTAGTCGTCGATCTGGATAATCCCTCCGGTGGCGACTTTGTCATAAAGGTGTTCAAGGCAAACAATAGTACTATCATACCAGTCTCCATCCAGATGAAGAAAGGCGATTTGCTTCACGGATGAGTTAGGAATAGTCTCCTGAAAAAGTCCCTTAACCAAAACCGGCTCACAATTGACATTTAATCTGCCCAATAGGGCTCGTACTTCATCAATGTTTCCCTTGCAATCTCCTTCGCGGTCTTTAGCTAATTCAAAGTCGGGGTCATTAGAGGAAGGTGCGGGTAATCCCTCAAAGGTGTCAAAAATCCAAAGTTTTCGACTTGGAGATGTATCGCTGCATGTGAGGCCCATGAGTGCTGCACAGCCTCCCCTTGCAGTGCCGCATTCAACAAGGTCTCCAAGTATGCCTCTTTTCTCAACTTTACAAATTCCATCATAAATTCCCCGTAATCTAGCATGACTCATCATGCTGTAAGGGCTGATGGTTTTGTGAATTTTTGTGAATTCTCCCGGGAAAATATTGTCCCGAAATTGCACGACACGGTTTCGTAAGTCCGCCCACCGGTTGCGATAATGTTTGCGTTCCGCCTTGAACTGGCCCTGCGCAACCTGTGCTGTTGAATTCCCAGAGGTCAAGTTACCGATATTATGCAGTGATATCCAATAATCAAGGTCAGAGTGAAAACGGAATATGATTTCCGTATCAGTGGTCCAATTGAACTTGCTGTAATCAACATAAAAAACTATCGTCAGCCCGCTAAAAAATGGGAGTAGCCGAATCCAGATAATTCTTTATTTGTATCGGTTCCCCGCTGGATCGAGTTGAGATAATGGGAAGGAGATCTTGTGCCACCACATTGCAACCGGAAATGTCCGAAGAAGAATTGTCCGCTCTTGCTAATTGGATAGGGGGAATTGGTTCCAATGGGAAATATTTAGAAATTGGAACAGCCGCGGGTGGCACACTAAGTTTCATGATGAATTGCTTTGATGCAGACGCCCGCCCGAGATTCGTCGTGGTGGATACCATGGCCTATTTCGATAACCAGTTGGACATAATCAAATCGAACTTAGCCCTGAACAGGCTGGATGCGGCAAGCGTTGATTTTCGGATGATTTCCAGTGCTGAGGCATTCAGGAAAGCGGAAGAACGGGACGAACAGTTTAAATTTATTTTGGTGGATGCTTCGCACAAAATAAGGCACGTGATGGCGGATTTACGCTGGCTCAGATTATTGGAAGTAGGCGGGATAGCTTGCTTTCACGATTACGCACTCAAATTCAAAGGAGTCCGATGGCCCATTGACCGCTTTTTGAGGCGCAATTCGCAATTTATCCGTGTCGGGTTGGCTGGTAGTCTTCTTTGCGTTAAACGAGTTACTAAATCAATGAAAGCAGAGGTAACTGCTGTCGATCGTCTTTGGGCCCTCATTTGCTCACCATTTTTGCAATGGGATTTGAGCATAAGGAAACGGTTCCCGCCCAAAGGGGGGCATGGCCTAGTTTAAAGTCATGTATTCCATGACGCAGTAAACAATCTCTATTAAGCACGAACAAATGAATTTAGACCTCTTCTATTTGCCCCCTAAAAATGCTCAACTTACTTTTCGGTTTTTTGGCAAGCGCGGAGCGAAAGTCAGCCAACAAGGAGCGGGGAAGTGAGCAGCGAAGTATTTACCAAGCAAAACTTGAGGCGGCACGCCTTAATTGCAAAGCAATTGGTAAAATGGATATTAAAAAACATAATTAATATATTTATTGTATTATACTTCTTAGCCATTTGGAGGATTCCGGGGGTTCGAAGTATTTTTTACCGGGAGGTTATTGCGCTTCAAAACATTTTTTCGTCTACGCGTTTTTACTGGCAGTTTCTCGATAGTCAGTACAGTTCTGACATTAGTGTCTATCAGGAGTATGTGGATGAAAATTCATATGACGTGGTTTACGGTCGGCAGGTAGATTTTCTCGTTTCATTGGAGCGGGTGATTCGGGAAAATGATTTTGATTCAATAGTTGCTGAACAGAAACATGAGGAACTGACTTGGGTGATGTCAACGGGGAGGTGTGGGGTTGATGCGATTGATCGATATTTTAAAATGTCCGAAGCACACAATTCGGTTCATAGAGAATTCTACAAGGATGAAAAATATTACGAGTTCAAATCTACGTGGACAACGAAAAGCTATGAATTAAGCAAGATATTTTATAATAATGCCACGGATGCGGAAATCAAGTCTATCATTACAGGGTTTTTAGAGCGAAGAATGAAAACGATCCGCAGAAGGGGCGAGAAGCGATGGGTGTTTTGTGAACATGTCGACACGGTCTGGCTGCCGATTATTTTAAGAATATTCCCGTCGTCCAAAATTGTTTTCTTGTTCAAGAACCCACAGGATGTGATTACGTCATACATGAGTAAGCAGCTGTATACAAGTGCGCAGGAGATGCCGCTTTCAAAGTCGCAAGATAAGTTAGAATTCAAAACGCTATTCGGATTAATGTGTTGGTTTCACACGTATATAAATATGTACATTAACATTCATTGCGATCTTATTGAGGATGATCGTAGGATATTGAGAATCAATGGATTAGATTTATTTAGGAAGGACCCTGTTACGCATTCGAAATTAAATGATTTTATGTCGATGCAGACGCCTCTGGAAAAATATAACGAGCATTTTTCGGGAAGATATAATTCTCAACTACGAAGGGCGGAGTTATCTCAATTCCCTCGGAAAGAAAATTGGCCGGATTCATATCATGAATTGTTAAATTTATTTTCCTCCCAAATTGACCGTAATATTCGGCACTAAATGGGGATTTAGTTAATGCGATTTAGTTATGCAAGCTGGGCAGTGTAAAATAGTATGGTTTACTGGCCTCTCTGGGGCCGGCAAGACCACGTTGGCTCGTGAAATTGAATCATTGCTAACTACTCAGGGTAGAAGGTGTAGAATTCTCGACGGGGATGAACTTCGGAAAAGTATGAAGCGCCAGGAATTCTCTCGATCGGAAATTTTTAAAAATAATGAGCGCGTGATTAACTTGTGCAAAGAGTTGGAGAAAGATTTTGATTTTCTCCTGGTTGCAGTAATCGCCCCGTACCTAAAGACGAGAGAGTTTGCGCGAGAACAATTTTCCCACAATTATATTGAAGTGTATGTCAAGACTGCCATTGGAACTTTAATTGAAAGGGATACAAAAGGTCTCTATAAAAAGGCTCTCGCTGGCGAACTGAAAAATTTGATTGGGGTAGACCCATCCTCCCCTTACGAGGAGCCGCTAAAACCTGATATTATCGTCGATACAAGTTGCGAGACTGTCAGGGAATCATCCGAAAAGTTAATTAAGTTTATCAATCAGAATTAATCGAATGGAAAAAACGAAAATTATCGCGACACTCGGCCCCTCGTCTTTTTCCGAGGAGATGGTGGTGAAAATGGACCACTTGGGTGTCGATCTGTTTCGTATAAACTTGTCCCATACGGTCATCTCAGACTTGAAGGAATTAGTCAAAAGAGTGCAGGGGTGGACAGACAAGAAGATTTGTATCGACACCGAAGGGGCGCAGTTAAGGACGGGGAACTTAAAGAATGATTTATTGCAAATATATAATGGGGAAAGTATTCGAATTGGAGGGCCGCTCAATGATAAGAAAGATGAAATTATACCGTTAAATTTCAAAAATCCTCATGAAATATTGCGGGTGGGGGATTTATTGAAAATCGACTTTGATTCGGCTCTGGTTCAGATTACGAATATAGAGGAGTCGCATCTGGTCGCTAGAGTGCTTAAAGGTGGAACGGTCGGTTGCAATAAGGGAATCGGGATCGATCGCGTAATAAAATTGCCCGCTTTCACTGATAAAGATGTTCAGGCGTTCGAAATTGCCCAACACCTTGCATTGGACACAGTATTTCTCTCGTTTTGCTCCTGCGGAAAAGATGTGCAAGATTTAAGAAAATACTTTGATTACGATATAAATGTAATATCAAAAATAGAGAGCCGGCTTTCGATTGCAAATTTAGAATCGATATGCGCCCAAAGTGAGGCTGTGCTTATTGATCGTGGTGATTTATCGAGGGATGTGCCTTTGACAAAAATCCCATTTGCGCAATCACATATTTTGCATACAGCATCGAAGAGTGCCACGCCAGTTTATGTGGCTACAAATTTGCTTGAAACAATGGTGCAAAAGGCAGAGCCAACGCGGGCCGAAGTCCATGACGTCGTTAAAACATTGGAAGACGGCGCGGCCGGGCTTGTGCTGGCGGCTGAGGCTGCTATCGGGCGCAATCCGGCAAACTGTGTTCGGGTTCTCTCAAACTTAATTAATGAAGTCAAAAATAAGCCGGATAAGATTAGTCAAGAATTCCTTTTTGAAAATCCTCCAAGTAAGATTATAACTCCACATGGGGGGGAGTTGGTTGCTCAGTATTTATCAGAAGACTTTGATTTTGGCGCAGACGATTTAGCGACAATCGAGGTAGGGGAAAAAATTATTTCTGACATAGTACAGATTGGCAATGGCGTATACTCTCCTCTTGATCGATTTATGGGTCTCGAAGAGCTAAAATCTGTGCTCAATAATAATCAGTTATTGGATGGAACAGCATGGACGATGCCGATTATTTTGCAGACAAAACAGGTCGATCAAGCCCGAGTCAACGGTCGCGATTTTCTCGTGATTCGATCCGAGTGTGACCGGGCTGTATGCGCAATAATTAAATCGCCAAAAGTTGAGGAAATCCCGGATATGAGGGAAGTTTCCCGACGGTGGTTTGGGACTGA
>Ga0066825_10000684_pt1 | contig 10824 bp, 9 predicted proteins | sample ETNtaG_6_FD_65608 | JGI IMG/M metagenome (GOLD analysis project Ga0066825, IMG submission 65608) | Marine microbial and viral communities from oxygen minimum zone, Eastern Pacific Ocean - ETNP201306SV45 | ecosystem: Environmental > Aquatic > Marine > Oceanic | place: Pacific Ocean: Eastern...
TCCCACTCGACTTCGAAGACAAGTTCATCTTCAAGCCCTAGTCGCTGAAGCACTGTTACTTTCGGAAGTTCCTCAACATCAACCGAAAGCTTGATGTCAGATAAAGTAAATCGGTTATCGCATTGAGCCACTAATACTGGGCCACTTAGTCCAGCGACTTCAGTCTCAAATCTTTGGCCATCGACGATAGTAACCCGCTGCGCTATTGGATCGACCTGAAGTCTCTCCCAAGCCAAATCCAAAAACGAAACTCCTACAAGTATCTCGATGCTTACCTCTTCACGTTCTCGGAGAAGGTCCACCGTCCGCTCTGCGATCAAGGGGGAACCTGGTACTAGATAGCCAACAGCTCCTCGCTCTAATGATTCTCGTACCAGTAGCTCAACTATCTCCTCGTAGACGTCTGCTACATCCAGCGCTGATTCATACAAGTGGTCAAACGACTCCAACTGATGGAATACATCAGCACACGGATGTTGCCGAGTTCGCAGAAACGTATGGTGAGTCTTAGCTAGTTCGAGGACTGCATCAGACATGAGTTCTGCGTTTCCGGGGCCCAGCCCTCCAACAATAATCTTTGGCAACGCAGAACTACTGACTTGCGACGACAGAAAGCCCAGCAGGATCCCAGACCCCAACTGACGGCTCAACCATTACGGCATATTCAACGACTAGGTCTGCGAGGACTCCTTGGGCAAACGGGCCAAGCAGTTTCGGGTCAGCATCTTCGATTTTTAGTTCTCTCACATTAAAGATCAGCCACAACCGGCCTGTGGCACTGAAGTCTGACGGCATTGAAACGATTTCAGATACTTCCCCAGCCTCCATTTCCCCGAGGGGCGCTGCACCCTCTCCAAAGGTGTTGGCCCATGTCAGTAAATCCGCACAACCAACATCACCGTTCGGCCAACGCTTCGCTCCTTGTGCGTTTACTTCTGAAGCCACTACCTGAGCAGATTCTCCTGCTTCTATTCGATCTCGAGCTATCTTCGCCTCGGTTTCGGTTTCTGTAGCAATAAGGGTGATGCAATGTGGGGTAGCGAACTTCTCTAAGCGTGGATCAGATTTAAGCGCTTGCTGCTGCGCCCAAGCTTCAAACTCGCCGAGAATATGTTCTTGGACCTGAGCGTTCAAACTTTCATCGTCTACGTCGAAGTCGATAGCAAATCCAGCACCGTTAATCACCACAGCCGCTAAGCGAAGTCTCAACATCGAGGTTAAACGTGCAAGAAACATCTCATTTGTCGGATTTTCAGGATCAACAAGGCGACTCGGAGGCGACTCCGCAAGACTTCGCATAACAGCTTCGATGCTTAAAGCTCCCCCCGGGTAAGACGCCACAATCTGGGTTCGGTCCGCCAGCGAAACCGCCATTTCGTATTCGCTCCTTAGCGCGACTCCATCTCCGTCTTGGTCAATGCGATCAAAAATTTCATCGCGGTCTGACCTATTCAACGAGTCAGAGCTATCTCCACAGCCAGGCACTGCTATGAGAACCATAAAAAAGCAAAGAAGGGATCTAACGTCTATTTTCTTACGACTATTAACTACCACGCTCGAAATGGTACGGGTTGAACGTCCTATTTGGCGGGTCGGAGTTCACTAAGGAACGAATAGATCTGTCCAGGCAGCATCGAACTCACTGAACCAGTATGAATTGTGACCTCATATAAGTCCTCTTTGTAAGTACCACCGTTGTATATCCCCTCGTTGGTTAGCCGACGAAAACGAACCTGTTCACTTTGACTCAGCTCTATAGGGGAAACCCTGATGCGGTTACGATTTGACACGCTTATGTCGGTTACTTCGAGACGAATACATTCAGATCTGAGCAACGCTATGTGCAGAAGTGTCTGCGCTGAGGTGGGGACCGGTCCATACCTGTCGACCCACTCTGCTTCTATATCTGCCACTTCTACTAGTTCGGTTACATTTGCAAGTCTCCGATAAGCCTCGAGACGTTGCTCTTCCGCTTCCACATAATTAGCTGGTAAGTAGGCTTCGATAGGCAGATCAATATTTATTTCAGGAGTTTTTTGAGGGGTTTCACCTTTTAACTCGCTGACTGCTTCAGTAACCATCTCGCAGTAAAGGTCATACCCGACGGCAGCTATATGACCAGATTGGGCGCCCCCTAGTAAATTTCCGGCACCTCGAATCTCAAGGTCTCGCATAGCAATTCGAAACCCCGAACCGAGTTGGGTTGATTCGCCGATTGTTTTTAATCTTTCAAAAGCTTTTTCCGTCAAGACACGATTCGGTGGAAAAAATAAGTACGCATAGCCTCGCTGTCCAGATCGTCCAACTCGGCCGCGAAGCTGATGCAACTGACCCAGTCCCATCAAATCAGCTCGGTCGACAACAAGTGTGTTGACGCTTGGCATATCTATTCCTGATTCAATGATTGTCGTACATACGAGCACGTCGTATGTCCTTTCCCAAAAGTCTATGACGACTTGCTCAAGGGAACCTTCGTCCATCTGACCGTGCGCTACACCGATACGCGCTTCTGGGACCATCTCCCGCAGCCGTGCAGCCACTTCAGAAATATCTTCAACTCTGTTATGAACAAAAAATACTTGGCCTTCGCGAAGAAGCTCGCGCCGAATCGCCTCAGCCACGGCTTGCTCGTCATACTCACCAACGTGAGTCAAGATGGGGAGCCTCTCAGCAGGTGCTGTCTGCAACAAAGAAAGGTCTCTTATACCGGTGAGACTCATTTCGAGAGTACGCGGAATCGGAGTAGCACTTAAAGTCAATACGTCGACGTTAGTTTTAAATCTCTTAATTGCTTCCTTATGCACAACCCCAAATCGCTGTTCTTCGTCAACAACCAAGAGTCCAAGGTTTTTGAATTCCATATCTTCTGAAAGCATTCGATGAGTTCCAATCAACACATCGACACTTCCGTCCTTAACTTCAGCGACTACCTTTTTTTGTTGAGAAGCAGTAAGGAACCTGCTTAAGGCTTCAACCCGAACAGGATGGGCCGAGAATCTTTCTTCAAAAGTTTGGTGGTGTTGTTGTGCCAGAAGGGTGGTCGGCACCAAAACTGCTACCTGCATGCCTTCACCGATAGCGCTAAATGCAGCTCGCATAGCTACTTCCGTTTTCCCGAATCCCACGTCGCCGCATATCAAGCGATCCATCGGGTGCGGAGATTCCATGTCAGATAACACATCATGGATGGCGCTTAGTTGGTCCGGCGTTTCTTCAAAGGAAAAAGAATCAGAGAGTTCCCTCATCCATGGTGTGTCTGCCGGAAACGAATGGCCGGCACTGTGAAGTCTCGATTGATAAAGGACCACTAATTCCTGCGCAATTTCAGCGACCGCAGACCGGACACGATCTTTTTGTTTCGCGAATTCAGTTCCGCCCATGCGACTTAAGGCCGGGGCCTCTCCACCTATATAAGGCCGGATCAGCTCAATCTGATCACTCGGGAGATACAACTTGTCCGTGCCTTTAAAATCTAAAACTAAGTAGTCCCTTTCAGAACCCATCAAAGTTCTGTGTTCCATCCCTAGGTACCGAGCAACACCGTGGTGGTGATGAACGACATAGTCTCCTGTTTGTAAATCTTCGAAGGTCCGCTGGGCACCTTGAACTGTTCGAGGTGGTCTATGGGTTCGGCGTCTACCTGTTATATCCCTTTCAGTCAGAACAGCTATCGAGAGATTCGGTGCTATAAAACCCTCTTCGATCGGGGCTGCAACCACGTGACCGCCGACTTGTCCTCTATAGGAACCACTCTCGTGTACCGCTAATTCGATATTTTCGAGGCGCAGCGTCTCGGCCATTCGTTGGGCCGAGCCCTGACCGCTAGCAGCCACCACCATTCGCATTCCGGGCTGCTGTGAGAGGTCTCTGATTTGCTGGAGCAGGCGGTCCGGACCACCAACCGCTGTCTCCCATGGCAGCGTTTCAAACCTAATGTGAGAAGGGTTGGAGGAGGTACCGGCAACTGTCCAGACATTTGATTGGCAATCTCTCAGTACACGATCAAAGGGCACGTGTAGCTTCGGGAAGACCCTGGGATTTCCGCCTCGATCTAGCGCCTTCCATGTAGTCGCAAGTGTTCGAGCTAAATCTTCCTCTTCAGCTATTAGTTCCGAGGAACGATCTTTCAAACGTTTGGGGTCAAGCAGCACCACTAATGCGTCTGATCGGAGCAGGTCACCCAGAACCAATTCTTCCTCCATCAGCCAAGGGAGCCATGATTCCATCCCATCAAAAAAGTCTCCGGATGCTAACCGTTCCCACTGTTCGCTACCCCAAGGCTCCGCTGCAAGAAGCTGGCTAGCTCGTTCTCGTATTTGACTCGTTGGCCATAACTCACGAGCCGGAGAAATTGCCACTGAGTCAATCTCAACCGTCGACCTCTGGTCCGAAACCGAGAATTCACTCAGTCGTTCAAGTTCATCTCCCCACAGGTCCACTCTCACCGGGACGGATCTTGTGGCGGGAAAAATGTCTAGAATGCCGCCCCTGACAGCGAATTCGCCTCTGTGTTCGACTTGAAACTCGCGGCGATAACCACTTGCTACCAAAGACGTTGCAAGTTCAGATAAGTCAGCTCTCGCTCCTTTTCGCAATTCTAAAAGTTCGATGTTTCGGACCTCTGGATTTATTCGCTGCAGAAGAGAGCGGACGGGCGCCACTAAAACATCGCAATCTTTACCGGTTTGAAGCCCATGCAATATTTCGAGGCGGTTTCCCATAGTCTCGATTGCCGGACTCATTCGTTCGAAAGGCAAAGTTTCCCATGCTGGGAAGTACTTGACACGACCTTTACCCAGCCAAATTTCGAGATCGTCATACAAAGTTTCCGCTTCTCTTACGGTGGACGTCACTACGACGATTGGTTTCTGCGCGCTGACCTCAGCAACACCAGCGATAAAAAAAGCTCGAGCAGCCTGCGCCACTACTACTTCGGCGCTTTTCCGGCCAAGTAGCTGCGGTAGGAATTGGCCCTCGGAGAGATGGTGCGGCAGCCCTGCCAAGGCGCCTTCTAAAATCACGACTGAAGACCGTTGATCTTGTTCATCGCTTGGTCGGCACCCTCCGCAACGATTATCTCGATTGCTTCGACACCGATGCTGACCGCTACATCCAGTTTCAATCGGTCTTCCTGCGTCGGCCTCTTCAAAACCCAGTTGCGGCCATTTCGAGGGTCGGGTGGTTTGCCGACCCCTATTCGGACACGGACGAAATCGTCACTACCAACGTGCTGCCGAATGGATTTCAGACCGTTGTGACCGGCAGCGGATCCTCCTCGTTTGACCTTTACTCGACCCGGCTCTATGTCAAGTTCATCATGCACCACTATGAGGCGTCCGACGTCTTTGACACCATTTCGACGAATTAGAGCTGCTACTGCTTCTCCGCTTAAATTCATAAAGGTCGTTGGGCAGGCCAAGATTACTCGCTGACCTGCATTCTGGATGGCAGCTAGACGCGATCGATCTGACTTCGAGATATCCAACGACGCTGAAAAGTGTCCGGCAAGTTTCTCGACTACTTCATAGCCGAGGTTGTGTCGCGTACCCAGGTACTTCTCACCCGGATTACCCAGTCCTACTACTAAACAATCAGCCGAGGTACCGCGGCGTTCCGCAGCCCGGCGAAACACCGACACTGCTAGTCAGCTTGGGTATCTTCGCCAGCGTCTTCGCCAGAGTCTCCGCCGCCGTCCGCAGCGGTTTCGGTCGGCGCCTCGCCGTCGGCCAATTCGCCTGAATCTCCACCTGTGTCTTCAGCCGCAACCGCAGCACGACTGCGTTGACCGATAGCAATCAGTGAATCATCCTCAACTTGTGCGACAACCCCACTTCCCATCTCAAGGTCAGAAACACGAACGGGGTTCTCGATAGACATCTCGGAAATGTCGGCCTCAAAGGCCTGAGGAATATTGCCCGCCGGCGCCTCAACGGTCAGGGTCATCATCTGTTGCTGAACCACGGCTCCCTCTTGTCGCACTAGTACAGCATCGCCAACAAGCGCAATCGGGACATCCACCACTAGTCGCTGATCAATGTCGATGAGCATGAAATCGACGTGGGTAACGCGATTCGCAATCGGATCACGCTGCATATTCTTTACAATGGTGAGATAGTCACTGCCGTCAACATCAAGAGTTATGACGGCATTCGGGCCCGCGGCATTTAGGGCCGCTCGAAACTTGGGTCGATCTAAGGTAACGGACAATGGCTCAGTTCCTTGCCCGTAAACAACTGCTGGGATCTTGTCAGCGCGTCGCAAACGCCGAGATGATCGACTGCCATGGTCTCGGCCGCGTTCAGCCTCAAGCTTCAGATCTGACGACATCGCTGGTGACTCCTGGAAATAAATCTAGTAAGGACCGCTTTTCCTTAAGGGTCCTGAAGGGTTGACCATTGTAGAGCCCAGCACTACTCATCACTCACACAAAGCAAGACGTTATTAGCTAAGAATGGTTTTCTCCATCAAAGATTTCTGACACCGACGTGTCTTCGAAGACTGATTCCAAAGCGTCAGCAAGAATTCCTGCTGCGCTTAGCACCTCTAGTTTGTCGAATTGTTTCGAGACTGGCAAGGGAACCGTATCAGTGACAATGACTCTGCTCAGAGCTGAACTCTCCAACCGTTCAACTGCCGGACCAGAAAACACGGCATGTGTCGTAGCGCACAGCACATCGGCCGCACCGTGTGCAATCAGCGTATCGACAGCCGCACATATTGTTCCGGCCGTATCGACCATGTCATCAATGATCACACAAGTTCGCCCGTTGACGTCGCCCATCACGCCCAGTGCCTCCACCTCGTTGGCTGTATTAAGCGAGCGTCTCTTGTAAATGGTCGCTACTTCGCAGTCCAGCTTTTTCGCGTATCGTTCCGCGACTTTAACTCGGCCGGTGTCCGGTGAGACAATCACAGAGCGATCGGGAATTACAGCATCTAAATATTCGATCAGAACCGGCGCAGCTGTTAAGTGATCGACTGGTCCTTCAAAAAATCCTTGTATCTGGCCACTGTGAAGATCAATGCTGACAAGACGGTCGGCGCCAGCTTGTCTCAAAAGGTCTGAGATCAACCGTGCAGTTATAGGTTCACGGCCTTGAGCTTTTCTGTCTTGTCGGGCGTAACCGTAAAATGGCGCAACGGCAGTTATGCGTTTCGCTGAAGCTCGTCGGGCAGCATCAACCATTATCAGGTGCTCCATGACCGCATCATTCACACTCATATTTTCCGTTGCTGCATGACTCTGAATGATGAACACATCCCCACCGCGGACAGATTCCTCAAATCGGCACTTAATCTCGCCATTGGCGAAATCGATCAAGCCAGGGTCACCTAGTTCTATGCCCAAATGTTGCGCTATTTCCTGAGCAAGAACAGGGTTAGCCCGACCGGTGAATAGATGTAGACGCTTTTTGGTTACTAGTTCCATCGCTTCTCCTGCTCTGACAAGAGCTGTAGAACGGTCCTGTGACAGTAGCGGACGCGCCCTTGTCTTCCAGCGCTAAAACTAGAAGAACTCGAATTTGGCAATACTCTCCTGCCTTAACTCCTAGGCGCTAGCTATTTGAATTCGTGACGTCAGCGCAGTGGAGACTGCTGGTTAGGTCACAAAGCAACTGCACTATCCCGTTACTTCAGGTCTGTCCGTGTTCGCAGCAGTCTTTCACATTCCGCCAACTGCTCTTGCGTGTTCACACCACGTACTTCGTCAGGGTCATCAACAATCACCCCTGTTACTAGGTGACCACTCTGAACCAGCAATTCAACTACGTCAGTTAGGTAGTACTCGTTTTGAGAGTTAGAACGTTCGACCTTGGCTAGTGCTTGCGTAAGTAGAGACGAATTAAAACAGTAGACGGATGTATTAACTTCGCGAAGATTCAGCTCACCGGGTCCAGCGTCAGCGTGTTCTACGATCCGCTCAATTCCGCCGTTTTGGTCCCTTACTATCCGGCCATAGCCCGAGGGATCTTCGAACTCCGCGGTTAACAACGTGGCGGCTGAGCCCGATCTTTCGTGGTGCTTTTGTAACTCAGTCAAAGTCCTGGAAGTAAGAAGCGGCATATCTCCAGGGAGCACAAGTACATCAAAAACCAGTTCCGGCGACTCGAGGTCACCGAGACTCTGAAGCCCAATTCGAACAGCATCAGCGGTTCCACGCCTGACAGCTTGTTCTACGAAGTTCAACCCATCTGGGTTACGTACCATTTGGGCCAAGGTTTCAGAGACAAGCGTTGCCTGGCTCCCAACAACTACGACAATGCCACCGAGCTCAAGTTCTTCGAGGGACTTGAGCATACGGGTCGTCATTGGTACGCCATCGACTAGGTGCAGAGGCTTAGGCAGGTTCGACAACATTCGTGAGCCCTCGCCAGCAGCTAAAACAATTGCTCTCATGCGCCCCCCCGTGGACTGCTGGCTCACTTCGAAGAAATACATTTTTATTCACGGAACGCACAATAAAAAGAGTCCCAGGAAATCCGTTCGGGGAGGAGGGCTCGAACCTCCATTGTCGGGATCAAAACCCGATGTCCTGCCAATTGAACGATCCCCGACCGTCGAAGTGTCAAAGACACTGGGCCGACAGCCATAGCTTAACGACGAGAAGTGCGCAATATCGGCTGATTACATTAACAATGTGATCCTTCGCCACGTTGGGTCTTGGGCGCAGTTCAGCTACCCTGCATCTCTTCATGGGATCCCTTGTTAAAAAGCGTCGTAAACGCATGCGTAAGAAGAAGCACAAGAAAATGCTTCGTCGCACTCGCTATCAACGCAGAAACAAATAGCTAGTTTTCGCTAGGTCAGTCACTCATTTGGCTCTTGTCGAGAGCGCTGTTTTCAGGCAGGGTCTTGACGTGTAGTGAAGCGACACCACGGTGAACGAAGGTTTCGTGGCGTCCCTCCACAAACCACGTACCGCCACTTCCCGCTAAACGCGCTTGCTTCCCAGTCGCTTCGGTGAGTGCTTCTCTCCAGTCCGTTAACTCCGGAGCCACGGTAAGTGCTGCGGCCTCTAGATCATTGCCATGGTCACCTCGCGGGCCACCCAATTCGTCCCAAGTTTGATATACCTCTTTGGTTGAAACCCCAAAGGGGGGAATGAGCAAAGTGATGTCACGTTCCCGAAAAGGCAGTGGTTGAATTTTCTCCCCGATTCCCTGTACACGGGCTCTGCCTCCATTGAGACAGAATGCAATATCGGCGCCTAGCGCACTAGCGGCCACGGGGTCATTAAAGTTTGCCCACCGCAAAATTGCTGCTGCGTTGCTGGAGCCGCCGCCAAGTCCAGCGCCCGCCGGGATCCTTTTCCGAATCTCCACATCTGCCGAGCGACTCACTAGATCCAGTGCGCGATTAACAAGGTTGTCCCTGTCTACCGGGACACCGAAACCAGAATCTGATGATCGGATCGTCAGTTTCGACCCGTCTTTAAGAAAGATCTCATCACAAAGATTGACCGACACCATTTCAGCATCAATCAGGTGGTAGCCGTCGGAACGACGACCCTCCACGCTTAATGAAAGCGTCAACTTAGCTGGACATATGAGATGGTCAATTTTCACAGTTAGATCTTCGTCGATTCTCGGGCAAGTTTTATCCACCTATCTAGCTCAACTTCTTCAGGTCGAGACGTCGGAGGGATACCTGCACTTTCCAAGGTCTTTTCTTCGACTCGGCCCCTCAAACTTTTCCGCAACATTTTACGACGTTGGTTGAAAGCAATCCGAACTAGGTCGATCAGCTCATCCTCAATATGCTTCTCAACACCTTGATCTACTCGTTCTATCGCAACCAGTGCTGAGCTCACTCGGGGTTGAGGATAGAAAACAGATGGGGATACATGCCCAACAATTGACGCATGCCCTCGAAGAGCAACTCGGACCGACACGCCACTGTATGCGGCATTACCAACCGATGCGGCCATTCGTTCGCCAGCTTCTTGTTGAACCATGACCAAGAGTCTGGATACAGCAGGAACTTCGTCTAAAACGGTCAGCACTAAGTTAGTAGCAATGTTGTAGGGCAAATTTGCGACGAGGTCCCATCCGGGCGTCGGTAAGACTTCGTTCCACACGAGGGAGCGAACATCAGCCTCTATTATCTTGGCCTTAGTCCCAACAGTGGAATCGAGTATTGGGATTAGCATTCCATCAGTTTCAATTGCTGTTACCGATGCCCCAGTTTCGGCGAGGGCTAGAGTCAGCGAACCCAAACCCGCCCCTATCTCTATAACCCGGCTACCTTGTCCTACCCGTGATAAGCGAGCTATGCGCCGAACTGTATTGGGGTCGATAACAAAATTTTGGCCGAGGCTTTTTTTGGGATCTATTCCTGCTTCGCTCAACAATCGCCGAACATCAGCTACCGATAGTGTCATTCCCTGACCTGCCACCTAGACCAACCAAAGTATTGCTTACATCCCGGCCAACCATTCCAGCCCTGAGCTTGCCAGAGGAGGTTTGCCCGATAGATCTGCTCTTCTTTGGTGGCATCAGATGGGCTTCCCTCTCCTCCCATCCACTGCCATGACCCCAGGGCAAACTGAAGTCCTCCGAAATATCCATTTCCAGTATCAATATCCCACGTCTGTCTTGACTCACACCAGGCCATCCGTTCCCACATTTCCAGACTTGGCCAAGTAGCAAGGTACGGCTGTCCAAAAACGATTATTTCCGCTTCTTGCTCTGGTTCGAAGGATTCTTCAGTCGGTTCATCGCTTACCGGAGCTCTCGTCGTCGTTGTCGTTGGCGCGATCGTTGTCGTTGGCGCGATCGTTGTCGTTGTCGTTGTCGTTGTCGTTGTCGTTGGCGCGATCGTTGT
>Ga0066825_10000687_pt1 | contig 10791 bp, 6 predicted proteins | sample ETNtaG_6_FD_65608 | JGI IMG/M metagenome (GOLD analysis project Ga0066825, IMG submission 65608) | Marine microbial and viral communities from oxygen minimum zone, Eastern Pacific Ocean - ETNP201306SV45 | ecosystem: Environmental > Aquatic > Marine > Oceanic | place: Pacific Ocean: Eastern...
TAGAAAACCCGTTTGAAGATTTAAGAGTTTCAACAGAAGCAGCTGAATTTCAATCTCAACAACTGCAACAACAATCAGCACAAACATTAGACGCTTTAAGAGGAGCTGGTGGTGGAACTGGTGCAGCTGCAATTGCACAAGCAATGGCTCAATCACAAGCAAAAAATCAACAAAGAATAGCGGCAGATATAGCTAAACAAGAAGTTGCAAATGAGAGATTATCAGCACAAGGGCAATTTCAAATGCAATCACAAGAGGCTAAAGCTGGTATGGATATTCAAAAACAAGAATTTGACAGAGAAAGTACTATATTTGGTATGGAACAACAAAACTATGCAGCAGCATTAGAAGCAAGAGCAAAACAAAGACAAGCTGGGGCACAAGGATTAGGGGCGCTCGGGGCTGGAATATTAGGTGGATATGCTAATAAAGAAGGCGCTACAGGTTTAGGTGGTGTTTTAGGAGCAGTTGGTGGATTCTTAGGATTAAAAAATTAGTTAATAAATTATGGCAGCAGATAAAGCATTAATAGCAGGCGCAGCAAAAGTTGCAGGTGCAAAAGCAAAATTAGATAACGCAACATTAGACGCATTTACAGATTTAGGGGAAGATATAGGAGAAGCTGTTCAGCTTAATCTTAAAAACTTACAAGAAGCGCAAGAAGCAAATGATAATTTTCAAAATGAACAATATGCAAGTGTTGAAAGCAGCATTCCAACCTTCCCAGAAGATTTAACGGGAGGCCCAATGGAAAGTGCTGTTAGAAATGCTGAAACACGATATACGCAATATGGTTATCAAAAAGTAAAACAATCTCAAGCGGGAGATCAAACATTTAATGAATTATTATTATCTGATCCAACTTTAAAAGAAAACAGAAAAAATTTAGATACAGTTATAGCGGTATCTAAGCGTGAAAATGATTATATTACAGAAAGCAGAGAAAACTATTTAAAAAATTCCAAAGGAAGACATATTGACCCTACTAGCGAAAATTCTATTTTAGGCACCTCATTATATAATGGTAATTATGAATGGGGAAAAAATAAAGAAACGGGAAAAATGGAATATACTGTTAATGGTAAAAAATATACTATAGCAGAAGCAAGAGCGGCAATGGATGAAATTAGCTCACCTGATAATTCAGAGGCGGTTTTTAGTAGTATTAAAAACAACACAAAAGAAGCTTTTAAAGGCGCTTTAAATAATTTACAAGCGGAAGAGGTTGTAAAAGATTTTAAAAGAACTTTAAATCCTTTTATTGAAATAAACGGAGAAAAAACTATAAATAAAGACAATTTAAAAAATGCTGAAAGTTTTTATATTGGTCAAAACCCTGGGGTTTCTGTGGGTACTTTAAGAAAGCAATATAAAGATGAAAAACAATACGCTGGCTTTTTATCAGATCAAATTGATAACTATCTTACTTCACAAAAAAATCAACATTATACACCACCTGAAGCTCCGGAGGTTGAAGAAGAAGATGATACAGAAACAGATACTCCGTATTTTACAGCTCAAAAATCTATGCTAGATAAAATTGTTTCATCTTTTGTAGGACCAAAAACTTTTGGGGGTAAAGCTGGATCTCCGGGTATAGAGTATTATCAAACTTCTAAATTTAAAAATATGTTACCACCTGCTTTAAAATTAGTTAGTGACGGAAAAGTTGTGCAAATTCAAGACGCAACCAATACTAATATAAATCACACAATAGACCCTAATGAAAGTTTACAATATAATATTGATAAGCTAGTGCCATTATTAAGATCTAAGAAAAGATAATTATGAAATATCAATTTAATTTAGGTAACGACGAATTAGTTACTATAGACAAAGATAAAGTAGAAGAATTTACTACTAATAACCCTGAAGCTAAATTTGATTCATTTATTGATGAGGAAGCATCGGGAAATACAGACCCTTCACCGGAGAAAAAGGATGCACCTGTGGAGGAAAAGAATACGGCATCCGATTTGGAAATTGGTTCTTTGGAGCCACAAGAAAATGATTCTATCTTATATGAAAATTATCAAAAAGCAACAGATGTAACTGAAGAAGAAATTAAAGAAAGATTTGTTGATGATTATTTTGAATTAACTAAACTCAACAGAGAGTTAATAGAAGAGGGCGTTAAAGGTGCCCCTTTTGGTGTAAAAAGAAAACTTACTGAAAGAGAAAAAAGAAATAAAATACCCCTTGATAGGATTGAAGATTATGATAAATATATTGAAACAGGAGAAATAAGTATATCTGAATTAGATAGATTTGAGACTATTAAAAAAGTAAAGGAAGATAAAGCTGATGATTATTATTTAAATTTATCAAACGAAGATAGGCAAAGAACATCAGATTTACTAACAGATAAAAACTTAAAAATTGATAATTTAAAAGAAACTTTAACAACAAAGTCAGATCAACTTGATAAAATAATTAATCAATCAAACGAAGAATTAAAACCTATTGAAACGCAAATGGAAGAAATAGGTAAAAAATTAGAAAGAATTAATGACATTTATTCTGGATTTGTTCAGCCCACTGATGAAAAAGTTTCTGAATTTAATAATTTAAAAGAACAATACGAAAATTTATTTGAACAAAGAAAAAATATAATTGATAATTATAGTATTGAATTTGAAGGTTATAATAAATTTTTAAAAGATTATCAAATAGAGGCTAAGGACTATATTGGTAATATTGCTGGTGTTGATAGCGCTAAAAAAAATTATAATATATTATCTCAGTTTGGGCAACAATTAGAAAAACAAGTATTAGGTGGAGCTAGTTCAATACTTGGTAAATTTTCATCAGAAATACAAAAAAATAGTATAAACTATAATGAAAAATTAGATAAAAAAATAAAGCAGTTTCCAAGAAGATTGCAAGTAGAAGAGGTAACAGATGCTAAAACTTTTGGAAGATTTGCAACTGAAACGCTAACTGATCAAGCTTTATCAATTGGGGCCGCATTACTTCCAGGTGTGGGTAAAGCATTTAAAGGAGGAAAATATATACAGCAAGCGAGAGGTGTTTCTATGGGGCTTTATGGAGTTTCTACTTTTGGTAATAGGGCATTTGAAATGGAAAAAAGAGATTTAGATGTAGCTGAAAGAATAAAACAAATAAACACGTCTTTAGACTCTGATGATATTAGCCAGCAAGAAAAAATTAAATTATTTTTAGAAAAAAATCAATTAGAAAATATTGTACCTTATAGTGAAGCTGCTAAAATTTTTGTACCCGCTCTTAATGCTGCATTTGAAATAGGCACAGAAAGATTAGGTTCTATGCGTTTTGTTGAAAGCTTAGCTGACATGGGGAAAACTTTAGGAAGAATGAATATACGTAGAGCTTTACCAGCAGCGGTGGCTCAAATACCTAAAGGTATGGCAATTGAAAACACAGAAGAATTAGTAAACCAATTATCTGTTAATCTTGTTGATAAATTAGTTTTAGGTGAAAATAAAAGTATACTTGAAGGTATTGATAAAGAATTTTTTACAAAAACATCTATAACAGCATTGGCTATAGGTGGTCCGGGAAATATTAATAACGTAGTTAATGTTCTTAGAAATGAAGTTTTAAATCAAAATGAAAGAAGAAGAATTAAAGGAAAAGTTGATGAATTAATTACTTTAGGCTTAGAATTTGAAAATAAAAATATAAACAGGAAAGAATTTAATAAGAAAAGAAAAGAAATATTAAAAAGCATTAACTTAGACCAAATGGTTAGTTTAAATAAGCTTAATAATCTTTCTATTGATGATATAAAAGAATTAGGCCTTACTAATTTAAGAATAGAAAACTTATTAAAAAACACTGCTGTGTTAACAGGTAATTCTCGAACATCAAAAGAATATAAAGAAAATGAATTTGCAAAAGCAAAAGAAGAATATCAACAACTTTACGAAAAAAGAGAGGGGCTGCTGGGTAAAAATATTGATAATGAATTTAGTGTAGAAGGAAGTTTTATTTTTGGTATATATCAACTTAATAAAAATATAGCTGAAACTTTAGTTCCTAAAAACGGTAAAGTTATTACTCTTAATGCAGAATCAAGAAAAGAATTAATAGAAAAAAATGAAGGTTTAACGCAAGAACAGATTGATGGAATAAACACAAATAGCGCTTTTAATCAAGGTAATAATATTTTTATAAATGAAGATTTAATTTTAAACAGAATAGCTAATGCTAAAAGTATTAATGACACGGGGTTATTATTTGCAGCAGCATCACCTGTACACGAATTATTTCATATAAAAATTGGTTCTGATAAAATAATAGTAAACAATAAATTAAAAGGAGATTTAAAATACGCTACAAGAAATTTAAAATCTACATTAAAAGAAAAATTTGAAAGCGGTAGAATTAAAAACAAAGAAGCTTACGATGCTATTATTAAAAGATTAGATTCTTATAAAGGAGATGTTGAAGAATATTTTACTACAATATTTGATGCATACAATTTAGGTTTAATTACTGATTCAGATGTTGATTTTGATTACGCTATGAAAACTGTTGTTGAAAAAGCGTTGTTATTGATACAGCCAAACTCAACCACATTTGGACTGATAAATAATTCTAGAGATGCTTTTAATTATATAAAATCATTTAATAATAAAATTAAAACATCATTAAAACCTATATTAGCGCAAGATGAAGATGAGCAGCTTAAGTTTTCTAAAAACATATTAGCTTTATATGATCAATACGGTAAAGATCATGTAGCTATGATAAACAGTAGCTTAACAACAGAGGATATAACTAAATCAGAATTTGGTAAATCTATTGGTGGATTAGTTGAAACTATTACACAAAGATTATTTGACCCAACTCTTGAAGATAATTTAAAAGTTATTGCTGATACCAAAGTTGAAGCTGAGAAAATATTTAAAAAAGAAGTTACAGAAGATGCGGCTATTATGATTTTAAATGAGTACAATAAAGAATTAGGGCCTATTGATAAATTTATAACCTCAAGATTAAACTTAAGAGCAAATAGTAAATTAAAAGACATGGGTGTTATGCCTTCCGTAGATAAAGGAGGTTTAGGTATGGCTACTGAGGCTACCGATGACACATTAAAAAATCAAAAACAGTCTGAACAAAAAGAAGTAAAAGTTGATGAAACTGTAGATGAAATTAAATTAAAAAAGCTAGATGCTAAAATATCTTTTAAAAGAAACGGAGAGTTTCAAAAAATGAATCAAGTTCAAGTACCTGGTGAAAATAAAACTATTTCTGATAAAGTATTAGATGCTGTAATAAAAACTTTTCAAACTAAACTACCTAATGTAAACGAAAAAGCATTTATAAAAGAATTTGATAAAGCAAATCAAGCTGAAATAATACCTTTGTTACAAAAAGAATTTGCTGTAACTAAAGATGAAAATAATAATAAAGTTGATAATTTTAGACTATTTTTACAAAATAAACAAAATGTTGAAGGTATATTAGGTAAGCTTCCTCAAAGTGTAATAAATAAAAGATTTGCTACTTTAGGTAAAAAAGTTGGTAGAGAAACAATAGGTGCTGGTAAAGGTATTTTTGAAAAAGTTAATGTAACTCAACAAGAATTTATAGAATATTTTTCAGGAACAGATTTAGCTTCTAATGTAAGAAGTGATAGAAAAAAATCTTTAATAAGAGTGCTTTCAAATGAGTTAGCAGCGGATGCTACTCTTGAAGCTCTTGCTGACCCTAAAGTTGTAGAAAAGTTAGGAGTACAAGGGATTGTTATTAATAAAGCATGGACTGATACTCTTTTAAAAGCAATTCAACGTGATAAATTAAGTATAGATGATTTAGACGCGAGAAATAAAGCTGCTGATATTAAATTTAGTAATTTTATAGGCGAATTAAATAATCAAGGTTTAGATAGCAAATATGCTTATGATTTTGTTGAGTTATTTAAAAATGATAGAGGAAAAGCAGGAGATAAAAATATAGCATTATATCAAGCTCTTTTAGATGATGAAAATATTGCTATAGAATGGAAAGCGCATGAAACGCAAGTATTAAATAACTTAACAGCTGCTTCTTCTAAAATACCTGCTTTAAAAGTGGTATCTACAAAAATTGCTGCAAATGATAATAAATTTATTGACATGCAGTTAGTAGCTAATGGTAATAAAATAGGTATTGAAGTAAAATTAGATCATAAAGCGAGAGTTGGTACCGCAGGAAGAATTTATCAAGACAAAGATGGAAATTTAGTAATTAAATCTCCTGAAAATATTAATTTAGAGGGACTATTAGATTCAAATAATCCTCAAATTGTTGAATTTAAAAAATTATTTCAAGAATGGTTAGATGTAGCAAGTAAAAGCGAAGGAAGAAAAATACAAATGAACGAAGGCAGAAATGGCTTAACTACAGATAAATTATCACCAAAAACTGAGGCTGCATTAAAAAAATCAGGATTACAAGCTAAAATAGGAAGAACCTATATAGAAATTCCAATACAGACTGTTTTAGATTATTATGTAAATAAAGATAAAGATGGTTATAAAGGGGAATATATTATGATAGGCAATAAATTGTATTCTTTAGGTAATGATCCTTTAAATACTAATGCTCCTAAATTAGATTCTAATGTAACTGTAAACATTAGATTACAAGGAGATGCGATTAAGGCTGATAGACATAAACCAGAAAATGAAAAAACAAAAACTTATAGGATTAATGCTGAAGTAAGACTAAAAGATAAAGACGGTAATTGGAATGTAAATGATAGCAATATTGAACTAAATAAACCTGAAGATTATGTAAATACTTTTTCTAATATAAAGTTTAGTAAAAACATAGAAGAAGAAATGAATTTAATGCTTGAAAGAACCAAGGGTGTTGATGCTGAAACAACTTTTTCAGAACCGCAAGCCAGAAGACTTGGACAAAAAGCAGAAAGAATTAGATTATTTGTGCCAGATACAGCAGAAGATTTACTTGGGCTAACATATAAATTTCTTGGTAAAGGAAAACAGGGTGATAAAGACATGCAATTTTTCAAAGATAATTTATTTAGACCATTGACAGAGGCTAATATAAAGTTTGAAGCAGCTCAGGTTACAGCAGAAAATAGTTTAGTTGCTGCAAAAGAAATAATAGCTGGACAAGGAGTTGATTTAACAGAAGAGGCAATAGACGGATATACAAATGACCACGTTATAAGAATATTTATGTGGAACCGTAGAGGCTATAAAGTTCCAGAATTAGACCCTAATACTAAAGGTGATAAACCTGGTCCTGAGCAAGCTAAAATAGTTAAATATGCAAGACAAAATTTTGATATTGTAACTATAGCAGATGCAATAGAAACTGCTTACCCTGGTTTGCAATACGGTGCCCCAAATAAAGACTGGGTGTCAGGAACAATTACAACAGATTTATTAGAATTTACAAATGAAACAACTAGACAGGATATTTATAAAAAGTTTTTTGATAATGCACAAGGAATGTTTGGTAAGTTTGATACAAGGACAGGTAGATTAACAGGCCCAATAGCTAATAAAATTAGAGCTACTTATGGTAATACATATATAAAAGCTTTAGAAAGCTCTATGTTTAGAATATATACTGGTAGAAATAGATCATATCAATTAGACCAGCAAGGTAATATAATGTTAGATTGGATGAATAATGCAATAGGTAATATAATGTTTATTAACTCTAGATCTGCATTGCTTCAAACTATTTCGCATATAAACTTTACAAACTGGACAGATAATAATCCATTAGAAGTTGGAAAAGCTTGGAAAAATAATAAACAATTTACTGAAGATTTTAAAACAATTTTCTTTTCTGATTATTTAAAAGCAAGAAGATCAGGTTTAAGAACAGATGTTCAAGAACAGGAAATTGCGGAAGCAGCTAAAAATTCTAAAAATGATATTAGATCTATGATTGCTGTAGTTCTTAAAAAAGGATTTATGCCTACACAATACGCTGATAGTTTTGCTATTGCTTTAGGAGGCGCTTCTTTTTATAGAAACAGAACAAATACATATATTAAACAAGGATTTAATAAAAAAGATGCTGAAGAAAAAGCTTTTGCTGATATGAGAGAAATAGCTGAAGATACTCAGCAATCTGGTAGACCTGAAAAAATATCTATGGAACAGTCTGGATTAGGTGGAAGACTCATACTAGCTTTTCAAAATACACCTATGCAGTATAATAGATTAATGAAAAGATCTATCCAAGATTTATACAATGGACGAGGGAGCGCAAGAGAAAATATAAGTAAAATAATTTATTACGGTATAGCGCAAAATGCTTTATTTTATTCTTTACAACAAGCTTTATTTACTGTAGTATTTGATGAACCTGAAACAGATAAAGAAAAGAAAAAAGAAAAAAATAGGTATTACAGATTAATAAATGGTATGTCAGATTCAATATTAAGAGGGTCTGGTATATTTGGTGCTATAGCGTCTACAGGTAAAAATACATTATTAAAAGTTTTAGAAAGAGAGGGGTTTGATGAAAAAGCAATTGAAGAAATAGCTAATCTTTCTCCGCCGCTTGGAAAGAAAACAAGACAATTATTTGATATAAGAGATAAGTTTCAGTATAAACAAAATAAAGAAAAAATTAAAGAGCTTGGATTAGACACTAGAAATCCCGCTATATTAGCTGCAGCTGATGCGCTTTCATTTGGTATTAACCTACCAGCAGATAGGGCATTAAAAAAAATTAACAATTTAAGAACAGCAATGGAAAAAGAAACCGAAATGTGGCAACGTATTGCTTTATCATTAGGTTGGAGTGAGTGGGAGTTAAATATAGATAGAGATAAAACAAATTCATTACAGCCTAAAATAAAAGGCGGAATTAAAGGAGGAATTAAACAATCAAAAATAAAATAGTTATGCCAAAAGACGCGTGTTATAAAAAAGTAAAAGCAAAATATAGAGTATTCCCATCTGCTTATGCAAGTGGAGCAATTGCAAAATGTCGTAAAGTTGGTGCAGCCAACTGGGGTAATAAATCAAAAAAATAATGGCTGTAAGAAAAACAAAATCAGGAGCTAATCTTAAACGTTGGTTTAAAGAAAAGTGGGTTGATGTGCGTACAGGTAAACCTTGTGGCAGAACAAAAGGTGAAAAAAGAGGTACGCCTTATTGTAGACCAAGTAAACGTGTATCTAGTAAAACAGTTAAAACCGCTTCTGAGATGAGCTCATCTGAAAAAGCTAAAAAAATTAGAGAAAAGAAAAGATTAGGCCAACCAGCAGGTAAACCTAGAAGAGTGTCACCAACAAAAAGAAGAAAGTAAAATGGAAAAAATAAGTAAACATATTTCCTACAAAGAAGGTACGCGATCAGTTACAGCTATAAGAAAAGGAATAGATAATATACCTACTGATTACCAACTTACAAACATGGAAGCGATAGCTCATAATATATTTGAACCATTACGTGAATGGGTTGGTGGTCCAATAAAAATAAATTCATTTTTCAGATCACCTGAATTAAATACAGCTATTGGAGGAAGTGGTAAATCCCAACACTGTCAAGGCAGAGCGATTGATATAGACGATACATACGGGTATAAAACAAATGCTGAAATGTATGAATATATAAAAGCTAATTTAAACTTTGATCAAATGATATGGGAATTTGGAACTGATAATAACCCAGATTGGGTACATATAAGTTATGTGAGTGAAGATGAAAATAGGAATAGATGTTTGAAAGCAGAAAGAAAAGATGGAAAAACAGTGTATAGCATTATATAAAAGACTTTTATTAGCTTTACTTGTTTTAACATTTACATCCTGTTACACAATAAAATCTACGGTTGTAAACACGTTAGATAATACTTGGCCCTGGAATACTATAAAATACGAAGGGAACCAACAATTAGATTCCCTTCATATCTATAAACAAAACAAAACTAACCATCACAGCTTAAGCAATCTGGATTCATTGCCTCAGCCGCAATATCGCCTCTGAGAACACTTTCAGTTCTCATATAATATAAAGTTTTAATTCCTTTTTTCCAAGCATCCATATGAACTCTATTAATCCATCTAGGTTCAGCTTGTGAAGGAAACGCAAGATTTAAACTAACAGACTGATCTATATATGTCTGTCTTATTCCCGCTTGATTAACTAATTCTAGTTGATTTATCTCCTTAAACGTTTTGAAAACATTTTTAACCGGCTCGCCACCTTTTTCCTGAGTAAGCTTACCGCTATTATCGTAATAGTAACCATCTAATTCTTTTATGCCTTGCACAGAACCTTTATCTTTTAAAACTTTATCCCAAGTTTTTTGGTTGTCTATACCTAGCTTTCTAAATAATTTCTTTAATTCATTGTTCTTTCTTATAAATGTGCCTTTAGCAGATTGCTCTGTAAATACATTAGCGGCCCAGGGTTCAACACCAGGTGATACATTACCTGATAATTTACTATTTGATACTGTTGGTGCAATTGCTCTTAAATGTGTGTTTCTCATTCCTGTACCCACACACCATAATGGTTCACCATAAACTTCAGCTAGATCTCTACTAGCTCTTTCTGTTTCTAATTTTAACTGTGAAAATATTTCTCTTGTTTTAAATTGCGCAAGCAATCCTTCAAAAGCAATTCCTTCTTGTTGTAACAAAGTATGCCAACCTAATACCCCTAATCCTAACGCTCTACCTTTTTCAGCAGATCTAACAGCATTATCAAAACCTTTCATATTTTTAGCACGTTGTATAAATTCAGATAACACTCCATCTAAAAACCACGTAGCATCATATATAAGATCACTATTTTTCCATTCATCATATTTAGCTAA
>Ga0066825_10000688_pt1 | contig 10791 bp, 14 predicted proteins | sample ETNtaG_6_FD_65608 | JGI IMG/M metagenome (GOLD analysis project Ga0066825, IMG submission 65608) | Marine microbial and viral communities from oxygen minimum zone, Eastern Pacific Ocean - ETNP201306SV45 | ecosystem: Environmental > Aquatic > Marine > Oceanic | place: Pacific Ocean: Eastern...
TTAAATTGTCTATTATGACGTGCAATTACTAGATCGTTTTGGAACGTTCCGTCTGTATTTAATAAAGCATCCCAAGGTGCGATAAAGAATTTATCTTCAATATCAGCTGTGATGTACTCTACTTTATCTGAAACTTTACCTTTAGAAACTTTTATATAAGGTGTTTCGATAAAACCGAAATCATTTACACGTGCAAATGTTGCCAATGGACCAATAAGACCCGCATTTGGACCCTCTGGAGTTTCAATTGGACAAATACGACCATAATGAGATGGGTGAATATCACGAACCTCAAAACCTGCACGCTCTTTAGTAAGACCGCCCGGGCCTAAAGCACTAAGACGACGCTTATGTGCGATCTCTGCAAGTGGATTTGTTTGGTCCATAAACTGAGATAATTGAGAACTGCCGAAGAATTCTCTCATAACTGCAACTAATGGACGAATGTTGATTAATGTTTGAGGAGCAATTTTTTCGTTAGCTTTAAGCGCAATTTGCTCTTTGATTAAACGCTCTAAACGCGCAAGACCAATTCTAAACTGCTTCTGAAGTTGCTCACCAACACTTCTAATACGTCTGTTACCTAAGTGATCGATATCGTCTGTAGAGCCTTCACCTTTCATAAGGTTTGTTACGAAGTTCATACAACCGATAACGTCATCGCCTGTTACAACTGTGATCTCAGGATCTACATCAGACTCCAAACGACGGTTAACACGGTAACGACCTACTTTACCTAGATCATATTTACCTTCGTCAAAGAACATACCGTGAAGTAATGCTCTCGCACCATCTAATGTTACAGGATCCCCAGGGCGAAGCTTTCTGTGAATCGTTAATAATGACTCTTCTTCAGACTCTACTGGGAACTTATCTAATGTTTTTTGGATAATATCTTTATCAACAGCTAACTTAAGGATATCTTTTTCAGTATACCCAAGACCTGCAAGGAATGTTGATAAAGGTAACTTTTTCATTTTGTTGATATTTGCAAATAAAATATCGTCTTTATCAGTTTCAATTTCTAACCATGCACCACGATTTGGAATAATCGTCGCAATGTAATGTACTCTATCTGGAGTAGGCCCTACTTTTCTTCTAAAGTAAACACCTGGAGAACGTACAAATTGGCTCACAACTACACGTTCTGAACCGTTGATTAAGAATGTTCCGTATTCTGACATCATTGGAATATCACTCATGAATACTTCTTGCTCTGTTACTTCGCCAGACTCTTTGTCGATTAATCTAACAGGAACTCTTAACGAGGCTGTATAAGAGAGTTCACGAATCTGACACTCTTCGAATGAAAACTCTGGATCGTCGAAACGATAGTTTTCACCAAATTCTAATTCATATTTGCCGCCGTAGGCTACTATCGGAGAAATATTATTAAATTCCTCCTTTAAACCTTCTTCAACGAATCGTTTAAAAGACTGTATCTGTATATCTACTAAACTGGGGGGATCTAAATAATCTCTGTTTTCTTCTTTATTTAATCTTACTCTTTTTCTCGTTTTTAGAGCCAACACGCGATTCACCTCGTCTATAACAATGTGACCTGGACTATTGATAAACAACAATCCAGGCCATTCATTTTAAATATTAATGCCAAATAAGCTTATTTGATTTCTACTTGAGCGCCTTGCTCTTCAAGTGCTTTCTTAAGCTCTTCAGCTTCGTCTTTAGCAATACCTTCCTTGACAGGCTTAGGTACGTTATCAACGATTTCTTTCGCTTCTTTAAGACCAAGTCCTGTAGCTTCTCTAACAGCTTTTAGAACCTGAATCTTTTTGTCGCCACATCCTGTAAGTACAACACTTACTGATGCTTCAGATGCGCCTGTGTCACCAGCGTCTCCGCCAGTAGATGGAGCTACACCTGCTACAGCTACTGGAGCTGCTGCAACTACGCCGAATTTATCTTCAAGGGCTTTAACTAACTTTGAAAGCTCAAGAACTGACATGTTCTCAATCGCTTCAATAATTTGCTGTGACTCCTTGCTTAAATCTTCTACGGCTACTGTTTCTTCAGTTTTTGCTTCTGTTGCTTCTGCCATAGTTATTCACCTCCGTCTTTCTTGTTTTGTATAGCAGTTAACACATTGCCTAGTCCTCGAACTGGGCTAGATAAGTTCGCGACAAGGCCTGTCAAAGGAGCCTTGATTAGACCAACTGCTTTTGCAACCAGCTCGTCTCTTCCAGGCAACTTCGCCAACTCTTTAATCGTTGACTCATCAACATGTGCATTTTGAAGAACTCCACCCTTAATTTTTAGGGCTTCGTTCGATTTACTGAACTTGACTACAGCTTTGCTTGCTTCAACTGCATCAGTTTCAGTAGAGATCATAATCGTAGGACCATGCAGTAATTCTGCAGGGAACTCGATATTAAGGTCATTGAAAGCACGACGTGCTAGAGTGTTTTTATAGATATTAGCACTCACACCGCTTCCACGTAGTTCTTTACGTAACTCTGCCATTTCATTAGCAGTCATCCCTCTGTAATCAGATAAAACTACTAGTCGTGAATTTTGAAGCTGACCTGTAATCTGTTCGATAGTCGCGACCTTTTCTGGTCGAATCGTAGGCTGTCTAGTTTCTGCACTCATCTTAGTCTCCCCACTTCACTTTCATTGGTTCAATATACACGCCAACACCTTGTGCTGATGAGATACTGATAGACCTCATGTAAATCCCTTTTGCTTTCGCAGGCTTAACTTTGAGGAGGGTATCATAAACTAACATAAAGTTATCGACAAGGTTTTCATCTGAAAAAGATTTCTTACCTATTCCGATGTGAATAATTCCAGTTTTATCGTTACGGTATTCTACTTTACCCGCTTTAAACTCTTTAACTGTATTTTCTACATCTGTCGTTACTGTACCGCTCTTAGGATTTGGCATAAGACCTTTAGCACCAAGTACTCGTCCTAGCTTTCCGATTTTCGCCATCATATCTGGCGTTGCGATGAGAACATCGAAATCTAACCATCCACCTTGGATTTTTTCGATTAGATCGTCTGCACCAACTTCGTCAGCTCCAGCCTTTGTAGCAGCCGTCGCTTTATCGCCTTGTGCTAAAACAGCAACTTTAATACTTTTACCAGTACCATGAGGCAGTACTAACGTACCTCTTAATTGCTGATCTGCATGCCTTGGGTCGATACCTAAGTTAAAATGCGTTTCGATTGTTTCATCGAAGTTTGCGTATGCTACTTCTTTAATTAAAGATAACGCTTCTTGAGGAGAGTATAACTTTTCTCTGTCTACTTTCTTCGCGCTTTCAACATACTTCTTTCCGCGTTTAGCCATTGTGCTTCACCTTTATTCCCATACTTCTTGCGCTGCCTTCAATAATTTTTCTTGCAGACTCAATAGAAGAAGCGTTCAAGTCCTGCATCTTTATTCCGGCAATCTCATCGACCTGATCTTGTGTCAGTGTTCCAACGATGTTTGTATTTGGGTTAGCTGATCCACTCTTCAACTTCAAGGCTTTCAATATAAGCTGAGCTGCTGGAGGTGTCTTTAAAGCGAAAGAAAAAGTTCTATCTTGGTATACTGAAATCTCAACTGGGATAACGTCTCCCATTTTATCTTTTGTTGCATCGTTATATGCCTTACAAAAGTCCATGATGCTCAAACCATGCTGACCCAAAGCTGGACCAATTGGTGGAGCTGGAGTTGCCTTCCCTGCTGGGATTTGAAGCTTAATAACTGTCAATACTTGTTTTTCTGCCATCTACATTACCTCTTTCTACTGTACCGTTTTTTCTACTTGATCGAAGTCAAGTTCTACTGGTGTTTCTCGACCGAAGATAGAGATCATAGCTTTTAACTTACCTCTATCACCATTAATTTCTGAGATAGGACCTGCGTACCCTCTGAATGGTCCACCGATTACCTTAATCACTTCGTTAACTTCGTAATCGACATCAACTTTCTTAGTCTTGTCGCCAGCTTTACGTAATACTTTTAACATTTCCTCGTCAGTAACAGGCGTTGCAGATGACTTTGATCCGATAAACTTAGCTACCCCTGCTAGGCGTCTAATTTCGAAACTCGCATGCTCATCTGGCATCATTTGAACAAAGACGTATCCAGGGAAGATCTTTGTAACCTTTTCAACACGTTTATTATTTTTAATCTCTACTGTTTCCTCTTCTGGAACCAATACTCTGAAAATCTTTTCTTTAAACTCGTCTCTCTCAATCAGCTGATTGATACGCGCTTGAACTTTATACTCATGACCAGTGAAACACTGAACGATAAACCAATATCCCTTGTCTTCTTGAGCTTCTTCTTGCTTTTCTTCAGCAACTTCTTCTTCTGTAGTTTCTTCTAGAACTTCCACAGTTTCAGACTCTTGGCTAGCGTCGTCTTCGACAGCTACCTGTACTTGCTCTTGTTCTTGCTCTAACGCTTCATTTTCTGACATTTGATTTCCTTTATCGCGCTTTCAATTCTAAAAATAATTTTGTGAAGATTGAGTCTAACCCACTCACATATGCTGTTGTTAAAACTACAATACCTAGAACTAGGATCGTTGCTTTAATCACGACATTTTGGGAAGGCCACGTAATTTTGAGCACTTCCTGCCCAATGTCGGAAACGAACATATCTGTTTTTCTGTTTGCGGGCAAATTTGTTGTCATAATCAAGCTCAATTTCTTTATTATTTCAGTGGCAGGCCCGGACGGATTCGAACCGACAACACTCGGTTTTGGAGACCGATGCTCTACCAATTGGAGCTACGGGCCTAGGGACCGCTCTGCAAAATGCAGACGAAAACTCTATCATGTCGTTTTCATCAATGTCAACACCATTAAGTTTTATAATCTTCTTATATATATACTGTGTATTTACTTATGAGAAAGTTAAGAATAGTTGACAGTTTGGATTTAAAAATGTTAGTTATTAGGTCCTTGCACGATAATAGGAGATTTAACTATGGCAGAAAAAGAAGCAAAAAAAGAAACTAAAAAGACAACTACAGCAGCTGAGAAAACGACTAAAGCATCGTCTTCTGAGAAAGCTGAACCAAAACCAAAAGCTGCCCCAAAAGCGAAAAAGGCAGACGACGGAAGTTTTGCAATTATTGAAACTGGCGGAAAACAATACCGTGTTTCATCTGGAACTATTCTAGATTTTGAAAAACTTGAAGGCGACGCAAAGAAAAGCGTAACGTTTGATAAAGTTCTTCTAGTATCTGACGGTAAAGACGTAAAGATCGGTCAGCCATATGTTGAAGGTGCAAAAGTTAAAGGTACTATTTTAGAACAAAAACGCGATAAGAAAGTATTGGTTTTCAAGTTTAAAAAGAAAACTGGTTACAAAAAGACACAAGGTCACCGTCAATCATTAACAACTGTTAAGATCGACGCAGTTTAAGGAGAAGTTTCATGGCACATAAGAAGGGTAAAGGAAGTACTAAAAACGGACGCGATAGCGAATCCAAACGACTAGGTGTAAAGCGTTTCGGTGGAGAAGTTGTACGCGCAGGTAACATTCTTGTTCGCCAACGTGGAACTCGTTTCTTCGCAGGTGAAAACGTTGGGGTTGGAAAAGACTTCACGCTTTTTTCTAAGGTTGATGGCGTTGTTAAGTTTGAATTCGTAAACAAGAATAAAAAGAAAATTTCAGTTTACGCTGCATAATTACTAAACAAGTTAGACACAAAAGAAAGAAGCCTTTATTGGCTTCTTTTTTTTTATTAGGATGAGACTATGGGAGTTATAGACAAAATCACATTATCGATAAAGGCTGGCCACGGCGGTTCTGGAGCAAGTAGCTTTAGACGTGAGAAGCACGTTGCTAAAGGTGGGCCTGATGGTGGTGACGGTGGTGATGGCGGCGATGTCGTACTTAAAGCTACTTCCCGACTCCAGACACTTACAGACTATAAATCTTCTAAGGTATATAAGGCTAAGTCTGGGGACCATGGTCTAGGACGAAAGATGTATGGTTCTCGTGGGGATGACGTCGTATTAGATGTACCACTCGGGACACTTGTCTTTGATGAAGAGAATAATAAGATTGCTGATCTATGCGAAGAAGGTCAGACATTTGTTGCGGCACGAGGCGGAAAAGGCGGGAAAGGAAACACTCACTTTGCAACGTCGGTAAATAGAGCTCCTCGTTATGCACAGTCTGGTTTGGAAGGTGAAGAAAGAACAATCCTTCTTGAACTACGAATGATTGCTGAAGTTGGCTTTGTGGGGCTTCCTAATGCCGGCAAGTCGACGTTACTCTCTACGCTGACTCAGGCATCTCCTAAAGTTGGGGATTATCCATTTACTACCCTATTCCCTAACCTTGGGACATTACGCTTTTATGATAGAGAGCTTGTGCTTGCTGATATCCCTGGGTTGATTGAAGGCTCTTCAGACGGACAAGGTTTAGGTCACGACTTTCTTCGGCATATTGATAGAACTCGAGTTTTGGTTCATTTGATTGGTGCTTGTGAAACGCCTGAGGAAACGTATGAAAACTATAAGGTGATTATGACAGAGCTGGAGAAAAGTGAGTATAAGTTACTTGAGAAACCTATGCTGACTGTTCTTTCTAAATCTGACCTTTTAATTCCTGAAGATGTCTCGGATTACTTGGACTACTTCAAGGAAAAAAACATTGATATGATAGTAGTATCCTCGTTTTCAAGAAACGGAATCGATCATCTGATTGAAACAATATATAAATACCATGCTGCTTCACAAGAGGACTCATGAAACGTATAACAATTAAAGTTGGAACCAATATCTTAACGACACAAGATGGGAAGCTTGATGTAAATCAGGTGAGCTCGATTGCGTCTCAGATTTCTGCTATTCGCGCATCTCATAATGTTGAAGTCGTGTTAGTATCGTCGGGTTCTATTACATGTGGGTCTGAACGACTACATATTGAAGCTACTACTATCCCAGAGAAGCAAGCCTCTGCAGCTGTGGGCCAGTTTTTGTTGATGAAGGAATATGACACTTATTTTTCTCAACATGATACTCAGGTTGCTCAGATCTTATTAACTCAAGATGGACTTGAAGATGCTGAACGTCGTCAGAATGTTCATAATACGCTCTCTACCCTACTTTCTCAGGGAGTTGCGCCTGTTATTAATGAGAACGATAGTGTTTCTACCGCCGAAATTGAGTTTGGTGATAATGACTCTCTTTCTAGTCAGGTAGCTGAACTTACTCAATCTGATTTATTTATTATCCTTACGGACACTGACGGGTTGTTTGATAAAAACCCAAAGAAGTACAGTGATGCCACTCTTGTTGAACATGTACCAGTGATTACTGATGTCATTATAAAAATGACGGATGCTGAAACTGGTGGCAGAAGTAAGGGCGGAATGTTATCGAAAGTTAAAGCCGCTAGCCGAGCTACAGAGGCTGGAATTAAAACTGTGATCGCGAATGGGAGAACGCCAAATATCATTAGAGATATTTTGTCTGGAACCTATAGAGGGACACGATTTGATGCAAAGGAGAAACGAACATGACAACGACAAGTCAACGATCTATTAAAACACAATGTAAGGATGCTTATGAAGCGTCTTCAGAGCTAAGCACGTTATCTACACAGGTTAAGAACGATGCCTTACTTGATATGGCTGATGCAATCAGAAACAACATTCCTACTATTCTTGAAGCGAACCAAAGAGATATTGAAAATGGGATTCAAAACGGACTTTCTACTGCACTTGTAGATAGACTAAAGCTAAATGAAGAAAGAATGATGGGCGTTGCAACTAGTGTTGAAGAAATTGCAGCCTTGAAAGATCCTATCGGTGAAACACTTACAGGATGGAAACAACCTAATGGTCTTGAGATTTCTAAGGTACGAGTTCCTCTAGGTGTTATTAGTATTATTTATGAAGCTCGACCTAATGTAACTGTGGATGCTATTTCTCTGGCTATTAAGACTGGGAATGCGATTGTACTACGTGGAAGTTCTTCTGCTTATGAATCTAACAAAGCGCTTTCTGATGTTATGAGAAGCGCGGCTGAAAAAGCTGGCGTCCCTGGAAAAGCAATTCAACTACTGGATGATACTAGCCGTGAAGGTGTGCAGACGTTAATTAAAATGGATGATTACTTAAACCTTGTGATTCCTCGTGGAGGAGCAGGGTTGATTCAGAGCGTTGTTAAGAATGCTACTGTGCCTGCAATTGAAACAGGTGTTGGAAACTGTCATGTGTATGTTGATAAAGATGCAGACTTAGAGAAAGCTTTACCGCTTGTGATTAACGCAAAGACTCATCGCCCTTCTGTATGTAACTCTGCAGAATCACTATTAATTCATCAGGATGTTGCAGAGACGTTTTTACCACAATGTCTTCAGGCCCTATCTGATGCTGGGGTTGAGATAAGAGGCTGTGAGAAGACACTAGCTCTTTTCCCTCCGGCGAAAGCTGTTACTGATGAGGATTACTATACTGAGTTCTTAGACTTATTTCTTTCTGTGAAGGTTGTTAGTTCTCTTGATGGTGCTCTTGAGCACATTAAAACTTACGGTAGCCACCACTCTGAAGCAATTGTTTCTGAGAATGTGACGTCTATACAATCGTTTATTGACCATGTAGATGCTGCGGCAGTGCTTGTGAATGCATCGACTCGCTTTACAGACGGTGGTGTATTTGGCTTTGGTGCTGAGATGGGAATCTCTACCCAGAAAACACATGCTAGAGGCCCGATGGGACTTCCTGAGTTAACATCATATAAATATATCGTGAAAGGTGATGGCCATATCCGCTAAGCGGTTAGGCTAAGGTACTAAAGTCAGAACGATCGGAATGCTTGGGTGGCATTTTCGGGTAATCGTTTTGCTTTTCTTCTTTCATGTTTTGGATGAGCTGACTTAAGTGCTCTGCGTCTTCTTTTGGAGAACGCACTTTAAATGGATTGATTACCTCTGCTTCAATTTGAGGATCATGGATAGAGATGCTTTCGTAGCCTGTATCTGGAATAACCTCTAGCGGAACTTGGATTGGGATGTTCTTTTCGATGCGATATGCGGCGAATTCTGGGCTTTCTGGGTTTCGAAGACTCAATATGAAGTGATATGGCATTCCTGTTTGTATATCGGCATCTGAAGGGTATGCTACGCCTTTTGGATGCGTATGGTAGAGGCCATAGTACTCTAGATTATGCTTTTTGCAGAATGCATGTGCTCTTTCTACATCTTCACCTGTAAAGGTAAACGTACCTGTTTTGTCGTACAGGTGCATATTGTACAGAGGAAGGATACCTCTAATTACTCCATCCCTTCCTCCTACAAAGCCCCCGGCTTCCATAGGCAGGTTGTCTAACCCTTGTTTGACGATCGTACGATAGTGCTTAAGGGTTATTTTGAAGTAATTGATCATTTAGGCTTAACGACGGATAAGATATGCTCGATAGCGTTTGATGATGAATCCATTAATTCGTTTAGCTCGTCTCGGTTAATCGTTTCGTTTTCGGCTGTACCTTGAACTTCTACAATACCGCCAGATTCTGTCATAACAACATTCATATCTAGATCTGCACTGGAATCTTCTTCGTAGCAAAGGTCTGTTACGATATCACCATTTACTTTACCTACACTGATGGCTGCTACCCATTCTTTAATTGGGTTTTCTTCTAGGTGGCCTTCGTCTAGAAGTACTTGGATTGCATCATGAAGAGCAATCATTCCACCAGTGATAGAGGCTGTTCTTGTGCCGCCGTCTGCTTGAATAACGTCTGCGTCGATCACGATTGATCTTTCGCCTAGCTTTTCTAGATCGATAGCTGCACGTAATGCTCTTCCGATAAGGCGTTGGATTTCGTTTGTTCTTCCGGAGGCTTTCCCTTTACTCACTTCTCTGTTGTTACGAGTGTGAGTTGAGCCTGGAAGCATTGAATATTCCGCTGTTAACCAGCCTCTTCCGGAGTCTCTTAAGAAAGAAGGCACACGCTCTTCTACTGATGCTGTACAGATAACCTTTGTATCTCCATATGAAATCAGAACGGATCCTGCTGCGTGCTTTGTAAAGTTGTGCACTACTTTGATTGGTCTTACTTCGCCTGCGTCTCGTTTATCGTATCTCACTTAAAAACTCCTCTGATTCTGATTGCTTTGGTGCGGATGATTGACCCGCTTCTTCTGATTTTTGTTGTTCTAGAACATCTCTTCCGTTTTCGATGTTTTTCTCTAGCTTGATAAGTTGGTTTTGTAGCTTCGTAACTGAAAGCTGAAGGTTAGATAGAACGTACTCTGCGTATTCGTTAGCACCTTGTTTAACTTGGCGTGCTTTTTCTTGTGCCTCTGACAAGCTTGTTTCTTCTGGCGCAGGTGCAACTTGTTGAACGGGGTCTTGGATTTGGATTTCACGATTAATATCGATGGACTGACGTGCAATACCTCCGTTTTTAATTGCCATTCTTACTTTATCTACTAACTGAAGGATCTTCTTTTCTTCAATTACGAGTTTATCTGTAAGTGGTAGCTTTGGAGACTCAAGTATTGTTGCTTCGAGTGAGTCGACTAGTCCTAAGATATCATTCATCTACTTCTTCCTTTACTGCACGTTCGATTATAGGTGGTACAAACTGGCTGATATCACCATTAAATCGTGCGAGTTGTTTCACGACAGTTGAACTCAAATATGAGTATGTGTCGTCTGTCATGAGAAACACTGTATCTATCTTATCGTTTAATTTTCGATTCGTCATTGCTAATTGGAATTCATATTCGAAGTCGGTTAGGGCTCTAAGACCTCTGATGATGGTTTTAATACCGGTCTTATGGACTAAATCCACTAGAAGTCCTGA
>Ga0066825_10000690_pt1 | contig 10768 bp, 9 predicted proteins | sample ETNtaG_6_FD_65608 | JGI IMG/M metagenome (GOLD analysis project Ga0066825, IMG submission 65608) | Marine microbial and viral communities from oxygen minimum zone, Eastern Pacific Ocean - ETNP201306SV45 | ecosystem: Environmental > Aquatic > Marine > Oceanic | place: Pacific Ocean: Eastern...
AGGCAATTAGGATTTTTGTCAATAAGGAATTAGAAGAATTAAGACGAGTATTAGAAGTAACTAAGAAAATTCTAAAAAAAGGAGGAAGGTTAGTTGTTGTCAGTTTTCATGGTTTGGAAGATAAGATAGTAAAATATTTCATAAAGCAAAATGGCGGTAAACAGAGCCAAGGAAATAGATATTTACCAGTAATAGAGAGTAAAGAGCAATATTTTAGTGTAATTACTAATAAAATCATCAAGGCCGGCCTGGTAGAAATAGAACGAAATCCAAGATCAAGGTCGGCAATATTAAGAGCAGTAGAAAGGATATGAAAAAATATAATAAACACCTAAAAATCTGCTTTGCTATCAACACAATTTGTGTGTTGTTAATATTATTGGTGACTATTATTAGTGTTAATATGAAAGTGACTAATTTGCGTATTAATGATGAGATAAAATATATATCTGCAAAAATTTTAGAACAAAATAATCATTTGAAAATATACCGTTCAGAATTGGCAATCATGACAAGTATAGATTCCTTATCTGCATTATATAAGGCTTATTATAATGTTAACCGTATAAATAACGATATAAAGGTTACGCAAATCAAAACAGTTGATAGCTTTGCTGGGTATTTTAACACAGCTAAAAAATATTCACATTTGCAAGAGTAATACTCACTTATATCGTGATCTTATATAAAGATTCTTGGTTTTTAAGAAAATAATGCAATTAAGATTTATAAAAGATATAGTATTTTCTAGTTAATAACTAATAGCAGGACCGAGCTAGCCTAAGATCATCAACCAAAGCTGAAGGGCTGTATTTCCGGTAAAAAACCAGATAAATCTGGTGGTATTAAATGATTAAATAAAACAAAGGAAATGAGAGTTAAATATATAAAACATGCTAGAATAAGGATTATCTTTAGCTGTATATTTATCACTTTCACTATTTTGCTGATAAGAATAATTTTCTTACTTAATAATGAGCGCTATATTCACTCGGTTTCTAAAGAAGATAGAGTTTTAAGGAGAGTGGATATAGTAGACCGAAATAATGAAATTCTTGCAACAAATCTAATCACTTACACCCTATATGCCGAACCATCCATAGTACGGAATCCAGATGCTATATTAAAAAATATCACAAAAATATATCCTAATATTAACCAAGAGAGTTTGAAGCAAAAATTATCTAATAATAGCTATAAGGGAAGGGTTTTATTGATTAGGGACTTAACTCCCAAGCAAAAATATGAGATTAATAATTTAGGCCATGTGGGACTGTTTTTTCATGAAGACCATAAAAGATTTTATCCTCATAAAAATATAGTATCTCACATTATTGGTTTTGTAGATAGAGAAGAAAGAGGGTTAGCAGGGTTTGAAAAATATATAGATGATCATAATTCCTATAAAAACAACTTAGGTGACAATACCGTATCGTTATCTATTGATATTAATGTGCAAACTGTACTACATCAGGAATTATCCAAGGCGGTTAAAAAATTTTCTGCAAATGGAGGAGCTGCAATAGTCATGGATGCCAATAATTTTGAAGTATATGGTATGGTGAGTTTGCCTGATTATAATCCATACTACCCTCAAGAAATACTTCATAATAAAGAATTTAATAATAAGGCTACCTATAATTTATACGAGATGGGTTCAACTTTCAAAACTTTTACTTTTGCCCTGGCATTAGAGAATAAATTATTAACAATGAATGATAAATTTGATGTATCTGAGAATATAAAAATAGACAAATACCGAATCAAAGATTTTAAAAAAATAGATAAAGAAATTACAACCAGTGAGGTTTTTACTAAATCTTCCAATATAGGTACTGCGCAAATTGCGCAGAATTTTTCTAAAGAGTTACAGCAAAGTTTTTTTCACCAATTAAGATTCTTTGAACCATTAGACATAGAGTTAATTGAAAGATCTCATTCAAAATTATCAAATAGATGGGGAAAGTCAAAAATTATTACTGCTTCTTATGGTTATGGAATTTCGGTAACGGCAATGCATTTGGTACAAGCAACAGCTGCAATGATCAATGGAGGAACTTTACTTCAAGCAACTTTAATAAAAGGGCAAAATGAGCAAAGAGTAGGGGAAAAAATAATTTCAAAAGAGGTTTCAGATTTAATTAGAGAGTTTTTTTACGAGACTGTAGAACATGGAACAGGTTGGAGAGCTAATTTAAGGGGATACAATGTAGGTGGAAAAACTGGGTCTGCAAATAAAATAGGAAAAAATGGTTATGATGAAAGCCGCTTATTATCTTCTTTTATCTCGGCTTTTCCAATGAATAATCCCAAATATATAGTGTTCGTGTTACTAGATGAACCTCATGGTATAAAAGAAACATATGGTTATGCAACTGGAGGAGTAACTTCTGCACCAGTAGTTAGAAATATCATAGAAAAAATTGCGCCTATTTTGAATGTTACTCCAAATAAGCATGATTTTGACTATAAAGAAAACTAACTAAAGTTACATATTTATGCCATATACAAAGGTTAATAATCGCAAAATTTACTATGAAGTTTATGGTAATGGCACACCCATATTATTTGGCCATAGTTTTTTATGGGATAGGTCAATGTGGAATCCTCAAATTGAATATTTGAAGAAGAATTTTTGTTGTGTAATACCAGATTTATGGGGCCATGGTAAGTCTGACACATTATTAGAAAGTAATTATAGCTTAGAATCATTATCAAAAGACTATAAGGAGTTTATGGATTCTATTGCTATCGAATCATATTCTATTGTTGGATTGTCTATAGGTGGTATGTGGGGAGCCAATCTAGCGTTGCAATATCCAGAAAAAGTTAAGAAGTTAGTTCTGATGGATACATATTTGGGTCTAGAACCATTGGAAAAGCAAAAATTATATTTAAATATGATAGATGTTATAGAAAAATGTGGTTTTATTCCAGATGAGTTAATAGAACAAATTACACCTATATTTTTTTCTCCTAAAACATTAAAAAATAATAATACTCTTATCAATGATTTTAAGGCTAGTTTGAAGGATATTCCGACAGAGAGCATAGAGACTATATTAACAATAGGAAAATCAATTTTTTTGCGTGATAATATATTACTAGAATTGAGTAAGATTAAGGTTCCAACCATGATCATTGTTGGAAAAGATGATATTGCTAGACCTGTTAACGAAGCTAGAGAGATGTCGCAAATTATTGAATCTAGCGCATTAGAAATTATAGAAGATAGTGGCCATATCTCAAATTTAGAACAGCCAGAGCTAGTAAATAACATATTATATAAATTTTTAACTAAGTAAGAAGGATGAAATTACAAAAATTCTGTAAATTCCTAAACCTCGTAACAGATGATAATGACGAGATAATTAGCTCTATTACTGCTAATTCTGAAGATGTGAACAAAGGAAGTGTATTTATTGCCCTCAAAGGAAGTGTATTTGATGGCAATGATTATATAGAAGATGTACTGAGTAAAGGTGCTATATTAGTTTTGTCTGATAATGACAATATGAGAAATCAGAACAAAAGGATTAGTTATATAGAAAACCTATCATCAAAATTAGGAGATATTGCTTCTATTTTTTACCAAAATTTACCATCTAATATTATTGCTGTAACTGGAACAAATGGTAAGAGCTCAGTAGTTGATATAGCTAGGCAATTATTTATAGCGTTAAAGGCTGATGCGGCTAGCTTTGGTACTATGGGATTATATTATAATAATAAGATAAAAAGTGAGTTATCCCACACTACACCAGATATATTCTCGCTTTATAAATCATTAAATAATTTAAAGTTAGAAAATTTTGATAATGTATTATTTGAAGCATCTAGCCACGGAATTGAGCAAGGTAGAATCGACAATATTCCAATTAATATAGCTGTATTTACTAATTTAACCCAGGACCATTTAGATTTTCATGGAAATATGGAAAATTATTTTTGTGCCAAATCTAAATTGTTTTCAAAGCACTTAAATGATGATGGAGTAGCTATAATTAATGCTGATTCTAATTATGCTAAGAAATTAAAATCAATTTGCGGTTTAAGGGGGATAAAATATTTTGATTTTGGAAAAGGTGCAAAAGATGTCAGAATTTTAGATTCTGGGGAAGGTGCAATAATAATAGAATATCAAGGAACAAAATATGAGGTGCCATGTCATTTAACAGGAAGTTTCCAAATATATAATATGGTTTGTGCGATATCTATTCTCATTAACTCTGGGATTAATTTAGAACAAATAATACCAGTATGTTCAGCAGTTAAGGCAGTAGCAGGTAGATTAGAAGAAATACCGGTTGGTAATCATAAGGGATATAAGGTTTTTATTGATTATGCTCATACCCCAGATGCTCTAGAGAAAGCTTTGCAGAGTTTGAAAGACTATGTAAAACATCCATCTAGACTTATTGTAGTATTTGGTTGCGGTGGTAACAGAGATCATGATAAGAGATTTATAATGGGGGAAATAGCTAAACAAAATAGTGATTATGTTATAGTTACAGATGATAATCCAAGAAATGAAGACCCTAAAGAAATTAGATCAGAAATATTATCAGCGGTACCAAATGCAAAGGAAATTGCAGATAGAAAAGAAGCTATTTTACATGCATTAAATATTGCAAAACCAGGTGATATAATTTTAATTGCAGGTAAGGGGCATGAAAATTATCAAATAATAGGAAATAAAAAGATTGATTTTGATGATGCGCAAATAGTTAGAAATGAGGTTTTATAATATGTGGACAATAGGCGAGATAGAAACAGCTTTAGAAATAAAAGGAGATACTAAAGAAAACCTAAATATAACAGGGATATCAATCGATAGTAGGACTATTAAGAAAGGAGAGTTGTTTATAGCATTACAAGGTGATAATTTTGATGGAAATAAATTTATTTCTAGTGCTGTACAAAATGGGGCAAAAGCTGCAATAGTTAGTAAAAAGGATAACTCGAGCCCAATACCACAAATAATAGTAGATGATCCGTATGAAGCGTTAGTGAAATTAGCTCAATACCGAAGAAGTCAAGCAGAAACGAAAATTGTTGCAATTACTGGTAGTGTAGGAAAAACATCATGCAAATCTATGTTACATGATATTTTATCTATTTATGGTAAGTCATATGCATCTATAGGAAATTATAATAACCATATAGGGCTACCACTCAGTCTTGTAAATATGCCAGTAGATACAGAGTTCGGTGTATTTGAATTAGGAATGAATCACAGTGGTGAGATCAAATATTTAAGTGATATTTTGAAGCCAGATTTTACCTGGATTACGATTGTAAATGATGCACATAGCGGAAATTTTGATAGTGAAGAACAAATTGTGCACGCAAAAGCAGAAATTTTTTCGGGACTCAATCCAAAAGGAGGAATTATATTAAATAATAGTGGTAAGAACTATAATAAATTACGAGATTTAGCGATTAACCAATATCATCATAATAACAATATTATCAAAAGTTATGGCGAAAATGAAATAGGAGAATTATTTATAAGGGATATAGAGTTAAATAAGGATAAAAAATTCGTTGTGAATTTTTCATATGAAGGAGAGGAGTTTCAAATTACATTTGGTTTTTATAATATTGCTTTAATTAGATTGTTGCTTGGAATTATTGTTATTTTATCAAATCTTCAGTTAGATTATAAAAAGTCATTTAACCATTTCAGTAATTTGCAGCCAATTAAAGGTAGAGGAAATGTTATCAAATCAAATAATATTACGATTATAGATGATTCATATAATGCTAATCCGGCTTCAATGAATGCTGCATTTGATAATTTAAATGTAATGGGAGAAATTTTGGGAGGAAGAACAGTTGCAATTATAGGTACCATGTTAGAACTTGGGAATGAGTCCATGGAAAAACATCTAAAATTAGAGAAATCCTTAGTTGATAACCATATAGATAAGGTGATAACGATAGGAAAATATATGGAGAACCTATATCATGCTTTACCGCTAGAGATGAGGTTAGAGCATTTTGATAAGGTACAAGGAAATATTGATAAAATTAAGTCTTATTTAAAACAAGATGATGCTGTTTTAGTAAAAGCATCTAGGGGAGTAAAAACAGATTTAATTGTTAAAGAAGTAGGAGCTTAAATTTTCTTATTTGTTATTTTCATTCGCAGACTGGCCAGAGAATAATTGTTTTTCTAGATCAGAGATATTAGTTTTAAGATCGTCAATTTTTTGTTGTGGTATGTCATGCCCAATTTTTATTTTTGCTTCGTTATGTTTTAACTCTTGTTTGAAATCTTGTAACTTTTGAGAAATTTTAAAGTAATCCATCCTTTACTATTATATTAATAATTAATACCAAATACCATTTTAAACCGCCTTCTTATAGTAAGCATAACCGATATGGATAGCGAAGCATATCACTCAAAACCTAAATGGAAATAAAATATTTCCATTTTATTCTTGATATCGTAAACTAGGAAATGTGCAATAAGCATGATAACACTATGTATAATTTAAAGTAAAAAAGGGGTTTTCGTTAGTTGAGTTATCTATAGTTTTAATAATTAGGTCTCACTAAACTTATAGGAAGTTAATATGTAATAAGCAAATAACCATCTAGTAAACCTACCATTTTAAATATATAATGTTACTATGCGCGATTAGTACATTTAATTTAAGATCTAATTTTCACAATGTTATACAGTATCTTTGCTCCATACTTTAGTGATCACGCTTTTTTTAATCTATTTAGATATATATCATTCCGTAGTGGAGGGGCTTTCTTTACGTCTCTATTAATCTGTTTCGCCTTTGGCCCAACTATTATAAGTTTCCTAAAATCTAAGCAAAAACAGGGGCAGCCAATTAGAAGTGATGGCCCGCAAAGTCACATAGCAACTAAAAAAGGAACTCCTACCATGGGAGGAATAATGATCATTTTCTCCATGTTATTTTCACTACTTATCTGGACTGACTTAACTAATCCTTATGTGTGGATAGTTATGTTTGTTATTATATCCTTTGGTTTGATAGGGTTTGCGGATGATTATTTGAAATTAACAAAAAGAAATTCAAAAGGAGTGAGCGGAAAAAAGAAATTGTTTTTTCAAATATTATTTGCATCCATTGCTATCATATGGCTAAGGTCAGTCTCTCCATCTGAAATAGACGACAAATTGTTTTTTCCTATATTTAAAGAGCTTGTATTTGATTTAGGTTGGTTTTACATCCCATTTGCAATTGTAGTAATGGTAGGAACATCAAATGCGGTAAATTTAACTGATGGTCTAGATGGGCTAGCAACCATTCCAATAATGATAGTTGCCGCCTCTTTTGCATTTATAAGTTATCTGGTAGGTAATATCGTTTATACTAACTATTTACATCTCCCATATGTAGAGGGAGCGGGTGAAATGACAATAATAGGTTCTTCAATAGTAGGAGCATCATTAGGGTTTCTATGGTACAACGCCCCTCCAGCTAAAATCTTCATGGGAGACACAGGAAGTCTATCGCTAGGAGCATTAATAGGTATGGTAAGCCTAATTACAAAAAATGAAATAAACCTAGCAATAATAGGAGGAATCTTCGTAATAGAAGCGTTATCAGTGATAGTACAAGTATATTCATTTAAACTAACAGGAAAAAGAGTTTTCAGAATGGCCCCAATTCACCACCATTACGAACAAAAAGGCTGGCCAGAAGCCACCATAGTAATCCGTTTCTGGATAATTTCTATTATCCTAGCCATAATCGGCCTAGCTACCCTAAAAGTAAGGTAGCGGAGCCCGTCAAAATTTATAATTTTGTCGTCTCTGAGTCCGTATAAAAACATAGCCCTTCTTTAGTAAAGATGAATCTTGGTATTAGCTATAACGTGATGAAAAAGATTAACATGCACCATAAATGAAATGACCCACCAAGCCTATATAATAAAAAACAAAAAAATATTCATATTAGGATTAGGGCTATCGGGTATATCTGCGGCTCGCGAGCTATCAAAGTTAGGAGCAGAAATTTATATCTTTGATGATAATAAAAGCAAAGAACAAATCCTTAACATAATATCTGAAATTTCAGCAAATGAAAACAAAGCAAATCAGATAAAATATTGTCATTATCAAGAAGCAAATTGGGAAAATATAGATTATTTACTAATGAGCCCTGGTATTCCAAGTACATTCCCTAAACCCCACGAAGCAGTAGTTCTTGCTAAGCAACATTCAGTGAAACTTACAGTTGATATAGAGTTATTTGTGGTGCTAATTCCAAATGCTAATATTATAGCTATTACTGGGACCAATGGAAAATCAACTACTGCATCTTTGATACATCATGTGTTATCAAATAATGGCAAACAATCCTATCTTGGCGGAAATATAGGAGTTCCAGTTTTTGAATTAGAAATCAATAATAATAGCGATCAATATTATATCTTAGAACTTTCATCATATCAGTTAGAGTTAGTAGAAAAAGCAAGTTTTGATATATCAATTTTATTAAATATTACAGCTGATCATATTGATAGGCATGGTAATATGGAAAATTATATTGCAGCAAAGAAGAGAATTTTTAATAATTCTAAGCCTAATCAAACATTTATTATTTCGGTAGATGATAAATATTGTATGGAAATCTATAATGAATTTAAAGAGTTACCAGCAAGTGGAATTACTGAAAATAAAAACACAGCAATTTCTATCTCTAACGATAATGAGAAAGCGGACATATCTTTTCTTTCTAATATGATAAAATATTATGATGAGCAGATTAATTTTACAAAAGAAAGCGCATATTTTGGTAATAAACAAAATATCATAGCAGCTTTTTCTGTGGCAAAATTATGTGATATCGAAAATGATAATATTATAGCTGCTATGGCGAGTTTTAAGCCCCTTCAATACCGTATGGAGTTACTTAGCAAAAAGGGGAATATTTCATTTTATAATGACAGCAAAGCAACAAATGCAGAGAGTAGTTTGAATGCTATCAAGCAACTTAAGAATATTTATTGGATTGCGGGCGGAGTTTCAAAATCTGGTGGAATAGAGTTAATTACTGAAAATTATTTAGATAATATTAAAAAGGTATTTTTAATAGGGGAGTCGCAAAAATATTTTGCAAAACAGTTAGAAGATGAAAATTTTTATTCTTATCAAAGCTACGAAACACTAGAAGATGCGTTAACAGATGCTATTTCTGGTGCTAAAGATGAAAGTGATGAAATAAATATATTATTTTCTCCAGCTGCAGCATCTTTTGATATGTGGAAGAATTTTGTAGAAAGGGGAAAAGATTTTTCTAGATTATGCAATACCAAAAAATAAATAACGGCCAAAAATGAAATTATTTTACCGTAATAGTCATCCTGCAATAAAATGGTGGTACCAAATAGACCATAATATTTTATTCGTAACATTTATAATAATGTTAATAGGGGTAGTTATGGCTTATAGTGCAAGTACTGCTGTTGCAGAGCGTATAGGGCTCCCATTTTCATATTTTTATGGTAGGCATATTTATTTTGTATCCATAGCTTTTGTTATAATGCTAATATTTTCTAGTCTTTCTATTGAACAAATTAGAACTATAAGCATCATAGGAATTTTATTTACTATATTGTTGGTATTTTTAGTATTATTTGCAGAACCGCAATTAAAAGGTGCTAAAAGGTGGCTTAAGGTATTTGGTTTCTCTATACAGCCTTCTGAATTTGTTAAACCTTTTTTTATAGTAATAAATAGCTGGTTTCTTTCCAGGAAATTCGTCAGAAGTAATTACCAAGGATATTTATGTTCAGTTATTTTACTTTCTATTGTATTAACAGGTCTTATTTTACAACCAGATTTTGGAATGGTATTAAATTTTTCTGCTGTATGGCTAGTTCAGCTGTATTTATCAATGGTATCATATTGGATTATTTTTCTTCTATTCTTATTAGGTATTGGAGGGGTGGTGCTGGCATATTACAGCTTAGCTCATGTGCAATACCGTATAGATAAATTTTTATTTTCAGGAAGTGAGCCATCATATCAAATTAGGAAATCGTTAGATGCAATTCATTCTGGAGGTTTTTTTGGCAAAGGCCTTTTTGAAGGTAAGGTAAAAACTTCATTACCTGATGCCCATACAGATTTTATATTTGCAGTAATGGTTGAAGAGCTTGGTATGTTTTTTACATTCATTATTTTAATGCTCTATATGGTAATTATTATTAGGATTTTTATAAATGTAAAATTTATTAAAGATGCCTTTTCTCAGTTAGTGTTATTAGGTATAGCTATTCAAATAACTTTTCAGGTATTTGTAAATGTGGGAGTAAATTTAAACCTACTTCCAACTAAGGGAACTATTTTACCATTTATTAGTTATGGGGGATCATCAATGGTTGCAACGGCTATATTGCTTGGTATATTACTTGCAGTAAATAAAAAACCATTTGGCCAGTTTAATAGTCGAATTAGTAATATGTAGATATAGAGAATGAGCAAGTTAAATAACAAAAACAAAACGATAATACTGGCAGCTGGAGGTACAGGGGGGCATTTGTCTCCGGCTCTTGCTATAGCGGCTATTATGAGCAATAAGGGTAATAAAGTTATTTTATATACTGATCAAAGATGTAAAAATTATTTACCTAAGGAAAGTGTGTATGAAATAATCATTCAGAAAAATTACAGGATTAGTAAAAATCCGATAAAATTGGGAATGTTCTTTTTATCACTAGCTAAAAACACCTGTTTAATTGTAAAAAAAATATATTCTGAAAAGGTAGATATAGT
>Ga0066825_10000692_pt1 | contig 10744 bp, 6 predicted proteins | sample ETNtaG_6_FD_65608 | JGI IMG/M metagenome (GOLD analysis project Ga0066825, IMG submission 65608) | Marine microbial and viral communities from oxygen minimum zone, Eastern Pacific Ocean - ETNP201306SV45 | ecosystem: Environmental > Aquatic > Marine > Oceanic | place: Pacific Ocean: Eastern...
GCTTAAACTCACCGCTTTTGCGATATCAGAGACGGTGGGGTCTTTTAGGTCGCCCACGGCTTGAATGATGACCAGCTGGGGTGTCGTCAACCCAGTTTTTTTACCGAGCTTTCGCGAGTGCAAATCAGTGGCTCGGATAATTCTCCGCAATGCCACAAGCACGTGATCGGGTAAGTCACCGTTTTGCATAGTTGTCGTCATCCACAGGGGACGCAAGTTTAATACTTTGAGTCCTAAGCATTCAATTGAAATCGGTTGCAGCCTGTCATCTTCGTCGGCTTTATGGCGTAATGCCGGCATGGAATTTAATCAGCCTTTTCTTCAGCTTCCGTGGCACTTTGACAGCCAGTTGCTTGCGCAAGAAGTTGAAGCGCTACCTCCGGATTTTTGGCTCGATCATCCGTCGGGACTGCCCGGTAATTCGGCTGTGCCGCTGGTTTCAGTCAATGGTGAAATGAACCATGCGTTTGATGGCGCGATGCAGCCAACACCAGCACTGGGGGAAAGCCCCTATCTGTACCAAACCGTTGCGTCATTTGGAGAGGTCGTGGCGAGATCGCGGCTTATGCGCCTAGCGCCTGGTGCACAAGTCGCTGAGCACGTGGATTTTAACTATCACTGGGTCAGTCGTGTGCGTATTCACGTGCCGATCGTGACGGACCCCTCTGTCATTTTCTATTGTGGAGACGAGTCGGTACATATGGCGGTTGGTCAAAGCTGGTTGTTTGACTCTTGGCGTCGACACCGAGTAATCAATGACAGCAACCTATCGCGGGTACATTTGGTCATCGACCTCGCCGGTTCGTCTCGATTTTGGCGTACCGTGCGATCGGCAGCTAATTCAGCACCCATAGATGTTAGGTATGAGCCACAGCTCATACCTGAACTTCGTACAGAGCAATTCCCTGTGGCCCCCGTCATGGCGCCGGGAGAGATGTTAGCGATCGTCGAGCAAGTGCTAGGGGACTGTGAAGCAAATACAGCGAACGACACAGCCATGATGCTTCGATACAGGCATCTTCTGCTCGACTTAGTCCATGACTGGCGTGAGATATGGAGTTTACATGGGTTCAGTGAGTCAGCGTTTTCACATTACCGAGGTGTTCTCGAGCGAACGGCTTCTCAATTGGAGCCGGACCCCCGCGCGCTAGTGACTTCGTCAAATCAGGTGGGGATTAACCCCATTATCAACCAACGTATTCTTGCCGCCGCTTTACGCCCGCGACGCGTTGCTGAGTTTAGCTCCGGTCGTAGCCGAGCATCCTAAAGTCGGCGCTGTAGAACGCCTCTAACTCACTGATGAAGTCACTATCACCATAGATGTCTGGCTTTTCGTTTGGTGTGACATTTCTGCGCCTTAATTTAGGCTGGGGGGCTCCCAGTTCCTCACATATCAAGCTTAAATCTGCCTCTAGCCGCTCGTAGCGACCGATAAAAGAAAGTGCGAGTTCACCGCTGTCGTTTATAAGAAGTTCGGATTGTGGGCGCACCAAAACTCGCTGACGAAAGCGATCAAATTCAAAGGCGCGCTTGGCCCAACCCACTGGGTCGTCGGCGTAGCTCGGATCTGTTCGAGCGAGGAAGGCACACACCGACATAAAGCGCTCGATTGGGTGGCGCACAATGGCAAAACTAAAGTGGTTTGCAATTTCCTTCTGCCCAATAGCGCGGCTGAGTTGTTGATAGGAAATATGACCGTGGCCGATGTTAGCGAGCTCTGGCACGGGTGAAAGCATGTGCCCGGTTAACATTTGTTGCTCCCAGTCCCCGGCAGCTAGCAGAGGGCGTAATACCTCTCTGACCGCGTGGGTTCCAGTTTTTGGGACTGCAAAAAAGGTAAATTTCTTGCTGGAGGAGAAGATCATCGAGGAGGATCTATCTCATAGGCTTCCAATAGCTCTGGACCGAGAGCCTGTTTCAGTGGGTCAAGGTACGCCTCAAAATTACGCCATTGGTCGACGCCTGAGGTATTGATGGGCTGGCGCACTTGTTCTGCACTGGGTGTTCTCACGGTGCGTTTTGTCTTGTGAAACTCCACGCAGGACGCCTCAAATTCCAGTTCACAGAAGTTCAGAATGCGCCGTACCTGAGTCTCGAGGTCGTCGATGACATCCTCGTGCTGAACGCGCAACACAAAGCCGGGTAATACCTCATCCCAATGATTCATAAGATCAACGTACTGCTTGTAGTAGTTACCTATCTCCTCCAAACCGTAGGAGAACTCCTGACCCTCCCCAAACAGCTGTTTGTAGCCACTAAAGCAACACGCCATGGGGTGTCGTCGCGCATCGATTACTTTCGCATTGGGTAAGATAAGTTTGATGAGCCCAATGTGGAAAAAGTTGTTTGGCATTTTGTCGATAAAACGAGGTGCGGCGCCTCTGTAGGCGCGCGTGTCCTCTATAAATTGTTTGCCGAATTGTTCAAACCGCTCAGCGGGCAGCTCGCCCAAAATGCGCGGATAGCGCGGGCTAGGGTCGCTCGCCTTATCTCGGCCGCGCAATCGCTTCGCCAGATCGAGGATATCGTGCAACTCCATCGTGCCATCCACTTGTGAATGCGATGCGAGTATTTGCTCTAGTAGGGTTGAGCCCGCACGAGGTAATCCCACAATAAAGATGGGGTCGGGTGCGGCATGGCCGACATCGCCCAGGCGATCAAATAGTGAGTCCTTGCAGACATCTATTTGGGTGGAGACACGGATGTCGAGCTGCTCACGGCTGTGACTTGATGCCGCAAGCTTTAGGGCGTTTCCTTGTTGATAGTTGTCAAAAGCGGCCGCGAAATTTTTACTGTCCTCGTGTGCCTTCCCAAGCGCAAAGTGCATTTGAATACGGTCGAGCTCCGGAGTGCTATCGCTACTCAGCCTCTCGGTCATCGCGTTGACTTCATCCTCAGTGAAGCGATAGGACTTGGTGTTTGCGAGGCTCCAAAAGGCGTCGCCAAAACTTGGGTTCAAGTCATAAGCCTGCTTGAAAAGCTCGATAGCGCGATGGGATTCACCGGTCGCGTTGTAGATGTGTGCCAGCGAAACCCGAAGTGCTGGGTCTCTCGGCATGGTCCGGATCATCTCCTGGTAAACCCGAATGGCCTCTTCGTTCTCACCTACACCAAAGCAGACCGAGGCATAGAGTGCTTGCACCTGCTGGGGAGGGTCCTCGAATCGTTGATACATCGACTGCGCGCGCGAGTGTGCTTTGTGAAAGCGCTGGCGTCTGAGAAGGACATGAGTCAGCTGGATTTCAGCATCGTAGTGCTCGGGCTCAAGCTCCATTACGGTCTCGAGGAGAAATTCTGCGTCGTCAAAAACACCCGTTCGCGTGGCGATCTCAGCCATCAAGCGCATGCCTTCCACGTGTGTTTTGTTCTGCTGCATGAAGTAGCGGCAAAGACGCTCCGCATCGCCGAGTCGATTAGCTGCAAGGTAGCTAATAACAGTCCGCAGTTCGCCGGGAAGCGCTGCAAGAAATTCGACCTGTTTACCTGCTTGCTCAGCACGAGGATCGCCAGTTCGGCGATAGTAGGCGGTGACAAATTTCCAGCTATCAATCAGAGACCCATCGCGCTCGACAGCCTCTTCAAATGCAGATACTGCTTGTGGTTCACGCTTTAAAGCGAGCTCACACAAACCCATCTCCTGAAAGCCCCTGCCGAAGTCTGGCTTTTCTGTTGTCAGTGCGGTCAGAAGTTCCAGGGCCCTATCATGATTGCCTTCTGCGCGTTCCAGTACCGCGAGGGTATAGCGTGCTTCAAAGTTATCTGACTCAGCGGTGAGCACTTCACTGAGTAGAGCTCGAGACTCGCTAAAGGCTCGGTTGCCCATGGCTATTCGGGCTTGTTGAATCGACTCTGCAATCACTGAATAAACGTTCTTCTTAGTAGAAATAAAAAAAGGGCGGACATTGTCCGCCCTTTGTAGGGTACTAACTTATGCTCTGAATCAGAAGCGGTAAGAGAGTCTCAAACCAAGCGTTCTGGGTCGGTTGACCGTAGCTTCAGGCGTAAACTTACCCGCCGTTTGCACGATCGCACCTTCTTCACTTGTGAGATTGCGAACGTAGACCTCTGCAAGCCAGTTGTCCTTCTCAAGACCTGCACTCAGGTTGATCATGGTTGCAGACTCGTTAACGAAACGGGTGTTCGCCGGAAGGTTTCCAGTGCGGTCGTTAACCGTACCAAACGTGCCACCCTCGTTCTGCAGGCCCAGGCCTGATGAAGCGCCATAGGCGAGAACACCTGTGTCATCCATGAAGGCTGCACTACCTACGATACCCGCAACTGACTCGCCTCGGTGAGTCAACGCTGCTGTCACGTAACCATTGGCGCCCATGCTGGGCACTTCATAGTCGTAGCGGACGCGGATGTTGCCTGAGAAGCGAGGTGCGAGAGGCAGCTCTGATCCGACAGGTACCGCAACACCTTGTAACTGAGGATTCAGGCGGGTGATTTCCGTATCGAGGAAGCTAGCTGCACCTGAAATCAACAAGTTGTTACCGGCAGCCCACTGGAAATCTACATCGATACCGTTTGACTCCGCATCACCAACGTTCTCCATGAAGACGAGGAACGCTACGTTTGAGGGGTCAAAACGGGATACCTGTAGGTCAGTAATCTCGGTCATGTAGAAGCTAGCATTCAATCGCAGCGTGCGATCGAGGAACTCACCTTTCATACCGAACTCGATGTTCTCAAGTGTATCGGTGACCGCTACCGCTGGTACCACATACCCTTCATATACACCGCTCTGGTTTGCTGCTAGCTGACCCGCGTTACGGTTCTGCGTTGCTGGGCGATAGCCCTCTGAGTAGATCCCGTAAACCATCACGTCATCGGACAGGTTGTAGTTCAGAGACAGTCGAACGATCGTATCTTCTTCTTCCGTTGATCCGTCAGCAGAGATATCGCTGATATCCAAGTTGCCGTTCTGGATCGCAGTCAAGGTCGCTGCGTTGCTACCACCACCCCGGAACATATCACGTGCGCCGTTGGGGCTTGTCGCATTCAGGATGATGTTGTCGTCGCCTGATGCAGCGTAGGCACCCAATGTCAGAAGACGTGCCGTTACGTCGTTACTGAAGGCATTACTGTTACAGCGTCCATCAGGTGTGACCTCAGCATTGCCGAACCCGGCACCTGCAGGTGTGTCACGATCTGTAAATGGCGCGCCATAACGGCAACCAAATGAGAAGTTCGAAGCACCTTGCAACTGTGACTTCAAGTCATATCGACGTGCACTCAACGACACAGTTAAGTCATCGCTTAAATCAAATGACACTTCACCAAAGAAGGCTGTTTCCTCTTCACTACGACCAAAGTCGTTATAGAACGTTGTCAGCGGGCTACGTGGACCCGTGGTGTTGGTTCCTTCCGTGCCAGGAATTGTAGTGTTACCCACCTGGAACGGATCACCCGAACCGAAGTAGTTAACAATGTGCTCACTAAACGCATCATTGGTCGACATGTACTGGAATTCACCGATGTGAGTGGTGTCGACATCACTCATGTATACACCGGCCATCCAGCGCAGACGGTTGTCTGGGTCGCTGCTGATACGGATTTCGTGCGTAGTTCGCTCGTTAGTGGACTCATCAGCATACTGTTTGGTGGGATCAAAACACGTGTTGCGTGCGTTGGCCTTGTCACCAGAGTAGATGTTGCCACTACAGAGATAGTACGTAATGTAGCCACCACCATTGTTGTAGTGGGTGTAGTCAATGAGGGCATCGACTTCACGATCGATATAGCCACCGGTGTAGACCACATCAAGATTAGCCAGTCGGCCTTCAAGGGTCCAAGTAGTGATATCAAACTCATCGAGATTGTGCTCGGGCACAAACTTTTGAGACTTCTCGTCACCCAAGCTCGGATCGACCAGGAATGAACCTTCGACATCAATTTCCTGCGACATGTGAGTCAACAAGCCACTCCACTCGTCGTTGAAATCATAGCTCGCGGCGACACGGAAACCATTGTACTTGGCTTCGTTCCAGTCATCCTCCGCAAGATCTGCGTTTGAGGCTGATTGGATAGTCGTTAATGGGAAGTCACCAAAGAAGGGCCCGTACCCAGCCGAGTTGTTACGATCGATAACTTCACCGCTAGGTGTAAAGGTTCCTGACACGTTGTCGATCCAACCGCCCTGGTTATCGCTGTAGCCAACAAAGCGAACTGCGGCGCGATCGCTTAATGGGATGTTGATCATCGCCTCTACATTGCTGCTACCTGCGCCACCGGACGTTGAGCTCATGCCAAAGTCAATACTGGCTTCAAACTCGTCCCGGTTTGGCTTGTTCGTGATGAGACGCATATTGCCCGACTGGGAGCTTGCTCCAAAGAGCGTGCCCTGAGGACCCGAGAGCACCTCAATACGCTCGAGGTCGGCTGCGTATACGTCTAGGTTACGAGCACCGAACGATACGGGCATCTCGTCGAAGTACAGTGCCACACCGGGGGCTGAGCCCTGTGCTGGTGCAACCGTTATAGATGACTGCTCCGAGGCTGAACCGCGGATGTAGATTTCTTTCTGACCCGGACCGATACCGGCACTTACGACGTTAGGCAGGAATTCGACATAGTCATCGAAGGTCATAATGTTCTGCGATCGCATCGCATCGCCGGTCAGGGCGTTGACTGAGATCGGAACATCTTGAAGGTTTTCAGCACGCTTGGTCGCCGTAACGACAACTTCCTCAAGCTGAGGGGTTTGCGCGAGTGCTGTTGACGCTAAAGCCGGCGCAATAGCAGCGGCTACGGCGAGCGACAGAGGCCGCTTGCCAAACTTATTGGTGAGAAACATATAGCTCTTCCATTTTTAGAGTGGTCGAATGATTCTAGCTCAAAGTATTTCATTGGTATAGCCCGGCCCGAAAGGGTATTAACTTATTGTTTTAAATAGAAAAACTTATAAAAAGTGTGAATAGTTAATACATAAACTACTTTTTGCCCTTTTGATTGCTTGGGGCAGTGTTTGCAAGACACTTACTGGTACACTTTGCCAACACTCTAATAAGTAAGCGTTTCATGTTGAATTTGTCCGATCGCGGCTTTGTCGTTGACCGCGCCGTCTTTATTCCGTCTATCGCCTTTTTGCTGAGCACAGTCGGTATCGTTCTCTTATTTCCCGAGGCTAGCGGCGCGGCGTTTGGCACGTTGCAGGCGACGATTGTGGAGAATGCGAGCTGGTTCTACGGGATTGTGATGGCGATATTATTGGTCGCATCTGTCGTGCTGGCGTTTTCTCGTGTTGGCACCATCCGACTGGGTCCAGACAATTCATCGCCGGACTACAGCCTTTTCTCGTGGCTATCGATGCTGTTTGCTGCCGGAGTTGGGATTGGGTTGATGTTCTATGGCGTGTCGGAGCCTGTCGTTCACTACCTTAGACCTCCGGTTGGTGAGGGCGCTGCATTGGGTGGAGAGAATCAGGCAGTCAACCTGACCATGCTCCACTGGGGATTCAATGCCTGGTCTGTCTACGGACTCATGGCTTTGGTGCTGGCTTACTTTTCGTTTCGGCGCGGTTTGCCGCTGACATTACGCTCTGCCTTTTACCCTATCTTGGGTGACCGCATATATGGCCCCTGGGGCGCGGCAATCGATGTCTTCGCCATCGTATGTACAACTTTTGGGATTTCTACCAGCCTAGGGCTAGGCGTCGAGCAGCTGAGCACGGGGCTCAATTACCTTTTTGGTGTGCCAGAGTCCGGCGGCCTCAAGCTCGCTATCACCGTCGCAATCATGGCCATGGCGGCGGTGTCGGTAGCACTGGGTTTAGACTCCGGCATTAAGCGTCTCTCAGAGATCAACTCCTTTCTTGCCATAGCGCTCTTGTGCTTCGTGCTGCTGATTGGACCCACGGCGCTTATTTTGGGCGGCACGCTGGAGAACTTCGGTTACTACGTGGCCAACCTGATAACCACGTCAACCAACCTTTTCACCTACGAAGACACCGAGTGGCTGGGTGGCTGGACGATTTTCTACTGGGGCTGGTGGATTAGTTGGGCGCCTTTTGTCGGTATTTTCATCGCACGCATTTCGCGTGGTCGCACGATTCGAGAGTTTTTGATTGGTGTCATGGTGGCGCCCACCTTGTTCGTGGTGCTTTGGATGAACGTCTTTGGTGGCAGCGCCATCGAATTAATTCATGCGGGGGAAGTAGCATTTGGCGAAGCCGTTGCTAATGATCAGCCCTTGGGCCTGTTCCTGTTCCTCGACTACCTGCCCGGTACGTTTTACCTTTCGCTTTTAAGTCTGGTGATGATTGTTATCTTCTTTGTCACCTCGGCTGACAGTGGCGCGTTGGTGCTCAACATGATTGCATCGGGCGGTGTCGATGAGACGCCCGTATTTCAGCGTGTTCTGTGGACGGGAATCATTGCCGCTATCTCGGCTACGCTCCTCATTACTGGTGGCTTAGGCGCGTTGCAAACGGCAACGATAGCAAGTGCGCTTCCCTTCTCGCTGATCCTGCTAGGGGCTCTTTGGGGACTTCAGCGATCGCTTCAGTCCGATATGCAGTCGAGTTTTGGAAAAGCCTCACAGAGTTTTGATACCGATGTCGATGTCGACTGGCAATCTCGATTGGGAGCGCTGCTCACAGCGCCCTCGGGCGAGGCGGTTGTAACGTTCCAGAGCGAAACCGTGCTTCCTGCATTGTCGGCGTTTGCGACCGAACTGAACAAAAATGGCGTCCCTGCAACTGTCACTAATCGTATTGATGCTGATGGATCGATTGCACTGACCGCTGAGGCTGAAGATGAAACTGGTTTCATTTATGCGGTGAAGCTGGCGCCTCAGGGTCAAGACTCGTCAGCCGATACCAACGGAGATGAGGTTTCACTCCCGGTAGAGGGATCGACCTCAGTTACTGAAGTGCACTTGTCTGCTGGCTCCGCGGGCTACTGCTTATGGGGTCTCACCCAGACACAAGTTATCGCCGATGTGCTCGCGCAATTCGAACAGCACCGCAGGACCTAGTCGACTATAGTAATCGCAGTGGCGGGTAGTTTCTTACCCGTCGGATTCAAGTCGCGCATGGCCGGGATCATTTGATCAAGCCGTGCTTGCCTGTCGTTTGGCGCAGGATGCGTACTTAGAAATTCAGGTGGTCGATCGTCTCCGAGCCCTGACATCTTTTGCCATAACGTCACAGCGGCCTCCGGGTCATATCCGGCGAGGGTTGCTAGCCGCATGCCAAGTGTGTCGGCCTCACGTTCTGCCACCCGACTGTTGGGTAGTTCTAGGGCGACCTGGGCCAAGAGCTCTGCATTTTGCCCTGCAGCCCCACTGCCATCAGTCGCAGCACTGACGGCCACCAGACCCAGTTGGATCGCCATGGCGCGCGACATTCGCTCGGCCGTATGGTCGGCGAGCGCATGAGAAATCTCGTGTCCCATAATTTGAGCGAACTCAGCATCGGTGAGATCAAGCTGTTCAAAAAGGCCCGTATACACAGCCATTTTACCGCCGGCCATACACCAGGCATTCACGGTGTCTGCATCGTCGACAATCACGACACTCCAATCCCAGTTGGCAGACTTTGGAAAGCTCTCAACGGCGGCTGTTACCACTCGCCCTGTAACGCGGCGGACGCGCGACTCCAGTAATGGGTCCTGGGAAATCTCATCTTCTTCACGAAGAGCCTCGACTGCTTGCCGATAGGCGCCGCGCGACTGCTGTATGGCTGACTCTGGAGAAACAATCAGAAATTGGCTTCTACCTGTGGGGCTTGTGCTGCATCCCACCACGAGGCAGAGCAGTAGGGTGGATACAACAGAATGGATCCGGCGCATTGTCGGGGGCTCCCTTGTTATCGAGTACTCAAGATGCGGCCCGTTCGGCAAGGCGTCAACCGGGCTCCGATTCGGCCCCCGCGACAACGCGAATGAGTCCCCGGTAAACCCGGGTTGCGTCGGCCTTGCCTTCGAGAATACGTTGCATCTCACTACAAATCGGCACCTCAATATCGTAGCGGTTTGCTAGCGAAACGACGGTGGGTGCGCTTTTTACCCCCTCCGCTACCATGTTCATGGCGTCGGTGATCTCTTGAATTGACGCCCCCTCTGCAAGGCGAAGTCCTACATGGCGATTTCGGCTTTGAGGGCTAGTGCAGGTGGCGATCATATCGCCCATACCTGCCAGCCCCGCGAAAGTCTCTGCGCGACCACCTAAGGCAGTGCCTAACCGCGTGACTTCGGCGAGACCCCGTGTAATCAGCGCGGCTCGCGTGTTGTCGCCAGCGCCTAGGCCGTCTCCTAGACCGACGGCGAGGGCAATGATGTTTTTCAGGACACCACCAAGCTCGCAGCCAACCACATCGTCGTTTCGATAGACCCGAAACAAGCCGACATTGAGAATGGGCTGCAACCAGTCGGCCGAGGCATCATCGAGTGCAAGCACGCTTGCTGCGGCTTTTCCTTCGAGGATTTCTCTTGCCAGATTTGGCCCGGTCAGCACACCCACTGGATGATCTGGGCAGTACTCGTGAATCACCTCGGTCATCCGCTTCTGCGTCGTGGCTTCGAGACCCTTGGTCATACTGATGATCGGAGCGCCGGTAGGAACCAAAGGTGCCACCTGCTCAAACACACTCCGAAAGTTGTGCGAGGGAATAGCCATAAAAACAGCATGGGCATTAGCCACGGCCTCTTCGAGACTTGTGGTCGCGGACAATAGGGGATTGAGATTGAGACCTTCGAGGTAGCGGCTGTGGGTATTCGAGCCATTAATCTCGTCCACCACATCC
>Ga0066825_10000696_pt1 | contig 10706 bp, 7 predicted proteins | sample ETNtaG_6_FD_65608 | JGI IMG/M metagenome (GOLD analysis project Ga0066825, IMG submission 65608) | Marine microbial and viral communities from oxygen minimum zone, Eastern Pacific Ocean - ETNP201306SV45 | ecosystem: Environmental > Aquatic > Marine > Oceanic | place: Pacific Ocean: Eastern...
GAGAATTGGGCTTTATTAATGCAGGCCCTGCTGACCAGATATTGGAGGGCCGTTAAATGCAGGAATTTAGAGGCGCAATAATGGGGCGAATGTTTGTGATGTTAGGAATCCTGCTATTATTACCTGCGGCTTTATTGGTCCAACTAGTAAGAATTAATTTCATTGAAGGCGAAGGGCTTCGCCAACTTTGGAATAAGCAAGCCATCACCGAAATAGCGATACCTGCAGAACGTGGCAATATTTACGACCGAAATGGCACCTTGCTAGCCACCAATACCATAGATTACAGAATGGCCCTTGACCCAAAAGTACCGGGCATGACACAGGCTCAGATTGACAGCGTTTTAGCCACCCTAGGCCGAACCACCGGAAAAGGAAAAGCCTATTACCAAGGCATTCTAAAGGATGCCCCTACCCGATCCCGCTATGTAGTGTTAGAAAAAACCATGAATAGCATGCAGAAGGAAGAACTGGCTAATCTGGGAATCCGAGGGGTAATATTGGAAGAAAACTATCGGCGAAGCTATACATTTGGCTCTCTTGCTGCCCATGCCATGGGCTTCGTAAATCATGAAATGAAGGGACGAATCGGTCTGGAATCTCATTATGATAAAGAACTCAGAGGGGTTGACGGAGTTCAGCAAGTGCGTAAGGATGCTTTTCAAAGAGTATTTGAATATGTAGGAGCACCCAAAAAGCTCCCCATTGAAGGCTATGATCTACACACGACCATCGACGCCTCGATCCAGGCCATATTAGAAGATGAATTACAAGTAGGCGTGCAACGGTATCAGGCTAACTATGGCACTGGAATTATCATGAACCCCACGACCGGTGAAATCTTAGCTATGGCCAACTATCCAAGCTATGATCCGAATGTCCCTGGCGATATCAACGAAGAAAACCGACGAAATTTTGCCATTGCAGACATGGTAGAACCTGGATCTACCTTTAAATTAGTTACCGCCATTGCCGCCGTTGAGCAAGGTGTGATTGAAGATGGTGAGCTTTTCGAAACGCCTGAGGACGGAGCTGTTCATATTCATGGACTTACTTTACGTGATCATGACCCGCTAGGAACCATGAACTTTGAGGAGGTCATTCAACAGTCCTCCAATGTGGCTACTGCTGAAATTGCGATGCGATTGGATAATGATACCTTCTACCAATATGCCCGTAATCTAGGTTTTGGAACTCCTACCCATGTAGATATTGCTGGGGAAGAAAGTGGACGTATGGCTAAGCCTTTCGAATGGAGTTTGGTAAGTCTGCCTTGGATGTCTCATGGCTATGAGCTTCTTTCAACCCCACTTCAAACTACTCAAGCCTATGCTGCCTTTGCCAATCGGGGTAATTTGATGCGTCCTTACTTAGTAAAAGAAATCACCAATTCAAATGGTCAGGTCGTTGAACAATTCCAACCAACTCGTATCCGTAGGGTAGCCAAAGCTACAACCTTAGATAAACTTTATCCTGTTTTTGAGAGTGTTGTTAGCGATTCCGGTACCGGGGATTTGGCTCAAATACCCGGGCTTCGAATTGCGGGTAAAACTGGTACCGCCAAGAAAGTAGTAAATGGGATGTACTCCAATCGTTACCGAGGATCTTTTGTCGGATTTTTCCCAGTTGACGCACCCCAATATGTACTATACATTATGTTAGACGAACCAAAACCGGTTGGTTATGGTGGCTATACTGCAGGTCCTATTTTCAAGCAAGTAGCCCTACGTATTGCCGGTTTGGATCAAGATTTACAGCAGCAACTGGTGCAACGCGATAATAATAATAACACCTTTGCTATCGCTCCCTCCCTTTTAGGCCTATCACCTGAACAAGCCGGAGACCTATTGGAATCATTATACATCCCTTATGATATTGAAGGTGAGGGAGAATGGGTGATGAAACAGCATCCAGCCCCCGGGGATACTCTTTTCACAAAAAAGCGACTACAACTTCAAATTCACCCCAAATCAGGTCTTATAAATCCACACAAGGATTCACAAACAGCGTTAAAAGTTGCTGAAACTAATGAGATTGAACGTATAGAACTACCCGATCTGCGGGGGATGAGTATGCGAACAGCGCATAGCATGTTAGCTGAACTAGGTCTAAAGACACAACGAATAGGCTCAGGTACCATATATGCACAGTTTCCACTAGCCGGTGAATTTACACGCCCAGGGCGCACGGTTACCCTGAGAGGTAAAGCACGTTCCTTCGAACAAATTAGCGGACAAACAAAGGGGCTGCAATGAGCCAATCCACCTCTAACATATCTCCTTTAGTGTCACGCCAGATGAGTATCCAGGACATTCAAGTTATATGTCAACCTCATGCCAAACGCATTAAACAGCCAGATACGGTCTACACTCAGCTTAGCCAGGATTCAAGAAAAATAGTGCCCAACACTGCTTTTGTAGCTGTCCGAGGCACAAAAGTAGATGGACATGATTTTATCAATGAGCTATCGAACTCGCCCAAGCTACTTATAATAGGCGAGGAAGCTCCTGAAAAGTATCCCGATGTGGAAAACTACATGCAGGTGGCAAATACTAGAGAAGTTATTGGACCGCTAGCCCAAGCTTTTGCTGGGGATCCATGGCAACGCTTGCAAGTCATTGGCATAACAGGCACCAATGGAAAAACAACAACGGCGACCTTATTATATGAATTATTGACGCGCTCAGGTAAGGCTGCGAGCTTGTTGGGTACGGTGTCCAAGCGTATTTTAGACCGTGAAATCCCATCTTCACTCACGACCTCGGATCCAATTGAGCTAGCTAATGATATGCAAGCCATGGTAAATGCAGGCAGTACCCATTTGGTCATGGAAGTGTCTTCCCACGCTTTGGATCAGTACCGTGTGGAAGGAATTCCTTTTACCATCGCCATATTCACCAATATTTCCCACGATCATTTGGATTATCATGATGATTTTGAATCCTACATGAGGGCAAAAAAGAAATTATTCGATGGCTTAAAGCCAGGATCTTGGGCTATTATTAACACTGATGATCCCCATAGCGGCTACATGATACAAGATACCGATGCCCAAATTTTCTCCATCGGGTTAATCGATGCCCAAGGCGATCAATTAAGACAACATAGCCCTTCGGTGAAACCGGCAAATTCGCCTTATCCCCCCCTACCTTCATGGGCTCAAGGGCGCAGCTACACCATAGAATCATTGGGATTAGCTGGAACTACATTACTGGACAAAACAGCCAACCTACGATTTGAACTACCACTGGTGGGTTTATTTAATGCGTATAACGCGTTACAAGCAATCACTGCCGCGCAGTTATTAGGCATTAATTCCAATGAATTAGAAAAGCAAACTCAGGTATTGGGTGGTGCTCCTGGACGTTTAGAACGAGTCCACATCGAAGCTAAAGCTCAGGATAAGGTATTAAAAGCCCCATCAGACGGGCCTACATTAACTCAACGGCAAGGAACCGAAGTCGCTTCATCAGCAGATATGGAGTCAATTGAGAAGAACTATCCATCGGTATTTATCGACTATGCACATACTCCCGATGCCCTTGAAAATATATGTTCCACCTTGGCTGAATTAAAAAAACCTCACCAAAAGCTACTTGTTGTTTTTGGAGCGGGTGGTGACCGGGATGCAACTAAACGGCCCATTATGGCTCAAGCTTGCGAAAAATGGGGTGACCTAGCTATCGTAACTACCGATAATCCTCGGTCTGAATCACCTGAGTCTATTATCGAGGAGATTTGTTCTGGATTTAGTGAGCATTTTAGTGCTGAGCAAGTTCATGTAGAGGTCGAGCGTGCAAAAGCCATTGGTATAGCTTTAGATTTAGCTACGGCCGATGATATTATCGTAATTGCAGGCAAAGGGCATGAGAATTACCAAGAAATCAAGGGGGTTAAGCATCCCTTTGATGATCGTGAGGTAGCCTTAGAACTTCTAAAAAGATGGAAGGAGGCGGCCTAATGCTTTACGAATTATTCAATTGGTTAGAACAGACTTTTGCACTTCCAGGTGCCACAGCCATGGCTTTTATATCGACTAGGACCGGTTTGGCGGCAGTGACTTCCTTACTCATTAGTTTATTTATTGGTAAGCGTATCATTGCGTGGTTACGTAGAATGCAACTGGGTGAGGTGGTACGGGATGACATTGGATTAGATCATCAAAGCAAGCAGGGTACACCCACAATGGGCGGCGTAATTATTTTATTGTCAACCCTAATTCCCTCCCTGTTGTTTGTGAGAATGGACAGCATCTATGGCTGGCTCATATTCTTTGTCATGCTAACGCTTGGTTTGGTTGGCTTTATAGATGACTATATAAAAGTGGTTAAGAAGAATAAAAGTGGCCTTGCAGGAAGGTTTAAAATTGCTGGACAGGTAGGCGTTGGCTTGGTATTGGGATTGGTGCTGTATTCTCATCCGAACTTTGAAACCGTGAATACCTTAAGCACGGTACCTTTTGCAAAAAATTTAACCATCGATTATGCCTATTTCGGGGAAACTCTGGGATGGTTTATTTACCTAGGGGTTTCCATCTTTATTATTACCGCCGTTAGTAATGCCACCAACTTAACAGATGGATTAGATGGATTAGCTACTGGGATTTCAGCTATTTGCGGTATTGTATTTGCGATTTTTGCCTATGTTTCTGGACGAATCGATTTTTCTGGTTTCTTAGATATCATGTATTTACCCGGTGCAGGCGAACTTACCGTATTCGCAGCGGCCTTAATTGGAGCCTGTATGGGCTTTTTATGGTATAACACTCATCCTGCCAGCGTTTTCATGGGTGATACCGGCTCACTTGCACTTGGCGGTGCCTTCGGTGCTTTAGCTTTAATGCTGCACAAAGAGCTATTACTACCTTTTATTTGCGGTGTGTTTTTCTTTGAGACTGTTTCGGTCATAATCCAAACCACTTATTTCAAGTATACCAAATGGACAACGGGAGAAGGCCAACGATTTTTCTTAATGGCACCCATCCATCATCATTTCGAGAAAAAAGGCTGGAGCGAGAGTAAAATTGTGGTCCGTTTTTGGATTGTAGCTATCCTGATGGCCCTAATTAGCTTACTAACTCTGAAGATTCGCTAATATGATCTTGGATACAACACATATAACCCAGCTAAAGCAACAACTACCCGGTACCAAGGTGGTTGTTATTGGCGCTGCCCGGAGTGGTGTGGGGGCGGCCGAACTGCTCCACGCAGCTGGAGCAGCCGTGTTTGTAAGCGATCATGGCACTATTGCCAAACCGATGAAAGAACGCTTACAAACACGAGGAATCGCCTTCGAGGAAGGCGGGCATTCCGCGGCCGCCTTTGACGGAGCCTTTGCTGTGCTCAGCCCAGGAGTACCCACACAAACCGCTTTAGTGCAAGAATACCTCCACGCCCATAAAGCCGTGGTCTCTGAAATTGAACTGGCTAGTTGGTATTCCCCATCTCCTATTATTGCAGTGACCGGCAGTAATGGTAAAACTACCGTGAGCTCATGGTTAGAGGATTGTTTTGCCCGCGCAGAACGCCCTCATCAACTCGCGGGCAACATCGGTATGGCCTTTAGTGAGCAGTGTACGAAGCTTGGACTAGTACATTCAGCCGATGACCATATAGATGATACAGCCAGCATACTCACTGTGAACACGAACTCGCTAGACCTAACTGGGCATCAATCGACCCGAGGGGAATTTTACTGGATTTTAGAAGTGAGTAGTTTCCAATTGGATCATATTCACACCTTTAGTCCCAATGTAAGTGTACTGTTGAATATTACCCCGGATCATCTAGACCGGTATAACTATTCTATGGATAATTATGCCGCTTCGAAATTTCGAATTACTCAGCGGCAAACTGCCAAACAGACCTATATCTATAATTATGACGATCTGCGGGTGCGTGTGCATGCCCAGCAGCTTTTAGAGGAACCTGATGCCCCTAAACTTTGGGCTTTTTCTACCCAACAAGCAGTGGAACAGGGTGCTTACCTGCACAATAATCATATCATCTTCCGATTTAATAACCACGAGGAAATACTCATGTCACCCTTTGAATTATCATTACAAGGACATCATAATCTACAGAATGGGCTTGCTACGGCTCTTGCCGCTCGAGCCTGTGAAATAAAAAATGAGATTATTCGCGAGAGTCTTTCTCACTTTATGGGCGTAGAACATCGCTTGGAGCTAGTACGCGAATTGGATGGAGTGAAATATATAAACGACAGCAAAGCTACCAATGTAAATGCCGTATGGTTTGCATTGGACAGCATTAAAACTCCATTGACGCTCATTTTAGGTGGACGCGATAAAGGCAACGATTATACTGAGCTGCGCGATCAACTCATCGATAAGGTGCACACCGTTATTGCCATTGGAGAATCTCGAGAACGCATTGAAGAACAAATTGGTGATATGGTTCCACATTTTATGAAAGCAGATGACATGCGCGCGGCCGTCCGAATGGCTCAAAAACAAGCTAAAAGAGGAGAAACAGTGCTACTAAGCCCTGCATGTTCTTCTTTTGACATGTTCGATAATTATGAGCATCGAGGTCGGAAATTTAAGGAGTGCGTTCAACACCTGAGCTAGATGAATCCAACAAAACAACCCAAATAACACCAAGCAAAACTCATTGATTCATACCAGTCCAAATAGAAACATTCATCAAATTCTTGGTACTACCCCTGAAGAATTGGATACGCGTAGTCAAGGCAGTGACCGCTACATTCTCATGGCGGTTATCATGCTACTTAGTTTTGGTTTGTTGGCGGTATATTCATCGATCGCATTTTTTGCGCAAAATAACGACACCTCGGCCTTTGAGATGATTACTCGTCATTTGGTGAAAATCGGTATTGCCGTGGTGGTTATTCTGCTGGGATCGAAGATTAATTATCATACAGTTGCGAAGTTTTCTAGGCCTTTCATGGTAGTTAGTTTGTTATTATTGGTCATGGTATTGGTGTTTGGCGAGGAACAGTTTGGGGCTAAACGATGGCTTTCTATTGGTGGATTTGGATTTCAGCCTTCCACCGTAGCCGCGGTATCACTGATCATACATGTAAGTGTGCTCTTGAATGAAAAACAAGAATACATCAAAGACTTTCAACGAGCATTCATGCCTATTATGATTTGGGTGTTCATCACCTGTGCTCTTATCGGAGTAGAGGACTTTTCAACGGCAGGCTTGCTTATGGGAATTTGTCTCATTCTCATGTTTGTTGGACGAATCAGTATTGTGCAATTAGGCACCATGATTCTACTGGCTATTTTTGGTGGCTTTTTACTGATTAACCAGTCAGCTACTCGCCAGGATCGAATCGAGCAGTATGTAGGACAAATTAAACAAATTGAAACCGAGCGTTTACTCGATGGCAGCAGGCGGCAAGCACAACAGGCTCATATTGCGATTGCTCAGGGTGAGATTACAGGGGTGGGAATTGGCAAAAGTACGCAGCGCGATTTTTTACCAACTCCCTATAATGATTTCATATTTGCCATAATTGCGGAGGAATATGGACTTTTGGGAGCTGCTACCCTCATCGCAATTTTTGTGTTTTTATTGATTCGAGGGGTGGCCTTTATAGCCAGGAATGCAGAGGATTATTTGGGTTCTCTATTGGCTTTAGGTTGCACCCTATACCTCTGTCTTTATGGTTTTGTCAACGCAGCAGTTGCTAGCGGTTTGTTTCCAGTTACTGGTTTACCGATGCCTTTTGTGAGCTATGGAGGCACAAATTTATTATTTGCTGGCGCCATAGTTGGCATACTGCTCAATATTTCCAAGCATAAAAAAGATAGGAGACCCTTGTTTTATGCCTAGAAATGACACCAAATATCGAGTGATGATTGCAGCCGGGGGAACAGGAGGTCATGTATACCCAGCTATTTCAATAGCCGATGCCCTAAAGGCTAAAATGGAGCAGGTAGAAATTGCTTTCGTGGGAACCAAAACCCACATGGAATGGACCGCGGTCCCTAAAGCGGGTTATCAAATTCATCCTATCTGGGTAAGTGGATTACAACGGCGATTTACCTTATCCAACCTACTGTTTCCGTTAAAATTGATGGTGTCGTTGATTCAATCTTTTTGGCTGTTGAAACGATTAAAACCTGCTGTCATGATCTCTTGCGGAGGATATGTGGCAGGACCTGTGGGATGGATGGCCAGCCGATTTGGAATTCCGGTGATGATTCAGGAGCAAAATTCATACCCAGGGGTCACTAATCGTATGCTAGCTTCTTCTGCCCAACGAATTTTTACTGCCTTTCCGGATGCCGAGGACTTCTTTCCCCCAAAAAAAGTGCGAATGGTCGGTAATCCAACCCGGAAAAACCTAGTCCAGACAAAGCCCTCAAAAGCACGTTCGTTATTCAGCTTTTCTGAAGACCGATCTGTATTGCTGGTCTTAGGTGGTAGTTTAGGGGCAAAAAGTATTAATGAGGCCATGTTGCATAGCCTAGAAACCTTGCATGACCATGCCGGATTGTATATAATTTGGCAATGTGGCAAGCGTTACATCGATGCTCTTAGTCAGAACATTGATATAGAAGAGTATCCACGACTTCGCCTACATGCCTATTTGAATGATATGCCCGCCGCCTATGCAGCAGCTGATTTGGTGGTGAGTCGGGCAGGAGCGAGTTCTTGCTCAGAGCTCATGGTTACAGGCAAACCGAGTATACTTATACCCTCACCATATGTTGCTGGGGATCATCAAACCATGAATGCACGCTCGATGCAGGAGCAAGGAGCCGCCGAGATGCTCTCCGATGAAGAGGCTAAAGATACACTGACAGAACTTGTTACTCGTCTACTTGCAGACCAAGAACAATTGCGACGAATGAACGACGCTGCATTGGCAATGGCTAAACCCTTTGCCGCCAAACATATTGCCGAAGAAATTTTACATGAAATCGAAGGAAGCCATGACTAAGTCTACTGACCATCTCACTTCTGGAACCCTTCGCCTCGAAAAACAACCTAGTTTTGGACGAACTCGTCATATCCACATGGTGGGTATTGGAGGAATAGGGATGAGTGGTATGGCTGAAATCCTACTTCATCGTGGCTATACGGTTTCGGGTTCGGATGGGCAACTGGGTGAAACAACCCAGCGCTTAGCTGAGCTAGGAGCTACAATTTATGAAGGGCACCACGCCGATCAAATAAAGGATGCCGATGTAGTAGTGTATACATCAGCCGTTCAGGCCCATGAGAACGAAGAAACAATAGCGGCCATTGAACAGCGAATTCCCACCATCAAGCGTGCGGAAATGTTAGCCGAACTTATGCGTATGAAGTACGGAATTGGAATTGCTGGTACGCATGGTAAAACCACCACAACTACCATGACGGGTTTGGTTATACAAGAGGGTAATTTTGATCCTACCATCATGGTGGGTGGTAAAGTTCACAGTTTTGACAAAACCAATGCCGTGGTAGGTAAAGGCGATATTATCATCGTTGAAGCCGATGAATTCGATCGCACCTTTTTACGTCTTACCCCCTCGGTTGCGGTCATAACAAATATTGAGGCGGAACATCTAGACATTTATGATGATTTAGCCGACGTAAAACAAGCATTCATTGACTATGCAAATAAAGTTCCATTCTATGGATCGGTCATTGTTTGCCTAGATGATGAGAATGTGCGCAGTATTTTACCTGATCTAAAGCGCAGAATTATTAGTTACGGACTCACACCTCAGGCGCTGCTACGGGCTACTGATATTCAGGCTACGCAATTTACCACTAACTTCACGGTGATTTACAAAGGCCAAAAGTTAGGTGTGGTGAGTTTACAAGCTCCCGGTGAGCACAATGTTAAGAATGCCTTGGCCTCTATAGCCTGCGGGTTGGAAATGGGAATGGAGTTTAAAACGATCAAGCGTGGCTTAGAACGTTTTGAAGGGGTTTATCGCCGTTTTCAAAAAAAATATTCAAATGGGCTTATGCTCATCGATGACTACGCTCATCATCCCACGGAAGTTCAAGCCACCCTACAAGCAGCCCATCGCGGCTGGCCAGATCGACGTGTGATTGCCGTTTTTCAACCTCATTTATATTCCAGAACTCAGGAGTTATATAAAGAGTTTGGACTTTCGTTTTTCGACGCCGAAGTGTTGATGGTAACCGATGTTTATCCCTCACGAGAAAAACCTATTGATGGTATCACAGGCGAATTAATTGCAAACACAGCTGAGCAGTATGGACATAAAAATGTGCATTATGTGCGTGATAAACAGAATGTGGCTGATGCGCTTAAAAGCATCGTGCAATCGGGAGATATCGTCATAACCATGGGAGCAGGCGATATTTATCGTATGGGCGAAAAATTTGCGGAATGGCTGGAAATAGCTAAACCTTTTGAAGAATGAGTGTAAAGAAAAAACATACCACATCGGGCATTTCTAGACCTGCATTACTCACAGGAGTATTTTTGCTGGTTGGACTAGGAATTGTTGGTGGTTTTTATTGGCAACAAACACTCAAGGTAGACTCCCTACGCGTATCCGGAATTTGGTTTCATCAGGAAACGGAAATCATAGAAGCGGCTCAAGTGTCCATGGGAATTGCCCCTGATAGTTTGAATTTGGAAGAACTCAAAAACAGGGTGAAGCAACTGGCCTATGTGAAATCTGTACAACCCTATGTAGAACCCGGTGGTACCCTTCATCTTTCTGTTGAGGAACGAATACCTAT
>Ga0066825_10000698_pt1 | contig 10697 bp, 10 predicted proteins | sample ETNtaG_6_FD_65608 | JGI IMG/M metagenome (GOLD analysis project Ga0066825, IMG submission 65608) | Marine microbial and viral communities from oxygen minimum zone, Eastern Pacific Ocean - ETNP201306SV45 | ecosystem: Environmental > Aquatic > Marine > Oceanic | place: Pacific Ocean: Eastern...
TGTCACTGCCGTATTTTTTTTCAAATGTAAACTTTATTGGTATTAACACAACTCCATTTGAGTATCTTTGTTGCGCTATGAAGCACATTCGAAACTTCTGTATTATTGCCCACATCGATCACGGGAAGAGCACATTAGCCGACCGCCTGTTAGATGCTACTGGCTCAGTAAGCGAGAGAGAGAAGCAAGATCAATTGTTAGACAATATGGATTTGGAGCGGGAACGTGGTATCACAATCAAGTCGCACGCCATCCAAATGAACTATAAATTCCAAGGTGAAGACTATGTTTTCAATCTTATAGACACCCCTGGGCATGTTGATTTCTCCTATGAAGTTTCGCGTTCTATTGCTGCTTGTGAGGGGGCGTTGTTGGTGGTTGATGCTGCACAAAGCATACAAGCACAAACTATTTCGAATTTATATCTAGCCCTTGAGAATGATTTAGAAATTATTCCTGTTTTAAACAAGGTTGATCTACCTTCTGCAAATCCGGAAGAAGTTACAGATGACATTGTAGACTTGTTGGGGTGTAAGGCTGAAGAGGTTATTCACGCCTCGGCCAAAACCGGACTCGGGATAGACAATATATTAGCAGCTATCGTGGAAAGGGTGCCCGAGCCTAAGGGAGATCTAAACGCGCCTTTACAGGCTCTTATTTTTGATTCTGTTTATAACCCATTTCGTGGGGTTGAAACTTATTTTAGGGTCATCAATGGGCGCATTCGAAAGGGCGATAAAGTTCAATTTATGGCCACCGGTAAAAGTTATTTTGCAGATGAAATAGGTGCGCTTAAACTCAAACAAGAGCCCAAAAAAGTAGTGGGTGCTGGAGATGTAGGCTATCTCATCACGGGCATCAAAGAGGCTAAAGAAGTAAAGGTTGGAGACACAATTACACTAGCCGAAGCGCCTACCCAAGAAGTCATTGCTGGTTTTGAGGAAGTAAAGCCCATGGTATTTGCTGGAATTTATCCCGTAGACACAGAGGACTACGAAGAACTTAGAAACTCTATGGAAAAGCTACAGCTCAACGATGCTTCCTTGGTGTTTCAACCCGAAAGCTCTGCTGCCTTGGGGTTTGGTTTTCGATGTGGGTTTTTAGGAATGCTTCACCTTGAAATTATTCAAGAGAGGTTGGAGCGTGAATTTAATATGTCCGTAATAACAACCGTGCCCAATGTTTCATACCACGCATTCACTAAAAAAGAGCCTGATAATATTCTCTTAGTCAACAACCCCACAGACCTGCCTGAACCCTCCGTATTGGACCGTGTAGAAGAGCCCTTTATCAAGGCCTCAATCATTACCAAGGCTGACTATGTGGGCAATGTGATGAGCTTATGCATAGAAAAAAGAGGGCAAATCACCAATCAAACTTACCTAACCACCGAGCGAGTTGAGCTTTCTTTCGATATGCCATTAGCAGAAATTGTTTTTGATTTCTACGATCGTTTAAAATCTGTTTCTCGTGGCTATGCTTCCTTTGACTATAGCCCTATCGGGCTGCGAGCTTCCAAACTTGTTAAGGTTGATATTCTACTAAACGCAAGTCCTGTAGACGCTCTTTCTGCCTTGGTGCACACAGACAATGCTTATACCCTCGGAAAAAAAATGTGTGAAAAGCTTCGCGAACTCATCCCTAGGCAACAATTTGACATACCTATTCAAGCAGCAATTGGTGCTAAAATCATCTCGCGCGAGACTATCAAAGCGGTTCGTAAAGACGTTACCGCTAAATGTTATGGCGGAGATATCACCCGAAAACGCAAGTTGTTAGAAAAACAGAAGAAAGGAAAAAAGAAAATGCGGCAAGTGGGTAGTGTAGAAATCCCTCAACAAGCGTTTATGGCAGTGCTTCGACTAAACGATTAAGATTTTTTATTTACTTTAGCCAAGGTAAGTCCCAAATTTGCCTTTTGTTATGGAACGTCTTTTTTGTTTTCACGCGGCTTTTTCATTAATACACCTCAAGTGTAAAATGGCCTGTAAGGGGCTCGGATCTACCTTACGGAGACCTTCGGAACCCGCTGTTCTCTGACCCCTCCGCCTCACACTTAATTTAACACAAATCTTATGTTGTCTCTTTTTCGCTCTATGGCGTTTCTTTTTGTTTTTGTTTCTTTTTGTGCATCCGCTCAGCAAAGTTCGTTGGGTAACTGGCTTATATATATTGGGAACAAAAAAATTGAGAAACATTGGAACTGGCACCACGAGGTGCAATATCGAAATTACAATGCGGTTGGAGATCTAGAACAACTGCTCTTACGAACGGGGTTGGGCTACACACCTAAAAATTCAGAATTAAATTTTTTGGTTGGCTATGGTTATATACTTAGCGAAAACTATGTTGAAGAAAGCAGCGCCAAGGAGTCTGTCCATGAACACCGTGTTTTTCAACAATTGATCACAGAACAGTTCTTTTGGGGGCGTCTATCCGCTACCCACCGCTACCGTTTCGAACAACGATGGGTAGAGGGGTATTACAGGTCAAGATTTAGATATATGTTGTCCTTGCGATTTCCTATACTTCTTTCGAATATCGATAAGAACAAGCTCTATTTTTCTGCTTACAACGAGGTTTTCCTCAACACAAAAAACAAAATTTTTGACCGTAATCGGGTCTATGGCGGAGTTGGTGTGCAAATAAATAAGTCGTTTCGAGTTGAGGTGGGCTACATGACACAACTTTTTGATGCGAACAGCCGAGACCAAATCAACCTAATCACTTTTGTAAATTTTTAAACCCTAATATCATGAACTACAAATCACTGTCTATTTATTCTTTTTTTGCTGTCGCTTGTTTTGCTTTTGCGGTTGTTTCTTGTAACAATGAAAAAAAACCAACTGAAAGCAAAACCACACATAAATCTAAAACCATTCAAATGATCACTAATCAAGAAATCATCGACGCCCAAAATATCTGGGGTGAGGGAATTATTTCTATTGGTAAGGTCTTTCTAGCGGGAGGAAACTATACAAATGCCGCTGAGGATCATATTGATGCCCTTTACGGATACCACCTCGGAAAGGTTCTTTTTAAACCCACTTTAGCTTCGCAAAACCAGTTCCGGCTTACCAAAGAAGGTGCTTTGTCTTATTTTGTTGGTCACAACCCTGCGTTTGCCGAAGATCATGGTTTTGCCATTCGCCCTTGGTCTAAGGTTCGATGGGAGCGTATTGGCACCCACATTGAAGGCAATTTGGCTGTTGCCATGGGAAATTATTTCTTTACCCCTCATAGTGGTGGTGACGAGGTGAAGGTCGAGTATACTTTCGGCTACATTAAGGATGCTTCTGGTAAGTTGCGCATCATATTACATGGTTCTCACTTACCCTACGCTCCCAATTAAAGATGTGTGCTAAAATGCCTCATAATTAGGGGTTTTATTAGCTTTTTTTGTTTTTTTGGTTGATTGTCTTAAAGTTTTTAAAAATGGTGTAATTTAGAAGCGATGAGTCAATCAGCCTATAAGACTTTTTTGGTGGGTGTTGCGTTTTCACCGAATTTAAAGCCTAACTTATTTGAGGCTTTACGCATGGCTGGTCTTTTTGGTGGTCGCTTGGTGTTGGTTCATGTTGGGGAAAAGACACGTTCTAAAGAAGAAGAGCTTTTACAAATTGTTGCCTCTTTTAAAGAAGAGCTGCCTTCTTATGAGGTGATTTGGCATAGCGGAAACCCTGTAGACGTTCTTCTTAAAAACTGTGTAGAACATCAAGCAGATTTATTGATTTTAGGTGCCATTCAACGAGAGGCGCTGTTTACATATTATTTAGGTTCTGTGGCAAGAAAGCTGACTCGTTCTGCCCCTTGTGATGTGTTGCTTCTTATCAAACCTTCTGCCGAAAGGGTTCCTTGTCAACACATTGTTGTCAACGGGCTTGAACATCCAAAAACACAAGAAGCTATAGCCACCTCCTTCTCGGCTGCGCGCGCTTTGGGCGCACGTAAAATCACGATTGTAGAAGAAATCCCCGAAAAAGATATTCATGTCAAGGTAGACGATGATTGGAGCCTGAGAAAGGCTACCATTGTCAAAGAACGTATCAAGGTGCGTGAGCATTCTCGGGTCAAAAAAATATTATCTCGTCTGTCAGATCAATTACCCAATCAAGCTTTGCTCCAAATACAACCAATTTTTGGGCGTCGTGGCTATTCTATTGGTCATTATGCTAAAGTGGTTCGTGCGGATCTTTTGGTAATGAATGCGCCTAAGCCGTCTTCATTGTGGGATCGAATCTTCCCTCATGATTTGGAATATATTTTATCTGATTTGCCAACAGATGTATTAATTGTAAGACATGAATAAGGTTTCGGGGTGGGTTGGCTCTTTGCCGGCTAACATGTTTTCTGGTTTTGTGGTTTCACTCATTGCGCTACCCCTTGGTTTGGGTTTGGCAATAGCGTCGGGTATGCCTCCTATTTCAGGTATTATTGCCGCTGTTGTTGGGGGGGCTGTCGTTGCAATTATGGGGGGGTCACACCTCACGATCACAGGCCCGGGTAATGGTTTGGTCGTCGTTTTGCTCGGCGCCGTCTACACACTAGGAGACGGGGATTTGACTCAAGGATACTTATTCACGTTGGCGGCAATTATTTGTTCAGGAGTTCTGTTGTTGTTGTTTGGGTTTTTGAGACTCGGGGGGCTTTCGGAGTTCTTTCCTGCCTCTGCAATACAGGGTATGTTAGCGGCTATTGGCCTTACAATATTAATCAAGCAACTCTTTGTAATGGTTGGTGATATAGGGGCTCAGGGCGATTTTTTTTCCTTAGCCACACAAGTACCTGATGCGATAAGCGCTCCTTTTGGAGCGCACAAAGACACACGTTTGGCTGGCTCTTTGGTTGGCTGGATCAGCTTGGCTATTATGGTCGGATACAGCCGCATACGGGCGCGTGTTTTTCATCTGGTTCCAGCACCTATGTGGGTGGTTCTTTTTGCGGTTGGCCTGAGTTATTACTATGAACTATTCTCTGTTTCGCCATACCCTATTGCTAATGAATTGATGATTCAAATTCCTGAAAATTTATTTGGGGCGTTGCCACGTCCTGATTTTAATCTTTTAACTACTATTCCGTTTTGGGGGGTGGTTTTTTCTATTACGCTAATTGCTAGTATTGAGTCTTTGTTAAGCATCAAAGCGGTAGACAAGCTCGATCCCGAAAAGCGACGCTCTAACACGAATCGTGACTTAAAAGCCCTTGGTTTGGCTACAATTATAAGTGGGTTTTTGGGGGGGATGAATGTTGTAACCGTTATTGCGCGCAGCTCAGTTAATGTTAACAACAACGCCACCAACAAAAGCTCTAATTTTTTTCATGCGCTCTTTTTGTTTTTGGCGGTGCTTGTCTTTCAAGATCAAATTAGGAGAATTCCCCTGCCTGCGTTGGCTGCAATTTTGGTTTATACGGGTTATAAGCTGGCTTCTCCAGACACACTTAAAAAAGTATACACGGTTGGTAGAGAACAGTTGATTATTTTCTTGGTCACCCTATTAACCACCCTTTTTACCAACTTGATAACGGGTATTTTTGTTGGGGTTCTTATTACTTTTTTAACACATATAATCATCAATAGAAGCTTTTTAGGTTTTATTCGTAATGTTTCAAAACCAAATGTGTTGATGTTTATGGAGCCCGATAGTAAAGGGTACTATATCAGTGTTGCGCATTTTTGCTCGTTTCTCAACTTTTTCAAACTCAAATCAAAGCTTGACATGGTGCCTCAGAACAAGAAGCTGGTCGTTGATTTTTCGTTGTGTGGATTTGTTGATCACAGTGTAATGGAGAGTTTGAGTAATTATCAAAGTTTGTTTGAAAGAAAAGGGGGTAGTTTTGAGCTGGTTGGTTTAGACATTCATCAGGCCGACTCTGGACATCCTTTTGCGATACGTAAGCTCTTGCCGTTACAAAAAATAGGATTTATCAATCGTTTTTTAACACGTCGACAGGAAAACTTAAAAGCCATATGTGAGCGCCAAGGTTGGTCCTATCAGGCGGTTGGTCAACAAAAAGAGGTGGCTGTCAACAAGCATTTGTATTTTAAAAATAAACGGATAAAAAGAGTCTATAATATGTGCTCGAGCGACAGCTCTGACTTCAGGGTGTTTGATGTGGATTTTAGCGAAGGGGAGTTCATCGCAAAAGAAGATATTCGTGCGACTGTGTTGTTGATTTCGGCGGGTAAAGAAATTCCTCAGTTTCGTTTGGATAGAGAGGGTTTGATTGAAAAAATATATCACCTAGCTGGTTATGATGACATTGACTTAATCGATCACCCAAAATTTTCGAGTCGTTTTTATTTGAAAGGAGAAAATGCTGATGCCATACGTGAGTTTTTCTCTGATGACTTGGTGGGTTTTTTAGAAAAAAACATTGCATATCATATTGAGTCTAATGGTAAGGAAGTTTTAATTATCCACCACCAAAGACTGGCTTCTGTTCCTGAGCTAGAACAGATGATGCAATTCGGAAAAACCTTTCAATCTATAGGTAAGGTTTAATTCTTGAAATTGTTTACCTTGCCTAAAAACCCATCATGAACTTGTATCCTGTGTCTGCTGGTAACTTTAAACTCGATGGCGGGGCTATGTTTGGAGTGGTGCCTAAAAAACTATGGCAAAGAACCAACCCTGCTGACAAAGACAACCTTATCGATATAGCGGCGCGTTGTTTGCTCGTTGAAGATGGGGATCGTCTGGTGCTTATAGATACAGGCATGGGGGACAAACAAAGCGATAAGTTTTTTTCATATTACAAACCTTGGGGTGGTGACAATTTGTTGGCTTCCATCAATCGGGCAGGTTTTTCTGTGGAGGATATTACCGATGTCTTTTTGACGCACCTGCATTTTGACCACTGTGGGGGATGTACTAAGAGAAGTGGTGATGGGTTCGATTTGGTTTTTCCTAATGCTAAAATTTGGTCCAACCGCGCCCATTGGGATTGGGCTGTTAATCCTAACGTTAGGGAAAAAGCATCTTTTTTAACAGAAAATCTTTTGCCTATTGAACAGTCTGGACATTTAGAGTTTATTGCACACGGAGAGGGGGTGGTTTCAACCCCTTTGGGTTTTGATGTTCTTTTTGTAGACGGTCACACTGAAAAACAAATGATTCCTATGATTCCCTACAAAGGAGAAACCTTGGTCTTTATGGCAGACCTTTTGCCAACTGCAGGGCACATTCCTGTTCCATATGTAATGGGATATGACACAAGGCCTTTGTTGACGATGAAAGAAAAGTTGGTGTTTTTACGAGAAGCTGCTGATAAAGATTTCTTGCTATTCTTAGAACATGATGTCCACAACCCTTTGGTGCGAGTTCAGCACACTGAAAAAGGAGTTCGTTTAAAATCGAAACACTCTTTAGAAGAATATTTTTAACCTCAAATAATCTATTATGAAGTACGTTTTTTTTGTTTTTTGTTTGATTGGGTTTGCTCAACACCCAAACCCTGGTTATTGGCAGCAGGAAGTCAATTATTTAATGGATGTCCATGTAGATGTACAGTCTTATAAGTACCATGGTTCGCAAGAGCTTACCTACACCAATCACTCTCCAGACACTCTTTCACGTGTGTTTTATCATCTTTATTTTAATGCTTTTCAGCCAGGTAGTCAAATGGATGTTCGTTCTAGAACCATATCAGACCCTGACAAAAGAGTCATGGATCGAATTCAAAAATTATCACCTGACGAAATTGGATATTTACGTGTTAATGAATTAACTCAAGATGGTAAAGATGTCTCTTTTTTAGAGGAGGAAACCATACTGGTTGTTGACCTATCGGAGCCTTTGTTGCCAAACAGCTCTACTGTTTTAGAAATGGAATTTGAAGGTCAGATCCCTGTCCAAATTCGCAGAAGTGGACGAAACAGTAAAGAAGGGGTGGATTTATCAATGACGCAATGGTACCCTAAAATGGCTGAATATGACCATGAGGGTTGGCACCCGAACCCGTACATCGCAAGAGAGTTTCATGGGGTTTGGGGAGATTTTGATGTTTCTATAACGATAGACAAGGATTATGTAGTAGGTGGTACAGGTTATCTCCAAAACGCTGAATCTATAGGTCACGGATATACAGACTTCGTTGTAGACCACAAAGGGCCTACGCTTACTTGGCGTTTTGTGGCGCCTCAAGTACATGATTTTGCATGGGCTGCCGACCCAGACTATATCCATGATGTGGTTGAGGGTCCTAACGATGTTGAGCTACACTTTTTCTACTTAAACAATCCTGAGCTGGAAAAAAACTGGAAAAGACTACAGCAGGACACTGTAAAAGCCATGGCTTTTTTTAATGAAAGCATTGGTGATTACCCCTACAAACAATATTCTGTTTTACAGGGAGGTGATGGAGGTATGGAATATGCTATGTGTACCCTAATCACAGGAGAGCGTACTTATGAAAGTCTTTTTGGGGTAACCGCTCATGAATTGGCTCATAGCTGGTTTCATCACTTGCTTGCCACCAATGAGTCTAAACATGCGTGGATGGACGAAGGTTTTACTTCTTTTTTTGATTTGTTGGCTGAATTTTATGTTTTAGAAAGTGAGGGTGATTTGTTTTTTAAATCTTATGACAATTACTTCCGTTTAGTCGCTTCTGGGAAAGAAGAACCTCTTACAACCCACGCAGACCGATTTGAACACAATTCTGCATATGGAATAGGTAGTTATTCAAAAGGAACTATTTTCTTAAATCAGTTGGGGTATATAATGGGTTATAGTAAGCTCTTTTCCACTATTAGACGTTATTTTAATGAGTTTAAATTTACCCACCCAACCCCAAATGACTTTAAGAGAATTGCAGAAAAAGTTTCTGGTATGCAATTAGAGTGGTATTTGAATGATTGGACGCAAACCACAAAAACCATCGACTATGCTATAGATAGCGTAGTGGCTTCTGATGATAAAACACAAATAAGCCTTTTAAGAATTGGTCAGATGCCAATGCCTTTAGAGGTAGAGGTAGAACTCAAAAGCGGTGAGCGATCTTTTTATTATATACCGCTACAGATGATGCGTGGTGAAAAAGATTTTGAAAATAAGGAAATTAGTACACTTCCTGACTGGGGGTGGGCAAACCCTAATTATATTTTTGTTGTTGACTACCCTAAAGAGAAAATTAAAAACATTCGTTTAAACAGCGATGGTTTGGTCGCTGATGTTGACCAAACCAATGATATTTTTGTTATAGAATGAGTAAAAGCCTACCTAAAAAAATACGTTTGTGTGACAATCTGTTAATTGAAACTCTTTTTCAAAAAGGGGAGAAATTACAAAGTGGTTATTTGATTTGTAAATACCTTGAAAGTGTAAATTTTCAAGTTGGTTTTAGTGCCCCAAAGAAACTCTTTCCAAGGGCAGTGGATCGCAATCAAATAAAAAGACATCTCAGAGAGTCTTTTCGTCTGCATTACAAAGAAATTTTAGGAGAGAACCCAAAAGGTTATGGGTATTTTATTTTTAAAGGGAGGGTAAATACCTCATTTAAAGAAACTGAAGGGGCTATGATTGAAATTCTTAATTCTTGGAAGGCTTCTTTATCATAGCTATATGAGGAATCCCATCTTCCAAATAAGACGCACCAACAGGTATAAAGCCGTGTCTTTTATAAAATTCACTCAAGTGTTGTTGAGCTGATATTTTTATTTCCTCTTGGTTTCCCATTGTGTTTAATGTGAAGGCGACTAAATCATGACCATAATTTTTAGATCTGTGATTTTTTCGCACAATCGTTCTTCCAAAAGAAGCTTGTTTAAAGTAAATACCAGGTTTAAAAATACGACTATAAGCAACAAGCTCTTTATTTATGTATCCCAAAACATGGGTGGCTTTTGAATCTTTTCCATCGATATCTTGATAAACACAATTTTGCTCAACAACAAAAACCTCAGAGCGTAAAGCTAATATTTGATATAAAGTATCGACCGATATTTGATCCCATTCCAAAACCCGCCAGGTCATGAGCAATTTGGTATTTTATCTATTCTTTTTTGGTGTCTTCCACCTTCAAAAGGGGTGTCAATAAAAGTAAGTGTCATCTTTTTTGCTTCTTCTAAAGATACAAAACGTGCGGGTATGCTTAGAATATTGGCGTTGTTGTGTTTTCTTGCTAGGGATGCAATTTCTTCGCTCCAACACAAAGCAGATCTAACACCTGTGTGTTTATTAGCAGTCATATTTGCTCCGTTCCCACTTCCACAAATAATAATACCTAAATCTACTTGTTGTTTATCAACTTGCTTAGCTACCGGGTGTATGGTGTCAGGATAATCCATACTATCATTAGTGTCCGTACCATGATTGGTTACGGTATGTCCTAAGGATTTTAATAATACTATTAGTTCGTTCTTATATTCTGTTCCGGCATGGTCGTTGCCAATCGCTATTTTCATTTGATTGCTTTACTACAAAACTACCAAAATTATAAAGGTCTTTGTGTGTCAATAAAAATTACTTATCGCAGTCACTTGTGAATAGGGTTTTGTTTATATGTTTTAATAAGTGTGGATAACTAAGCGTTGTGATTGTATTTCTCTTTTTTTTAGTGGTTTATTAAAATATATATTCATTTTCTTAACAATCATAACAAGTGTTATCAACATATGTTTTAAGAAGTAAAACAAGAGTTATTATAGATATTCACAAGCTATAATAGTATTAAATTTAATTTTAAAATAAATCTTT
>Ga0066825_10000699_pt1 | contig 10695 bp, 13 predicted proteins | sample ETNtaG_6_FD_65608 | JGI IMG/M metagenome (GOLD analysis project Ga0066825, IMG submission 65608) | Marine microbial and viral communities from oxygen minimum zone, Eastern Pacific Ocean - ETNP201306SV45 | ecosystem: Environmental > Aquatic > Marine > Oceanic | place: Pacific Ocean: Eastern...
TTTTCACTCGTTCATAAAGGCGATGAACCCCTGTGGTGGTTTCTTCAGACAATCCTTTGATACCTTGAACCAACTCGGGATATTTGTCGAGTACCATATTGGTAAGGTCACCACCATCGTCCAATATCATATTTAGTGGTTTTTGGTCTTCTCCAAAAAATAAGGTTTGCTCAATACACCAATCAAATTCTTCATCATTCATTCCTTTCCAAGCATACACGGGAATTCCTGCAGCAGCAATGGCAGCAGCGGCATGGTCTTGAGTGGAGAAAATGTTACATGAACTCCAAGTTACTTCTGCGCCCAAATCGACAAGTGTTTCAATGAGAACAGCTGTTTGAATGGTCATGTGTAAACAACCTGCAATTCTAGCTCCAGCCAGTGGTTGTTGGTTTTTGTACTCAGCGCGTAATGCCATCAAACCCGGCATTTCAGCTTCTGCGAGTTGAATCTCTTTTCGACCCCAGTCAGCTAAGGTGATGTCTTTTACTTTGTGTGGAAGTGTTTTTGTTGCCATAGTCGTATATTTGTTTCTCTGCAATTTTTGACAAATTTACGAATCCCGATGCCCATATACAAACATTTGAAAATCAACACACAAACAGCTCTGTGGGTATGGAGAATAAATGAAACAGAAATTGATTTAGAACAGCAAATCCAACTTACTCCAGATTGCAATTCTCGATTAAAATCATTGCGCTCCACCAACCAGCGTAAAGCCTTTTTAGCCATTCGCTGTTTGCTAAAAACTCTAGAGGTGCCTTTGACCGATTTGTACTACGAAACTAATGGGAAACCCTATCTCAAATCTGGAACATATATTTCGATCAGCCACGCTCAGAATTATGCTGCTGTAGCCTTAAGTAAAACCGAAGTGGGTCTAGATATTGAACAACACCGGTCGAAAGTCAAACGTGTTGCTCACAAATTTGTCAATCCCAAAGATCAACTTCCTGCAAACGGAATCCCTGATCTTATCACTTTGTGGTGCTCGAAAGAAGCAATATACAAGGCGCTCTCTATACCAGGGGTTAGTTTTCGATCAGATATTGTCGTAAAGATTGATTCAGATACAAAATGGTCAGCTTCTTACAAAGATCAAGCGTTTGATTGTTATGCATCACATTGGAAAGACTATAGTTGTGTATTGACTCAAAAAAAAACCATATGAAAATTTCAGTTGAACTCACACTGACTCCACTTGCAGGTGACTATGCATCTACAATCAAAGATTTCATCGTTCGCCTGCGTTCTAGTGATTTTATGATTTGTGAAACTCCCTTAAGTACTCAGATCTATGGAGATTATGATGCATTGATGCCCTTTTTGACTAAAGAGATCAAAACCACTTTCCAGTCAGATGTTGGAGCATTGATTCACATCAAAATGTTTAACACAGACAGAAGTCAATATGTCCCAAATTTTTGATTTTCTGTTTGGGCAATATGCTGATTATGCCTTTTGGGATGTTACCCTAGAAATAGTTGCTGCCACTCTGGGGCTAATAAGCGTGTGGTGTGCTACAAAAAATCATATTGCTGTATTTCCAACAGGTATGATTTCAACAGGAATCTATGTGTACCTTTTGCTTCAATGGTCGCTATTGGGAGATATGATGATCAATGGATATTATTTTATGATGTCTATTTATGGATGGTATATATGGACACGGCGCAATGATCATCATCAACCCACTCCAATAACAAAGATGACACGTAAAGAGGTTCGATGGCTTGGCTTGATTCTGATAGGAAGCTTGATATTTGTTTATGCAATCTATGTATGGTTTGACAAATGGGGAACCACAACCGCAACGATTGATACCTTAACCACAGCCATCTTTTTTGGTGGAATGTGGCTAATGGCTCGTAGAAAGATTGAAAATTGGATTTTTTGGATCGTTGGAGATGTCATTTCTGTGCCCTTGTATTTAATAAAAGGCCTAACATTTACCTCCCTTCAATACCTAATCTTTACCTTTGTGGCTGTATTTGGATACATCGCATGGAAAAAAGCCTTGCACAAGTCAACAACAGCTGCTTAAAAGTAGTGCTTTTTGGCCCTGAGTCTACAGGGAAATCTACTTTGGCAAAAAGCTTAGCGGAATACTACAACACGCAATGGGTGCCAGAATATGCCCGAGTATACTTGCAAAAAAAATGGGATGACAATCAAGAGATATGCACTGTTGAGGATTTAATCCCTATTGCTCATGGTCAAATGACAAGTGAAAACGAGCTGGTTGCTCAAGCTAACTCGATCTTGTTTTGCGATACAGATTTGTTGGTCACCCAAACCTATTCTAAAATTTATTTTAATGATTATTGCCCGCCTATCATTAGCGAGCATGTCCAAAAAAACCATTATGATTTATATTTACTAATGAATATAGACCTACCATGGGTAGCGGATGATTTACGTGATAGGCCTAACGACCGAAGTTTTATATTTGAACGTTTTCAACAAACTTTAATCGATCACCATAAACCCTATGTAACAGTCAGTGGTCTGGGTGACGAGCGACTGGCTTCGGCCGTGAATGCCATAAAAAATCACTTTGCTTATGTTTGACATAACTAAACACAAATCTCAACTTCAATCTTTAGGAGTGTCCGAAGAAGATGTACTGCTTCAGCTAGAAAGATTGACGCATGGATCAAAACCCCTTCACATCCAACGACCTGCAACCATTGGAGATGGCATTCTTCGTTTTGACAAAGAAAAAAGAGATCAACTCAAAAACATCTACGACTCAGAGAAGAGCCGTTTGAGCATTACACGTTTTGTACCAGCCTCTGGAATGGCGACAAGGATGTTTAAATTTTTATATTATTTTTTTGATAAATACAATCCCAACAACGAAACAATTAGAGCTTATTTGAATCGTAAAAAAACCTACAAGCTCGGTATTTTTCTTGGAGGGATAGAAAAATTACCTTTTTACAAAGAGATTCAGCATGAGCTCAGAACCATTTTTTCAGATCACACAGATACAAGTACATTTTACCATCATTTTATTCGGTTGGTATTGGAAAAATATGGCAACAAACCAAAAGCTTTAGTTCCTTTTCACCTTTATTCAGAGGGTACACGTTCTGCATTTGAAGAACAGCTAAGAACTTCAATGACTTATGCGTTAGCAAATAACAGCACCCACCATCATTTTACCATCTCCGAAGAGCATCATCAAAACTTTGTAGAGCAAGGTGCACATCTCCAAAAAACCCTGAGCGAACAATATCATTCAGAAGTACACATTGACTATTCTGTACAACTTCCAAAAACAGACACCCTAACCGTTGATCACGACAACATCCCTGTATTAGATGAAAATAAAAATTTGATTTTTAGAGCTGGAGGGCATGGTGCACTGATTGAAAATCTAAACCAGATTCAATCGAATATAATTTTTGTCAGCAATATAGATAATGTTACCGTTGAAAACCGTCAAACCCATGTAGGCTACTATAAAAAGGTTTTAGCAGGGTGTATGCTTGAAATACAAAAGGGTGTTTTCGATCATCTTGAAGATTTAGAGCGTGGTGCTCCAATTGGAAAAGCCAAAGATTTTCTTCAAAACAACTTCCATATTGAAGTGCCATCGCTTTCCGAAGAAGAACAGAGAGAATTTGTGATTGCTAAACTTCAAAGACCGATTCGAGTATGCGGGATGGTTCCTAACGAGAATGAAGCAGGTGGAGGCCCTTTTTGGGTATTAAATTCTGACCAATCTAGCCTACAAATTGTAGAACAATCTCAAATGGATTTAAACAACCCAAAGCAGATGAAAGCACTTCAAAACGGCACTCATTTTAATCCAGTTGACATCGTTTGTGGCGTGTACAATCATAAAGGAAAGAAGTTCGATCTTACCCAGTTTGTTGACTCCGAAACCTTTTTTGTTTCAGAAAAATCTTTAAATGGTAAGCCTGTTAAAGCTCTCGAACATCCAGGGCTTTGGAATGGTGCAATGGCCGACTGGAATACAATTTTTGTTGAGGTACCTATCAGCACTTTTAATCCTGTTAAAAATGTGAACGATTTATTGCGTTTGGCACATCAAGTCTAACATCTGAGTTGTATATTTACACCATCTCAAAGGGGTGCCCAAACATTTAGGGCTGAGATCATACCCAACGAACCTGGGCAGGTAATGCTGCCAAGGGAAATATAAGTTATTAATCATAAGAATAATAACCCCTTTTATTCGTAAATAATATACGAATGAAACTTTTTTTATTATCATTTTTTTCTGGGGCTGGATTGCTTTTTGCTCAACAAGCACAAGACAGTTTGCAGGCTGAAATTCAACTCAAAGGAGTTACTGTAGCTGCTTTAAGCGCTACAGACCAAACACCTATTGCTTTTTCGAACGTAACCAAAGAAGATTTGGTTGCTAGAAATCTCGGAACAGATTTACCGATTTTACTCAATTTTTTACCAGGAGTAGTCACTACTAGTGACGCAGGTGCAGGGGTAGGTTATACAGGAATTCGTGTCCGCGGTTCTGATGCCACTCGAGTCAATGTGACCATCAACGGGATTCCTTACAACGATTCAGAATCGCAAGGCACTTTTTGGGTCGATTTACCCGATTTCAGCTCCTCGGTAGAAAGTCTTCAATTACAGCGTGGTGTAGGAACCTCTACCAACGGATCTGGAGCTTTTGGTGCAAGTTTAAATATTACAACAGATGCAGTTTCTAGAAATGCTTATGCACAATTTGCACATAGTTTTGGAAGTTTTGACACTCAAAAGCATACTCTGAAATTTTCAACAGGCCTGTTAGATGATCGCTTTGAGCTCTCTGGAAGGTTGTCTAAAATTGATTCGGATGGTTATGTTGATCGTGCAAGCTCGGACCTTAAATCCTATTTCTTGCAGGCGGTTTATCAAGAAGGAAAAACCCAATTCAAAGCCCTCGCTTTTGGAGGACACGAACGAACCTACCAATCTTGGTTTGGAGTAGACGCAGACACTCTTAAAGTAAATAGAACTTACAACCCCGCTGGTGCAAACTACGATTCCGAAGGAAACATATCTGGGTATTATGATGATCAAGTAGATAATTACGACCAAGATCATTTCCAGTTGCACCTAAATCAGCAAATCAACTTGTATTGGTCTATGGGGTTAGGGCTAAACTATACTTATGGTCGGGGCTACTATCAAGAACTCAATGATTTGTGGTACGACCAAAATGTAGATTTTTCTGGGAAGACGGACCCAGCTTACCTTTCTTTGCCCAGTGTGGACGCTCAAGCGACAGAAAACATTACCCAAAAATGGCTTGATAACGACTTTTATGTAGCCAACATAAATGCTCGTTTTCAAAAAAACAACAACATTCTTGATTTAGGGGTTTTTCACAGTAAGTACGTAGGAGACCATTTTGGAGTTTTGCTTTGGGCAGATCAAACAGGTGGTGCTGTTCCAGGACATAGATTCTATGAAAACCAAGGAGTAAAAAAAGACACTAATATTTTCACAAAACTAACCCACTCAATAGACGGTCGCTGGGTTGCTTTCGCCGATCTTCAATACCGTTGGGTTGATTATAAAGTTTCAGGGGTGGAAGCAGGCCCACAACCTATTGCAATTGACAGAAATTATGGGTTTTTTAACCCTAAGATTGGTCTGACATACAATTTGAATAACGCATCTCAAGCCTATGTCTCTGTCGCCAGAGCACATCGGGAACCTAACAGAACCGACTTTGAAAACGGAAATCCAGTACCAGAATCTTTGACAGATTTTGAGATGGGATGGCGTATGAGTTCAGAAACATTTAAGTGGGGGGTTAATCTTTACTATATGGACTATAAAAATCAATTGGTGCTCACAGGGGCAGTCGATGAGGTAGGTGCGCCCATTAGGGAAAACAGTGGTAACAGTTACCGCCTAGGATTAGAATGGGATGCCGACTTGTATGTAAGTCCTACCTTAAGGCTAAACACCAATCTGACTTTGAGCGACAACAAAAACCGCAATTTTATTTTTGAAAGAGATGGTCAATTGCAAGATCTTGGAAACACACATTTGTCATACTCGCCTAGCGTCGTAGGTGCGAGTCAGCTCATTTATACCCCAAGCGAGTCTTTGACAATATCATTGTTTACTAAGCATGTTGGAGAACAGTATATGGGTAATATTGATGCGAATTTATCCAAATTGCCTTCCTATACTACCCAAGATATTGGTATTCAATATGAATTTGACGCGGCTTGGTGCAAATCCTTGACATTCCAATTATTGTTAAACAACATATTTGATGCGGCTTACGTATCCAACGGGTACTTCTATACTTATGATGATACTTGGAGTAATCCTGGAATGGTTCAGACCATTGAAGGGGCAGGCTATTACCCACAGGCAGGCTTTCATTTTTTAACAGGTGTGACCGTTCGACTTTAATTATAGATCAACACTTGATTTCCGTTGCGTCGCACTCGATAATTGACCAACCCATACACAGCCCCTTCAGTTAGGGGCTGGCCTGTGGCTAGGCTGTATAAATAATCATCACACGCACAATGAGCTTCTATTCCTTTGATTGATGTTAAACTGCATTGGTTTGGGGCATGGTTTGGGCAACTAGCTTCCCATGCCATAAGCTGACTGCCATTGAGGTTGAATAGGTGAACCCCTTTGACACCTATGTCATTAATCGTGTGCGTACCACCAGTGAACCGGAGGTTGTCGTACAGGGGTAAATTAAGGTTTAGTTGATATTCAAAACTATAATTAGGCAAGTATGGATTTTGCTCTACAACAACATCTTCACAGCTTATTATAAATATCAATAGTACTAAAATCAGCTTCCACTTCATCGATAGCAATATAAAAACTAAAACGCTGAAAAACAGGATTTTTGTATATTTGTTATACATCCCGTTTGTACAGGGATTTTTTTGTTTCTAAATCGTGAATCATGAGTAAAGTTTCTTATTATACAGCTGAAGGACTAAAAAAATTGCGTGATGAACTCAATCAATTAAAAGATGTTGAGCGCCCAAAAGCCTCTCAGGCCATTGCTGAGGCGCGGGACAAAGGAGATTTGAGCGAAAATGCTGAATATGACGCTGCTAAAGAAGCTCAAGGACTTTTGGAGCTGAAGATTTCGAAACTCGAAGAAACCTTAGCCTCTGCTCGCCTTTTAGACGAATCTCAATTAGATCAATCCAAGGTTCACGTATTGTCAAAAGTTAAAATCAAAAACATCACCAATAACATGGAAGTGACTTACACTTTGGTGGCAGAAAGTGAAGCCGATCTAAAAAGTGGTAAAATCTCTGTGAGCTCTCCTATTGGCAAGGGACTATTGGGAAAACAAGTTGGTGAAATTGCCGAGGTAAGCGTTCCCAATGGGGTCCTTAAGTTTGAGATTATTTCTATCAATAGTTAGGCATGCCATCGATCTTTACACGAATCATCCAAGGTGAATTGCCTGCCTATACAATTGCCGAAAACGAGGATTGTTATGCTTTTTTGGACATCAACCCCAATGCGAGAGGTCATGTGCTTTGCGTCCCAAAAAAAGAAGTGGATAAACTTTTTGATCTGAAGGATGATCTTTACATAAAACTTATGCAGTTTTCAAAACATATTGCTGGTGCCCTTGAAAAAGCTGTGCCATGCAAACGCGTGGGAATGGCGGTTGTGGGGCTAGAAGTTCCTCATGCACATGTTCACTTGATTCCTTTGAATGAAATGCATGAGATGACTTTTCAAACTAAGGTGAAGTTGTCAGATAAAGAGTTTAAAGAACTTGTCACCAAAATTAAAGCGCAGCTTTAGCACGGCAGTTCAACTCGAAAACAAGCACCCTGTCTCTTTCCAGTTTTTAAAAGAGAAATTTTGCCACCATGATATTCTTCAACGATTCTTTTGGCCAACGACAAACCCAGTCCCCAACCTCGCTTTTTAGTGGTTACTCCAGGGTTAAAGACTTTTTTTTGCAGCTTTTTCGGGATCCCACTGCCTGAGTCCTGAACCAGTACTTCTATATTTTCTTGGTTTGCGTGAATTTTTAATTCAATACTACCTTTATCTTTCAACGCGTCAATGCCATTTTTTATAAGATTTTCGATCACCCAGCTGTATAATTCTTTGTTTAGAGGGATGTTCTTACTTTTTATCTGAGAGTGAAAAGACAATTCAATCCCCTTGGGAGTACGAAGTTTAATATATTCAAACACTTCTAAAGTAACAGCTACTATATCTGTTTGTTTTAACGAAGGCAGGGATCCTATTTTTGAAAAACGATGGGTTATTACTTCTAAGCGATTGAGGTCTTTTTCCATTTGAATGGCCTCTTCAATCCCTTTGGATTTTAACAACGAAACCCAGCCCAGTAAAGAAGATAGAGGGGTTCCGATTTGGTGGGCTGTTTCCTTAGCCATACCCGTCCATAATTTGTTTTGTTGTGCAATTTGCGAGGCTCTTAAGTAGACAAACAATAAGATGCCCATGATCATTATCACCAAAAATAAAGCCAATGGGTATAGACGTAATTTGTTTAGCAAAGACGAATTTCCATAATACATCTGTTGATTGATGGTATTCTCAAAAACAATATCTATTGGCGGATTTTCTCTTTTGATTCGTTCCAAAGTTTTTTTCAGAAATGCCGAATCGCGTGCGACGGCCCTTTGTGGGTCTATATTATTAAAAGACACAATGTTTTCATCGGCATCTACCACAATCATAGGAATGTTGTTCTCGCTTGTTAACACATTAAAAATCAATGGGTCAACATCATCGTTTAAGTCTATGTCTTTAGTAAACTGCTGTTGGGCCAGCGCCCATAGTTCCATACGTTGGCGCTCATCACTCTCTGTCTGTTGTACAAGTAAGTAAAGATTCCATAAAATAATGAAGACAACCAAGACCAACACACAAATTAAGAGCCATTGGCTGTTGTTTCTCAAAGAAAAGTTTTGAAAATTCATTTTACCTAACGAATATAATTTATTTTTTAAGAACAAAATCCCCTCTAATTTATTAGATTTGTTGAGGTCCAAATAAGACAAAAAACATGGAAATTCAAGGAAGAATTAAACACATTTACGAAACCAAAGAATACGGAAGCAATGGCTTTAGAAAACGCGAGTTGGTTCTCACTACAGAGGAGCAATATCCCCAACACTTACTCCTAGAGTTTGTTCAGGACAAGTGCGACTTGTTAAATACTTTTAAAGAAGAGCAGCGTGTCAAAATCGGTATTAATTTACGTGGAAGAGAATGGCAAAGCCCCCAAGGAGAAACCAAGTTTTTTAATTCCATTCAAGGATGGCGTATTGAATCCTTAGACCAATCTGGAACTCCTGAGCCTCCACCACCATTTGATCCAGCAGACGAGGTGAATATGGATGCTCCTGATGACTTGCCATTCTAAACCTCGAATTCACACAACATGTACCGCCTGACAGATGCATTGTTGTTTCCTGCGCCTGAGCAAGCCTCTCCAGAAGGTATTGTTGCTGTAGGGGGCGATTTGCGTCCTGAACGCGTATTACTTGCCTATAAAAAGGGTATTTTCCCTTGGTTTGAATCGGACGATTTTTTGCTATGGTGGAGCCCAGACCCACGAATGGTTCTTTTTCCAGATCAATTGAAAATTTCTAAGAGCATGCGTGCTCTACTTCGAAAAGAAATTTTTGAAGTTACTTTTAACAAAGCCTTTAAAGAGGTTGTACAAGCATGTGCTAAGGTCAAACGTTTTGGTCAAGATGGAACTTGGATTACTCAAGGACTTATGGATGTTTATAATGTTTTGCACGAGCAAGGGCATGCACATTCTGTAGAAGTGTGGCAAGATGGCCAATTGGTTGGTGGGCTTTATGGTATTGATTTAGGGACTGTATTTTGTGGCGAGAGTATGTTCTCCAAGTCTAGTAATGCAAGCAAAACCGCTCTTATATATCTCACACGTGAGCTCAAAAAAAATCACTACAAAATCATTGATTGTCAGGTGCCTACTCAACATTTATCAAGTATGGGGGCTATCCCAATTCCAAGAAAAGAATTTTTAAGTTACCTGCCCTAAGGATTCAATTTCTTTATACCTAAAACACCCCATCAAGTGGTCGTTGACCATTCCTGTGGCTTGCATGTGCGCATACACCGTGGTACTGCCCACAAATTTAAATCCATGTTGTTTGAGTGAGTTGCTAATCAAGTCTGAGAGAGCTGTTTTTGTTGGTATTTCACTCAACTGGGTAAAACGATTTTGAATAGGTTTATCATCTACAAACCCCCAAATGTATTTGTCAAACGATCCAAATTTTTTTTGAATTTCTATAAAGGCTTGTGCATTGGTAATAGCAGCTAGGATTTTTAAGCGGTTGCGTACAATTCCCTTATCAGTCATAAGCTTTTCTATCTTATTTACCTTGTAGTTGGCAATACGGCTCACATCAAAGCCATCAAACGCACTTCTGAAATTTTCTCTTTTTCGCAAAATGGTTAGCCAACTAAGCCCCGCTTGGAAGGTTTCCAGCATTAAGAATTCAAATAATTTTTGGTCGTCATGAAGGGGTACGCCCCATTCTTGGTCGTGATATTTTTCGTAGTCTGCGTAACCACTACACCAACTACACCAACTACACCGATGTTTTTTTTTCATGTTTAAATAGGCTAAGATTTTATGAGAGTCTCTAGGGTTTCAATACTGAATGCTTCTTCAAGGCGGTG
>Ga0066825_10000701_pt1 | contig 10661 bp, 11 predicted proteins | sample ETNtaG_6_FD_65608 | JGI IMG/M metagenome (GOLD analysis project Ga0066825, IMG submission 65608) | Marine microbial and viral communities from oxygen minimum zone, Eastern Pacific Ocean - ETNP201306SV45 | ecosystem: Environmental > Aquatic > Marine > Oceanic | place: Pacific Ocean: Eastern...
TACTTAGTGTTTGACGATGAATGCCAAAAACTTCGCAAACCAATGATTTTAAATGACATCTATCATAATAACTTAGTGCCTTTAGGCGTAAATCTTTACTATAACCGTAACTCATAATTATAACTTTTTAGTGCCATAACATGATAACAAGTAATAGTGTAATGTAAACTTAATTAGCTATATTTGAAAACGAATTAAGAACCAATTAAACATCATTTATTATATGACATGGAAATTAAAGAAAAAATAGCTGTAGTAACAGGTGCCAACCGCGGAATAGGGTTATCATTTTGTAAAATATTAAAAGAAGTAGGTTATAAAGTTTATGCTGTATGTAGATCATCTTCTCCCGAGCTAGAAAAAGTAGCAGATTCGGTTATAGAGAATATAGATGTGAGTAAAGCAGATGATTGCAACTCTTTATTTCCAAAACTCAAAGATATAGAAATTGATTTGTTAATTAACAATGCAGGGATCTTATCTCATGAAACTTTAGGTAATATAGATTTTAATACAATTGATAACCAATTTAAAGTTAATACATTAGGAGCTTTAAGAATCACAGAAGGTTTACTTAATAACTTAAAATTTAATGCTAAAATTGCAATGATTACTAGTAGAATGGGATCGATTAGCGATAATGGTAGCGGGGGATATTACGGATATAGAATGTCGAAAGCGGCACTGAACGCAGCCGGAAAATCCTTAGCAATTGATTTGAAACCAAGAGGTATAGCGGTTGGAATATATCATCCAGGACTTGTTTCAACAGATATGATAGGAGGTAATGGTGATATATCGCCAGATCAAGCCGCAACAAGGATAATATCATTAATAGATAAATTAGACATATCAAATACCGGAACATTTTTGCATTCAAATGGTGAAATGCTTCCCTGGTAACTTGACAAGACAGTAATAACTAACAGAGAATAATATGAAAAAAGTAAAGGAGGTAAAATTAGTTCGAGAAGAAAAATCTGGACAAGAGCCTATATTACCAGGGCACTTATTAATGATTATAGAGCCGCATATAGATCGGTTCACCAAAAATTTTATAAATAATTTTATACAAGGGTGGACAAAAGAGGATCCGCAGAATGGAGCAAAAGCAGCAGGAGTATTGTTATATAAAGCAATTCATGATACAAGAATAAATTATGAGGGATGCCTGAAAAAAATATTTGGTGATATAGATAAAAATCATCCATCCTTTGAATCAAAAAATGAACTAGATGTGTTATCACAGCATTGTACTGGAAAAATAGTAGATAGTGATCCAATATATGAAAGCTGTGCAAAGATATCTAATTTGTCAAAAAGTGATTTAAAGGAAAAAATAGGGATATATATGAAACAGAAGACAAATTCATTATTATTTAACGAATATCCAAATTTATACAAATTTGTGAGCGCAGAACTCTCTGGTAAAAAAGAAACTCAAGCTAGAAATATTTAAATAAAATTCATATTTTTCGGAAAGTATGCAATTATAACGGGTTTTATTGTTATTTATTACATATAATTAGCTTTGCTTGATCTAGGTCCTGTAATATGTTATAATATTTTCCAACTTGGGAAAACAACATATAGAGGGATAAATATGAGAGGTTCAAAATTAGCAACACTAAAAGAAAAGATTTTAAATACAATAAAATCAAAACAGGATGTAATCCAAAAGAAATTAAGTAAGATAGAATATAGCCAAAGGGAATATGAAGATATTCTGGATATGATACAATATTTAGATGTTTCTTCTAAGGAGATGGCTCAAAGAAAGTTAAATTTATATGAATGGCTGCAATCTAATAATATAGATATTTCCAATACTCCATACCATTTAGGAAAATTACCATTAGATCAGATAGTACAGATATTAGTAGAAAAAAATTCTATGGATCCTACTGATAGTATATATAAAAGTTTAGAGGCTGGTTATATTCCAGAAATTATTGCAAATTTTTATGGAAAACCAAATATGGGTGACCCTTCTAAAAGAGTAGTCCAATTTTCAGATAGGCAACTCGAATCTATGCAATTAGATATAGTAGGCGAAAATATTTTATATCAAGGGAAAAAAGCTAATTTCAAGCATTGTATCTTTGCATATACTGATAGAGGTTTATTTGTTGCAAAGAAAAAAAGTCAAGTCTCTGGTGAAGTCCATCACTCTAGTTTAGCAAGTGAAGGAAAGGTATTAGCAGCAGGAGCTCTTTCTATAAAAAATGGTAAATTAACTATGATTAATAACCATAGCGGACATTATAAACCAACAGAGACTCATCTAAATAATGCAGTAGAATTTTTTGCTCCTGCAATGGCTCACGATATTTCAATAAGGGTTATCACTAACGAACATGGAGATTATAAGGAATATAGCTATGGTGATTGGCAAGAAAAATTCCCTTTCTCAAAGAAAAATATGGATCGTAAATCTGATAAGAGAATATCTTTATATAGCTCCCAAAATACCCATGATTCATATTCTATACCTAATATTGGAGCGCAGGGCATCTTATCAAAGTTATCCCCTTCCAAGCAGCAAGTGGTACAAGCCGATCATCAAGAAGTATCCTCTAAGGGTAAAAAAGAAAAACTATCGAAAAAATCATCTGTTAAAAAGCGTAAAGATAGGTACCGTTCGACAAGCTCTAAAGAGAAAAGTGATTCTCCTAGTAAAATGCATACAGATAAAAAAACAAAAATAAGAAAACCATCACACGTAAGGTCTAGTTTTTCTATGTTTGGTGGATTGGATAGCGCAGGTGATGATTTTTTATCGACAAAGTCTACTAGAAAAAAAACTGTTAAAAAAACGAATATAATGAGTCGTTTTTCCAAGACATCGAGTAAAAGGAAGAAAAATAGCGACAGAAAGGTTTCAAGTCGAGAGGAATATAGTAGTTCAGATGATAATTCTATAGTACAAAGTACGACTAGAAAACGTTTCACTCACGGGAAGCGTCTTGCTAGTTTATTTGCTAAACTTCCAAATACAGTGAATGCAAATAGCTTAGAAACCGCCCCAACTATTCAGAGCTCAAGTGTTGTTGATAATAAAAGTGCGGTGAGAAGAGGTATAAGAAAAGAAGCAAATAAAAAACAAAGTTTCACTAATCTTTTTGCAAACGAGTTTTCTAATAACCCTACTATTGATAATAATATACCACCTTTATCATTATCATTTCCTACATCTCCCCGTTCTGATTTTCGTTTGTCAGGTGTGTGGTCAAATATGCAATCGCCATCTCAATCAAGTGCGGACAGCTTTGCTCCCTCAACATCTAAAGCAACTAACACTAAATTAGAAGCCAATAATATAGATGAAGGGACGTTAGAGGTTAGCAGGAATTTTGCGCTAATTAAACCAGATCAATCATGCTTTTCTTCACCTGTTTCATCATCTGCAAATAGAAAACCAAAGAATAATATATCTCCAGTAGGCAATTTTACATCTATAGAGAAGCAAAGAAGAGAAAGCCAGAAAGACAGTTCACAATCATCTACCCCCTTTTCTAGTATCTAGTCTATAAAGGAGGAAGAAAAATATACAAAAATTATTGAAATTGCTTGATAAAGTTCTTTTTACTCAATTCTAATTCTTTTTTATATGCCAATAATTCTTTATCACTTATTTTTTCTCCTTTTTCCAATTTTGTGAATGCCACAAATATTTCGTTACTAATAAAATGTTTTTTTGATGAAATAAACTTTGATTCCGCTTGTAGTTTGTTAAAAACTTCTATCATTTTATTTAATGAAATTTTTCCTTCTTTTTGTATAACTGCTCCAATTTTTTTTAATTTATCAATCTCTCCAGGTGAGATAATAAATCTATCAATAAAAAACAACACAATTGATAAAATCAATGCTATTAGTGAAACTATAGGTAACAGACCAAATAATGAGAGGGGAATAGCTAAAACTCCAATACAAGAAAACAACTTAATTCTATTTTGAGATTTCCTAAAGTTTTTTATGTTTTTAGAGCTTTCTATATGCCCTTTTAAAGAACCAACAATGCCTAAATACCAATCACAGTAGGTTACAGATATTCTTCTTAAATAATCAAGTGATATATCAGTAAAATCTTTTTCTAATTGTGTTTTTGATTTTATTTTTAAATCGATTTGCTCTATCTCAGCAGCTATGTCAATTACTTCTTTCATTGGGTCATAACATTGTTGCAATAGATCAATCATTTTATTTGAAATGTCTAATTCAAACCTATCAAAAGTTTTTATGAATCTTGCTAATGAAGTGTAGAGTTCTTTTTTTGATGAGTTTCTATTAAGAGAAAAAAAATCATTTAATTTTGTTAAATAAGTATTTAAATCATCAAATACATCCTTGTTATTCATTATATTTATAAGAAAATTTATTAATGGATTATGTTTGTTTAATACGTGCTCAAACTAGATATTTTATGTTTGGATCTTGTAAAATGCACTTATAAATGGGTATTACATCTCCTTATATCATATTTATTAGCTAAATTACCAGTTTTTTAGCTATTTACAACTTGATATAAATCAATTACAAAGCGGCCCGATAATTATAAAACCACAATGGCTGTGGGTTTTTTATTTAGAAGAGGATAGATGTCATTTTTATTGAGCCAGTGTCATATCATAATTGAACAGCATTTTAGTATCCTAGTTACATTGTTTTTTGCGGGTCTAGTGGGGGGTGTTACTCACTGTGCAGGGATGTGTGGTCCTTTTGTAATAGCTCAAACTAAAAATAATAATAGGCAAGATAGATTATTTGAAAAATTATCTAATGGTAGTTTGTTATTTTATCATATAGGCAGGATGACAACTTATATGATGCTTGGCGCAATAGCTGCAATAATTTCTCGTCAAATAATAGGGACTTCTACACATAAATGGGTCTCGACATTGTTGTTGGTTACTGCCGGAATGATTTTCATTTTAACAGCTTTTCCTCAAAGAAAAAGATTTTTTAAGACTGTACAAACGAAATATTCTTCTTACATAGGTAGTTCATTAGGTAAACTAATAGGACCTTTATTAAATACTCCAAGATCTTTAAAATCATATTTTCTAGGGATTTTCTTAGGATTCTTACCATGTGGATTAATTTTTGCATCATTGATGGTAGTATCAACCACAGGAAATCCGTATGTAGCTGCATTTTCTATGGCTTTATTTACGATAGGAACGATGCCGTCATTATTACTAGTTGGTTTTGGAGGAAGTTTAATTTACAAGAAGTGGCCTACAGCAATGCAAATATTTGCAAGAGGAATTATGGTAATAAACGGTGTAAGCTTGTTTATGATAGCTCGGGGTATTATACGAGCCCCTAGCTTTTAATTAAGGTATTGCTAAGGTTGACTGAGTTTTTAAAATCAGCTAAAGCTGATACCTTATAGAAGTAATAAGTAAAATAGAATAAGAATAAATTGAACTGAACGCATAAATAATATGAATAACTCTTCAACATATAACGACAAAATAGTTAAACAATTTACAATTGCTGCAATATTTTGGGCAATTGCTGGTTTTACGGTAGGAGTAATTATAGCATTACAAATGGCATTTCCAGGGCTTAATTTTGAACCTTATCTTACTTTTGGCCGGCTTCGTCCTTTACACACCTCTGCAGTAATATTTGCATTTGGAGGAAATGTTTTATTTGCAACCAGTTATTTTGTAGTTCAGCGTACTTGCCGAACTAGATTATGGAGTGACGCTTGCGCAAGCTTTACCTTTTGGGGGTATCAAGCATTTATATTAATGGCAGGATTGGGATATGTTTTTGGAGTGACCCAAGGTAAAGAATATGCAGAACCTGAATGGTATGCTGATTTGTGGCTTACAATTGTTTGGGTAGTATATTTTATTGTGTTTTTAATGACTCTAGCTAGAAGAAAAGAACATCATATTTATGTTGCTAACTGGTTTTTTCTAGCTTTTATTGCAACCGTAGCGGTGCTACATATTGTAAATGGAATATCCATTCCACTTTCTTTAACTAGTATAAAGAGTTATCCATTATGGGGAGGGGTTCAGAGTGCTATGATTCAGTGGTGGTACGGCCATAATGCAGTAGGGTTCTTTTTAACCGCTGGTTTCCTAGGAATTATGTATTACTTTATTCCGAAAAGAGCCGAAAGACCAGTTTACTCATATCGTTTATCAATCATACATTTCTGGTCACTCATTTTTATTTATATTTGGGCTGGTCCTCATCATCTACATTATACAGCTTTACCAGATTGGGCACAAACCCTAGGTATGACATTTTCTATCATGCTCTGGATGCCGAGCTGGGGAGGTATGATTAACGGTATGATGACCCTTTCTGGGGCATGGGATAAATTAAGAGAGGATCCTGTACTAAAATTTATGATAGTATCGTTAGCTTTTTATGGGATGAGTACTTTTGAAGGCCCTCTAATGTCCATCAAAACAGTAAACGCTTTAAGCCATTATACAGATTGGACGATTGGTCATGTTCATTCTGGAGCATTAGGATGGGTCGCTTTTATTAGTTTTGGAGCGATCTACCACATGGTACCTGTATTATGGAATAAGAAACTATATTCAAACAGGTTAGTTAATCTTCATCTATGGGTAGCAACTATAGGAATAGTATTTTATATCGCAGCAATGTGGGTATCTGGTATAATGCAGGGCTTAATGTGGCGTTCTTATGATAATATGGGATTCTTAGAATATTCTTTTGTAGAGACAGTGATGGCAATGCATCCTTTTTATGTAATACGTGCTTTAGGCGGGCTATTATATTTATTAGGCGCATTAATTATGGTCTACAATATTAGAAAAACAATCATCGGTGATAGCAAAGCTATAAAAGGTATATAAACTATGAATAAAGATCAGCAAGGTAAAAAAGATATGAATAATCATAATGGAGGGCATAAGACAGTAGAGCGTAACTCGATTTTGATGCTTGTCTTAGTGATTATTGTTATTTCTATAGGAGGAATTATAGAAATAGTGCCGTTATTTAGGCTTGAGACTACGATAGAACCAGTAAAAGGGGTTCGTCCTTATACACCTCTAGAATTAGCAGGACAAAATATATATATTCGTGAAGGATGTTATAATTGTCATAGTCAGCAAATTAGACCTTTACGTGATGAGGTAGAAAGATATGGACATTATTCTCTAGCTGCAGAAAGTATGTATGATCACCCATTTCAATGGGGATCAAAGAGAACAGGACCAGATCTTGCTCGTGTAGGAGGGAAGTATTCTGATGAATGGCATGTTCAACACCTAAATAAACCAAGATCTTTAGTGCCAGAATCAATCATGCCAAGCTATACACATTTGGCACGTAAAGCTGTACGTTTATATGATATTGATAAACATTTAAAAGCTTTAAGTAGAACGGGAGTTCCTTATACAGAAGAAATGATTAAAAACGCTTATAAAGACGCTATGGCTCAGGCGCAAGATGATAGCGAAAACCACGAAGGATTAATTAATCGTTATGGAAAAAAAGTAAATTTAAGAAATTTTGATGGCAATAAATCTTTAACGTCTGAATTGGATGCTTTAATTGCTTATTTACAAGTTCTTGGAGTCTTGGCTGATATAAAGGATTACAATATGGATTTAATGAAGAAGGTAAAATAATGCTTGATTTTATATTTCAATATGCAGGTTTGATCGGGTTGTTATTTTTCTTTATAACCTTTGTATCGGTTGCTTCATATGTGTTACGTCCAAGTAAAAAACAGCAATTAGAATCTTATAAAAACATACCTCTTTTTAAGGAAGAATATGAGTCAAAATAATAAAAATATAGATGAATTAAGTAATGTAGAAACTACCGGGCATGAATGGGACGGTATTAAGGAGTTAAATAACCCATCTCCTAGATGGTGGTTATGGGTGTTTTTCTTAACTTGTATATGGGCTATCGGATACTGGGTAGTATATCCAGCATGGCCCACTTTGTCGGGGCAAGGAGAGCGCGGAGGTACAAAAGGTAGGCAGGAATGGACCCAATATAAAGAGTTAAGACAGCAGCAAGAAGCGATTTTGACAATAAAAGCGCAATATTTAGCAAAATTCCAAAATAGTTCATTTAAGGAAATAATGAATGATGAGTCTTTATATAAATTTGCAATTGCTGGAGGAAGGTCGATATTCAAAGAAAATTGTGCTACTTGTCATGGCACAGGAGGAAGTGGTTCTCATGGGTATCCAAATTTAAATGATGATGATTGGATATGGGGAGGTTCATTTGAGGATATTTATTCCACTATCAAATATGGTGTTAGGTCCAATCATTTAGATACAAAAACATTAGCTATGCCAGAATTTAGTGACATTCTTAGTAAAGATCAGGTGAGTGATATAGCTGAATATGTGGTTAATTTAACAAAAGGTAAAAATTTACCTAAGAAAGGCATTGTGTTATATAAAGAAAATTGCGCTTATTGTCATGGTGACAAAGGAACGGGAACAAGAGAAATTGGTGCCCCAAATCTTGTAGATAGTATTTGGCTATATGGAGATGGTTCAAAAGATCAAATAATATCTCAAATAAAACATCCAAAACATGGGGTTATGCCATATTGGAAAGAACGTCTAAGTGAGGATGCCATTAGGCAGCTTACAATTTTTGTTCATTCGCTCGGAGGAGGAAAATAAGTGTGCAAAATCACAATAAAATAAAATTATTTGAAAAACAAAAACGTATCTATTCAAAAAGGGCTTGGGGAAGGTACCGTAAAATAAAATGGGTTATAATGATAGTAACCCTTGGCATATATTATTTAGCTCCATGGATACGTTGGGATAGGGGGCCAAACGTCCCAGATCAGGCTATTTTAATTGATATATTGCATAGTAGAGCATATTTTTTCTTAATAGAAATATGGCCTCAGGAGATATATTATATTGCTGCTTTACTCATTTTTGCTGCAGTAACTCTTTTTTTAATTACAAGTTTATTTGGCAGAGTATGGTGTGGTTTCTTTTGCCCTCAAACGGTATGGACTGATCTATTTATATGGGTAGAACGAATCTTTCAAGGGGACCGTAATGCTAGAATGAAACTAGACAAATCTCCTTTTAGTTTTAATAAATTTTGGAGAAAATTTGCTACTCATATTACCTGGCTGTTGATTTCCTTAGCTACAAGTGGTGCGTGGGTATTTTACTTTAATGATGCTCCTACATTGATGGAGAATATATTAAATTTTGATATATCATTTGGAGTAGCAAGCTGGATTGTTTCTTTGACGTTATCTACTTACCTTATGGCTGGGTATGCAAGAGAACAAGTCTGTACATATATGTGTCCATATGCAAGATTCCAATCAGCGATGTTTGATAAAGATAGTTTAATTATCAGTTATGACAAACAGCGCGGTGAACCTAGAGGGAAATATAAATCGGGTGATAGTTGGGATGGAAGAGGGCACTGCGTGAATTGTACAGCTTGTGTACAAGTCTGTCCAATGGGAATAGATATAAGAGATGGCCTTCAAATGGAATGTATTGCATGCGGAATGTGTATAGATGCATGTAACGGCATCATGAGAAAATTATCACTGCCAGAAGGTTTGGTTAGGTATGATACTATACGTAATCAGCAATATAGAAAACAGGGAAAACAAGAGTCTGTTCGTGTGTTGCGTTCTAGAACAATTTATTATTCTTTAATTTTATTAGTTATAGGAAGCTTGATGCTATATAATCTATTAACACGTTCTTTATTGGAGTTACATGTTATTCATGATAGGAATCCTCTTTTTGTAAAATTATCTGACAATAGTATTAGAAATGGATATGAAATAAAAATTCTAAATAAATCTCACTATGATAAAAACTACTCTTTAACGGTGTCTGGAATAGATAATGCTATGATTCGCATACAAGGAGCAGGAAATATAGAATCTAACAATTTACCAGTATATGCTAACAGTACAGGAAGCTATAGAGTTTTTGTGACAGCAGTTGATATGATATCTAATAGAAATCAGATTAAGTTTCTATTAAAAGAAAATGATGGTTCCTTAAGTGATGAATATATCAGTGTTTTTATTAGTGAAGACAATTAGGGTTACTGTGAACCGATTTACACAAAATTATGATAAGTTTATTTAAGAAAGAAAAAAGAGTTCCACTATATTTTGTCATATTTTTTATAATATTAATTATTGTAAATATTATCTTCCTCATAATTGCAACTAAGACACATACCGGAGTAGTAACAGGTCAATCATATGAAAAGGGGCTGAAATATAATAAAACTATCACTGCTTCAGAAAAACAGGATAATTTAGGTTGGACAGGAGATATCAATTATGAAAATAAAATTCTCAGTTTCTCTCTTAAAGACAATAAGCAAAATAAAGTTTTAGATGCGAATGTCACAGCTAATATTTATCGCCCCATTCAAGCAGATTATGACTTTTTGGTAGAATTAGAAGAAAAAACAAAAGGAGAGTATAAAAAAGAGATAGATTTCCTACTACAGGGGCAGTGGGATATAATAATAGTAGTAAAATGGAAAAACCATCATTACCAACAGAAAAAGCGCATAATAATAAAGTAACATATTGCAAACATTGTAATAGCGTAACTGACGGAGGTGATTTTTGTTGTCCTGGTTGTCAGACTGCGCATAATATTATTGAAAACAACAAT
>Ga0066825_10000705_pt1 | contig 10633 bp, 8 predicted proteins | sample ETNtaG_6_FD_65608 | JGI IMG/M metagenome (GOLD analysis project Ga0066825, IMG submission 65608) | Marine microbial and viral communities from oxygen minimum zone, Eastern Pacific Ocean - ETNP201306SV45 | ecosystem: Environmental > Aquatic > Marine > Oceanic | place: Pacific Ocean: Eastern...
TATGTCTCTTATCGGAATGATTTTTTTGCTCATTATCGGCCTTCCTAGCCTTATGCAAGTCAATTGGGCAGATATTTCACTTAAAGGATGGGGCGGGATCTTTTATAGTGGACTGCTTTCCATAGGCCTGGCTTATTTGATATGGAATAACAGTGTATCTAAGATTGGGGCGGTACGTACCGCTGCCTATCAGAACTTAGTACCCGTACTTGGCTTGGTATTTGGGGTTGTTTTGCTCCAAGAAGCCTTGACTCTTCAACAATATTCCGGCTCTACATTGGTCATTATTGGTATTATCTTCTCACGATTTTAATTGTACGCACGTCTATCTAAATCGTATATTAAGAAGAACTTTTACTGTTATAGATATTTATGCATTTATCCTCTACTCGCTTTACAAAGCTCTCTTTATACTGGCAATTGTCTGCGGTATTCCTCTTAGGCTTGGTCCTGTTTTCCAGCGCTGCGCATGCTCAAAATAATAGTGAACGCAACAATACAAGCTATGGGAGTGAATACACCAATAATTACTATGTAGATGAGGCCGGGCTTCAATTAGCGGTCAATGCTACCCCTCTAGATAATTTTATAGATCCAACCACTTATGAATTAGGGCCATATGATGTCATTAGTTTGCAAGGTATTGGACTTACAGAATTCAGCTATCGAGCGGTATTAGTAAACGCATTAGGAGATATAGTAACCCCAATTGCTGGCAAAGTAAACCTAAAGGGGCTAACCCTTTCCGAAGCTGAAGCCAAGGTGAAAACCCATTTTTCCTCTTATGTTTTAGACACCGAAGTCTACTTAACCCTCGACCGACCAAGACCCGTAAACATACATGTGGGTGGGAATATACCCAACCCAGGTCGCTATGTGGTTCCAGCCGGCACACGCTACGATGCTCTTATCTCCGGCTTTGAAATAGGGGAAGAAATAATTTCACCTTTGGTCAACGTAGAAAATAAACAGCAAATTATATCGACCCGTCAAACCATTTCTGGTATAAATTTTGACCGACTTTCGGCTACTCAAAGTGAAGAAGGTGAAATTGCAGACTCACGATTTAGACAATTAGCCCAAAAGTACGATATGAGGTACATCAAAGTTAGCTCAAAAGATGGGTCCGTACACTATATAGATTTACATGCCTACTTTAATTCTGGACAAGAAAAGTTCGCGCCTTACATAACCGATGGTGATCAGGTTACCTTTATAGACCACTCTTTCGACCGCCCAACTATAAGTATATCAGGGGCAGTAAACACGCCGTTTACCGGAAGTTATCGCAGCGATGATACCTTCGAAAAGTTACTACTGATAGCAGGTGGCTTCCACCCTCAGGCCGATTCATCCCAACTTATCCGAGTCTATGAGCAGAATGGGGAAACAATTCGGGAAGAGATTTCCATTAACACTACCAATGTTTCAGAAAAACTAAAAAGTGGGGATCAAATAATTATACCCTACAAAAAAACCAACCGGAATAAGGGTAATGTACAAATAGAGGGAATGATTACCACTCCAGGTATTTATACCATTGAAAATGGTGAAACAAAATTGGCGGAATTACTTCGGATTGCAGGTGGCTTAGAAGATAATGCCTTAGCATCAGCAGCTTACCTAGTTCGAGAATCAGCCAATCAACGGGGAGTTTCTTCAGTAACCGATATTAATATGACGCTTCTAAGTAAAAGCTACGATCAGTATTTAGAGGGTTTTGACTATTTAGAATTGGAAGAAATTTTATCCGCTAATCGTATGGCAATCGACCTGACTAATAATCAAGCCCTAGCAGAAGTTACCCTTCAAGATGGAGATCGAATCTACGTCCCTAAAGACGACCGAAGTATTCGAATTATGGGGCAAGTAAACAATCCTGGTTATTATGCCTATCAGGCAGACCAAAGTGTTAATGAATATCTTCTGAGAGCCAATGGCATGACCATTGCAGCCGACAAGGAACGTACTTTCATCATAAAAGCCGGTAGTAGAAGTTGGTATAACCCTGACAATACAACCATTGAATCCGGTGATATTATATTTGTCGACCGAATACCCTTACAAGATGCCCGTTCTGGGTTACAGAATCAAATAAATATAGAAACATTAAAGAATAGAAGAGTCCAATTAATCATGAGTGGTGTAGGGGCACTTACTAGTGTAATTACTGCATATGTAGCCATACGGCGATTAAATTAATCGCAAAAGCAGATAGATTTAGGTATGAATAAAACTGAAGAGATGGTAAAAGTAGGGCTTATAACGCATCTATTTCCCTCTGAGCGTGATCCGCACAAAGGAAAGTTCATGTATGATCAATACAGAGCTATTCATGCTATTCCGGACGTTAAGCTCAGACTTATGGTGCCTACTCCACGTGCGGTCCCTGGTACTAAACGCTGGAAAACGAATCAATCAGCATTGCTACAAGTGGCTCCAACTGATCAGCGTATATTTTACACCTCACTCCCTAATCGTAGAAAACCCCAATTCATACAAAAAAATATTTCCAAAGCACTACTTCAGAAATTAGCCGTAGAAAAACCTGATTTATTGCACATCCATTGGCTTTATCCAGATGGCTTGGCCATACCTGCACTAAAAAGTGCGGGTTATCCGACCATACTAACTGTACATGGTAGCGATTGGTATAAAAGTTTAGCCTATGCCGAACTACAGCCTTTACTCTTCGACGCCCTTAAACAAGTAGATTATGTACTTTGTTCTGGGCCTAAATTGAAGAATGATATCCTAAAAGAACTCCCTGAGCTCGAGCCCAAGATTGAAGTCATTTATAATTTTATAGACACTCAAAGCTATACCGTTCCAACTGCTTTTGAAAGTCTGCGTGCAATGGAACGATTTAAATGGAAGGATCAGCAGACTCACGCCTTGTGCGTGGCTAATATTCGACATGAAAAAGGCATAGACATACTGGTTGATGCACTAAGTCAGCTGAATAACAACGACGAATTTAAAGCCTTTAACCAAGGTCAGTCGCTGCTAATTCATATTATTGGGATAAAGGAGCCGGGTGAATACCTGGATTCCATTCAAAAAAAGTTAGATGAGGACCCTTCCATACCCATGATCCTACATGATCCTGTCTCACCAGATGAGCTCAAAGAATTCTACCACGCAGCTGACTTCTTCATCCTTCCAAGTCGTAGTGAGGGCTTCAATGTTTCCCTTTTAGAGGCTAGTTCATGTGGACTGCCAATTGTTGGGACAAAAGTCGGAGGTAATCATTTAGTAGTTCGCTCACACCATTCTGGAAAACTAGTAGAAGCTGGAAACCCCAAAGCTTTAGCCGAAGCAATTTTCCATGTATATAGTCGCCTAGATACCTACAAAAAAGACTCTATAAGAAAGAGAATGGTCAACTCGTATGATCTTACCGTACTATCAGAAAAACTACAAGTTTTGTATTCGGGTTTGATTAGTAAATTTAGAGAGACTAAAAATTAACGCGACTAAAATCATAAAAATACTATTTAGCATTAAGCCACTGATAAATTGAGCAAATACCATATAGGATACAAAACTGGCCAAAAACCCTAATCCTATTGCCTGCATCCAACCATGTTCTTGAACATCCCTAAACCATCTCATACTCTCTAAGGCCTGCCGAAATATGAGATACATGATTACAATAAACAGTAAAAAACCTAATAAGCCTAATTCAGCAAAAACCATATAAAAATCATTATGAGGCTCAAAAATCCACTGCGTTTGCTGAGGTGGATACAAATACTGGAAGTAGGTTGAAAAACCTTGGAATCCTACACCAAGCATATAACTATCGGCAATCATGGTTAAAGCCCCCATCGCCAAGACCACTCTAAACTTGGTCGAATCATCCCCTCCTCCTACAAACAATCCAACTATACGATCCCACAGTGAAACAACTAGATTCTGAACCGTTGGACTAATCAATAGAACCACGAATAACGCTATAATACCATAGAGCAGTATTGGGTTCTTCCTTTGGAACAGTTGAATCGTCATTATACCAACAAAAAGAGAGATCCATGCGGACCTTGAATAGCTTAACAATACCGAGGCTAACATCACGCCTGCAAGTCCAAATAATACCAAACGAAACCACTTTTTTGTTGTAGTACCCATCCATGCTACACAAATAAGAATGGGGGTAAAAAAATTACTCGCAAATACATTAGGATCATTTTCAGCCCCTGTAGAACGAATAATTCGCACCCCTTGCTTCAAATAATTAAAGGCTAAAATTTCTGGATTGGCATAGATTTGGTACAAATTGATTAACGCGACCACCACTCCACTACCGATGAAGACATAAACCCCAATACGAAGATGCTCTGTTTTTTGAATGATGTTATAAATCAAATACGTCATCCCCAACAACACTGAAAAACGAACGGCATAAAACACCGCTTGTTGGCGCTCAGGAGTATAGATGCAGGATAAGAAAATGAGCCCCAAAAATAAGGCATACCACTTTTCCATTCCGTACAATTCAAAGCTTGAATCAACACTCAAAAACTTAAGTAACGTGAACCCGCCAATCGAAGTAACAAGAGCCAACTGAAAAAGGGTTACAGGAATAACACTCTGCTCCGCAAGATAAAATAACCCCGAAGCATAGGCTCCAACAATCAACGGTGCAACGAATAAAAAGCTATGTAAGCTTCGGCAGACCAATATCTAGCCTTTAACAAACGGAAGAGTTAGTAATTTATCATACAACTCTGGCTGTGTCTCTCGGATATGAGCGACCCAATGTTCGTACCATAAACGAAGCAAGAGTACGATAAAGCCCAAAAGAAAAAAGGCAATCACAATAAATGCCCGCTTTGGATAGAATTTATAGGTGGGAAGCGTTGGCTCATCAATTAACGACAAGCCAGAATTAATTTCATTAAAATTGAGCTTTTGTTGCTCGAACTGTGGATACAGCACTTTGTAAATTTCCTGTTGAATCTCCACTTCACGGAACAAGCGATAATACTCTGCAAATAATGGTGGCATTTCACTGACCGATTTAAAAATATCGCCTTGAGACTCTAAACTACTTTCTTGATTTAAGTACCCATCATATAAACTAGCGAGCTCTTCATAGGCAACTTGTGCCGTCTTGTATCGAGAACTCTCTACCCCTAAGGTCTGCTTAAACAAAGCTATTTCAATTTCTTTTTCAACCATAGCAGACTTTATCTCAGCAATATTTTCAACCATGGCCCTAGCCTGTTCTTCTACTTGCAATATTCCATTTGCTTCCTGAAATGCAATCAAAGAATCTTCAGCTTGTTCCATTTCCAAAACATTTTGATCTAATCGATTTTCGAGCATCAAATAACTGGACTCTATATTCTTTTTATTGATGGATAAAGCCACTGAGTCCAATAAACTATACAGGTACTTCGTCATTTCAAAAGAGCGTTCCGGCGACTCATCGATTACTGAGAATGAAACGGCTATAATGGCATTAAAACCAATACCCCCTTCTCTCATTTCTTCAATCATGATGTTGTTATCGAGTTTTTCCCGAACGTTCTCTAATACATCAGAAGAGTACACTTCAAACAAATTAAACTCCTCAATCATTTTGTCCTTAATCTGATTACTACGTAATAAAACCAATGTCTGATCCGAGCTTACATTATCCCCACTCACCGACAAATTAGCTAGACCACTTAGTAGGCCCCCGCTTGAAAAATTAATGGAATTACCCGAATTAATTATATAAGTCAGATCGGTTTTGTATTTCTTAGGCCATAATAGTGCAACGGCTAAGCCCAAAAGGGTGAAAAAGCCCATTATCGCAATTACTTTCTTCCACTTTTGAACTAGTACTAATATTATATCCAACAAATCTATTGTCTTATGTTCCGTCATAATAATGTTATAACTCGTTATAAAGAGTAGTTAATTTTGATGCTTCATGATCCCATGAAAATTGTTTAGAGTGATGCAAGGCATTCTTAGCATAGCTTTGCCAAAGAGCTTTATCCTCTTTTAATGTATCCAAAGCCGATACCAATTCCGCTGGCTTTTCTGGGTTTACTGCAATACCCACTTCGAGTGGATCCAATAGATTTTTCCACTCTGAAAAATCGGTGTAGATGATGGGAATACCAAAGGCCATATATTCAAAAAACTTTGTAGGATGTTTATCCTTGTAATGGTCACTGTAGGGAAAAACAACCAGTCCAGCTAACCAACTCCGTTCGGTATAACGCTCCAAAATCCTTGAAAAAGGCACATATGAAGCCACCCCTTCCCAGTGAATTCTATTCTCTAAACCTTTTTGAGCATCTACAGTTTTATCGAATGTTCGTTGGTAGGTACGTCCAATTAAATGTAAATGCACATTTGAGGTGCCTCGTATCCCCTCGATATACTTTAACACACCTCTCTCAATCTCAATATTTCCAGTATAAAGCACATGTGACTCTCCTTGTTTGTTTACGGGTCCAAGCTCCAAAGAAATCTCCTCCTGCTTTACGGATATATTTTGGTAGTTGGCCACAATAACACCGTTTGGGAACCGTCGCTTATAATATGACTCGGCCAGCACGGTAGGCATAAGCATATGTGCGAGCCCCTCAATCCAACCGATTAATTGTGACAACAAGCCCTTTAATGGCCCTGGAATATAATTTCTATAGCGTATAACCGTTTTATTGTCTTCATGAATGTCATAAACAGTTGTGTAGCCCAACATTCTATGAATTAAGGCCCAAGGAATAAGTTCTGGGTCATGAAAATGAATCACATCCGGCTTTAAATTTCGTGCCATTTTAAATAGTAACGCAGGTCGCATTAATTTACCCAATACACTTTTATCAAGCTTAGCTGGATCCTGATTCCAAACACGATGCAATTGAACACCCTCACGAACTTCGTTTAGGGAATCAGGTGTTAATAAATGTACATCAAACCCTTGGGCGGCTAAGGAACAACATTGCTTCAGAAAGATTCTAGGATCTTTCCAAGGATGAACGGAGGAAATATGCACTATGCGCATAGGCATGCACTGCAATTACCAAGAATTCTTGGCAGAAAATAGTCTCTTAAAGACTTGGAATATAAAGCCAAAAGAATGTCCAACCTGCATGATGATTAATGAAAAAGCCGTATGGAAGATTTTGGAAAGCGAGTTAGGCTGTTTCTTATCTGATTTCCAAATATTCTTACTAAAGTTGGATCGATTCACCCACACTACCCGAGTAGATTCTAACAGGACAAGTCCTAAAAACAACAAACTCACTGGTATAGCCCACAAAGATTGAGTAGTTAACACATCTGCTACAACATAGCCATTGTAACTCACTAGGAATATGGTTGGAAGGAAACTCCGCAAAGGACTTGAAAAAGGATGTAGCAATAAGGTAATAAAGCGCCCTCGACCATATCTAAAATATTGTGTCATCAATCCCTTAAAACTAGAACGAGGGTAGTACCAACACTTAATATCAGAACTAACACGAATGCATGGACCGTGCTCTTCTAACAACCGTAAATTCAACTCTGAATCCTGATTGGTAATATTAATCTCACTGAACCCACCCAATTTCTTTAAATCTTGGGTCCAAAAACATCCTAAAAATACCGTATCTGCGAAGCCATTGTAGCTATCTTTCATGTATTTAGCTCCACCATTACCCAAAATACTTTTTACCGCTAGTGAAATACCTGTTTGAACAGAATTCTGAGCTAAGTAGCGCTGAGCCCCACCTACATTTCTAGATGCCTCCATTTTCAAAGCCTTGATACACTCTTCTACATAATCATTGGCATATAAGCAGTGTCCATCTGCACGTAAAAACACATCCCCTTTAGCCTTTTTGATCATCTCATTTAAACCAAAAGACTGATATTTGTTGGGATTCTCAATTAAAATAACACGGGAATCCTTTTCACTCCAATTGCGAATTAGCTCTCTGGTCTTATCTATACTACCTCCATCGGCAATAAGAACCTCGACAATGTTGGGGTAAGACGAATGAAGGAAACTAGACAGCAGACGATCTACGTGCTTTTCCTCATTATATAAAGGTATGGCTATGGTGACTGACGGCCACTCTTTTTCCACTGCAAGGCTATCGGGTTCAGCCGCTGGCTCTAATTTTTGCTCAACAAAAAGTTCCTGCATCTAATCGGTTGTTTTACCACAATGTGGCAGATAATTATCTCGTAATTGGTATTAATTGTAGCTTTGATTCTATAAAAAGGCAGTTGTTGAGTTTTAGATGAAAGACAAACTACTTTATCACATCGTAAAAATCAACTTATAATAGTAAAATACGACTATATAAGCTTAAATCCTTGTGCCCCCGCTTAACAAATAAAGTATAGCCATTCTAACTGCAACTCCATTGGTCACCTGATCAAGAATAATGGCTCGCTCATGGTCAGCCACTTCACTTTCCATTTCAACGCCACGATTAATTGGCCCAGGATGCATGATTTTAAAATGAGGATACTTTTCTAAATGGGAGAGCTTAATCCCAAAATGTTCGTGATACTCCCTCATGCTTGGGAAAAATTCAGTACCTCTATCTTGTCGTTCAAGTTGAATACGCAGCGCCATAGCCATATCGCACCATTGAAGGCATTCGTCAAGCTTGTAGGAGATTTCTACCCCCATTTGATCAATAAATTTAGGTATCAAAGTTTTTGGCCCGCATAAAACCACCTCTGCGCCTAGCTTTTTTAACCCAATAATATTAGACCGCACTACCCTACTATGAGTAATATCCCCTACAATCACGATTTTCGTTCCTTTAATAGAACCATGAACTTGTTGAATGGTAAACATATCTAGTAGAGCCTGGGTTGGATGTTCATGAGCTCCATCCCCAGCATTTAGAATAGCGGCATCTACACACTGGGTTAAAAAATGAGCCACACCCGGACTTTCATGTCTAACCACCACCATATCAATCTTCATTGAAGAAATATTCCGAATAGTGTCTTTTAAGGACTCTCCCTTTTTTGTGCTAGAAGTACCTGCTGCAAAATTAACAACGTCTGCCCCCATTCGTCGCTGTGCCAGCTCAAAAGATAACCGCGTCCTAGTAGAATTTTCATAAAATAAATTTACTATGGTTTTATCGCGAAGGGTAGGTACTTTTGGCACTGGACGATTTAAAATTTCACGGAAGGATACCGCCTGGTCCAAAACATATTGAATGTCTTGTGCACTGTAATCCGCTAAACCCAACAAATGCTTTTGGCTAAATTCATAGCCAGTCTGGGAGGCCTTTGGGATAGAATTCTTAGTGTTGCTTTGCTTGCTCATAGACTGAATTTACGCTTTAGAAACCAAGGTATCATTACGTGCATCATCCCCATCAACCAGATAAACCGCGTCCTCACTATCTAATTCTTTAACTCGAACCCGCACCTCCTCTGTAGCATAGGTAGGAATTTGAACACCTACAAAATCAGGTGCAATGGGTAATTCGCGATGGCCTCGATCGACCATGCAGCAAAACTGAATTTTTCTTGGCCGCCCGAATGCCATTAGTGCATCTAACGCAGAGCGAACCGTTCTGCCTGTATAAAGTACATCGTCTATTAGAATGACGTCCCGCTCGTATAAGTCAAAGGGAATCTCGGTGACTTTTACATCGGGCATTTTAAGCTTGGAACGAAAATCGTCTCGATAAAAAGTAACGTCTAACACTCCAAAATCAATATTATATCCCAGTTCCTGCTCCATCACCGATCTAATTCGTCGCCCCATATACACTCCTCGAGTTTGCATTCCCACTAAGGCTAATTTTTTTGGGTCATCATAGGACTCTAAAAATTGATGAGCAAATCGCAAGTAGGTGCGATTCAGGTCCTCAGCATCCATGATTTTAGAAGTGCTCACTTCGTAACAGCAATTGGAAGGTTAGGCGGTGCTATCCGCAAGAATATCCATAAATATACTAAGCTTTTAGGAGAATATGATACTTCAATCTACAGAGGTTAAAAAATCTACTATTCTCTTGGATGCTCTTCCATCCCCGTATGGATTTGATTTTTGTGTCATATCCAAATAAGCCTCTTTATTTACCATCAATTCTCGCACCTCTTGTACAATGACTTCTTTGTTAATCCCTATTAGTTTAACCGTCCCCGCCTCCACTGCCTCCTGCCTTTCGGTTTGCTCACGAAGTACCAACACTGGCTTATTCAATGATGGAGCCTCCTCCTGCACACCACCACTATCGCTAATAATTAAAAAAGACTTCGACATCAACCAGATAAAAGCCTCATACCCAACAGGTTCAATTAAGAAAATACCCTTCGTATTCCCCAAAGCTTGCAGTATAGGTTCTCGCACCGCAGGGTTTGGATGAAGAGGGTAAATCACTTGTAGTGATGGGTCGGTGGCCAATTCACGCAAAGCCTCTATCAATTCCGAAAAACCAGCCCCCATATTTTCTCTGCGATGCCCAGTAACTAAGAGCAGTTTTTTCTCGGGTTCATGTAAACGACGCAACTTCTCAATCTCAGGATTGGTTTCGGGAGTCATATTTTTTTGGCACATGATCAATGCGTCAATAACGGTATTACCTGTTACCACAATATCTGACTCCGGAATACCCTCCTTTAGTAACGCCACTTTATTTTTTTCCGTAGGAGCAAAATGTAC
>Ga0066825_10000712_pt1 | contig 10556 bp, 6 predicted proteins | sample ETNtaG_6_FD_65608 | JGI IMG/M metagenome (GOLD analysis project Ga0066825, IMG submission 65608) | Marine microbial and viral communities from oxygen minimum zone, Eastern Pacific Ocean - ETNP201306SV45 | ecosystem: Environmental > Aquatic > Marine > Oceanic | place: Pacific Ocean: Eastern...
GTTTAAGGATACAAAAAGTGAACCCAATATACCCAGAGTTAATATGTACGATGTACCCGTTATGTTTGAAAAAAACTTACTCACCAGAGATTTCTTGGGTATATAATCGGTTTTGTTCTGCTTCAAATTCTTTTTGTTCCATGATACGTTCACGCTCTAGGATATCCTCAGGTTCTAGCTGATGTTCCCACTCGTATTCCTTCGCATACCATCGAATAATATCTCGTTCGCCTAACTCTAGAACAGTATATCCTGGCTCAAAACCCAACCAGTTCCCACCCCACCAAGCCGCTGAAGCAGATTGGGAAGTAATGTACCATACGTCATTGTATTGGAAATTCTCACTTACATGGGTATGTCCCTGTAAAAGAGCACGTACACTATGCCGCTCTAATACCTCTCTAAGCTGTTTATTATCTTGCAGGACGATTCCACTCATCGCCTTCATATCAAAGTCTTGACGTATTTGACCCTTGTGCGAAAAAGCAGCCAGATGACTCACCGCTATAGTAGGCATATCCTTGTGTTTACCAAGATCAAAACGTAACCAATCCAGTTGTTTCTCGCCAATACGTGCATCATATGCTGGGCCTGAGCTTCCCTCTTTCTCATATATAGCATTCAAGACCACAAAGTGCCATCCGTTGTGGTTGAAACTATAATAATCTCTACTCATTCCTAGGCGATTCATGATGTAAGCACGACCAATTTCGGGATGATCTGGAGCTACTTTTCTTCTAGAGGATAAGCCTAATACATCATGGTTGCCAATACAATGATAATAAGGCATCTCTAATGTATCTGAAATCTTTTTATACAATTCTATTGACTCCTGGAATACATCTAAATCGGTATATAATCCATCAAAGACCATATCTCCTCCCATCAACACAAAATCAGGTGAAGGTCTTAGGCCATTAATAGAATCTACACATTTTTGATAGCCTAGATGTCCTTTACGCCTAGAAGTAACATGTTGATCGGTCACATGAGCAATACGAAATTTCACCTCATCCAGCTCTTCTGTTTGTTTTGAGGTAGTATGTAATCCACCCAAACCAAACAAACCTAAGCTGAGATGTTTCAGAAAACTACGCCTATTTGCCATCTTTAACTCTTGTTAAGCTTACTTTATTAGTGTCATATATCGGGTAAGAACCTGATCATTTTGTCGAAGCCTATATACATACACACCGGAACTTAGCGAGCTTCCATCAAAACTAAATGAATGACTGCCATGCTGCAACTCCTCATTAACCAATGTAGCCACTTTCCGGCCTAGTAAATCAAAGACCTCCAACTGTACCAAGCCCCCTATCTCCAAGGTAAATGGAATAACCGTATTAGGGTTAAATGGATTAGGATAGTTGGGTAATAAATCAAAACTAGTCATACTGGGTGATGCATCCTCGGTTGAAACCACCACTCCAGCTTCTACAATATTACTAGGCGAACTTTCAATGGAGTTACGTGTTGCTGAAGTAATGAAATACCAATATTTATGTTCTGAGGGGGGCGCAACATCCATGAATTCAGTAGTACCCGTTACACCAACAAGATGAAAATATTCGTTCATTGCTGAATTTGGGTCAGGCTGCTCGGCCGCATCGACCCGATAGATAGCATACTTAACTAATGAGTCCACATAGCCAGTAGCCGATGCTTTTGAATCTAAATCAACTTCAACGACATCCCAGCTAAGGTGAAATTCGTATTCATTTTCTGCATCTCGTTGAACTTGAAGATTCTGTGGAGTTGCGTGCGCAATACTATCTTTCCAACTCATTGTAGGTGTGAGAGCAGCATACCGGTAATAGTTGGTTTTCAGGGTATCAGCAAAACCCTTTGATGAATAACTAGTGATATTCTTTGCTCTGAAAAACACACTTCCTTGAATGAGCGGATTAGAACGATTATGCTTGATTTGACGGGGCATTTCGTTTTGGTTAAACAAGGTACCTGAAAATGTACTAGAACTGGTGCGATATAAACCATGACCAGGATACATATGCCGCTCATTTTCGTGCGCTTGGTTAGCCCACCAATCAGCCAAAGCTCGATAATCTTGACCTACAGAATACCATCTTTCTATTCCCCAATACAGTTGAGGGGTTATATAGTCAACCGTGCGCTGTTCTAACCACGCAATTCCATCACCATAGATGGTATCGAAGGCATTCATACCCGAAATTCCACCTGGAACTCCACTCTTCCAAATTCCAAATGGACTTATTCCAAATTTAACCCATGGTTTTACTACTTGAATACTGTCATGAATCATTTCAACCAGTAAGTCTACATTGGCTCTCCTCCAGTCATCTTTGTCGGTAAATCCGCGTGGATACTTGGCAAATGTTTCGTCATCTAATTTTTCATTGGCCGCAGAGCTTCCCATATGATTAGGTGGATAAGGATAAAAGTAATCATCAAAATGTATTCCATCTACATCATAGCGATTAACTACATCCAGTACAATGTCTCGGTTGTATTCTATGGCCTCCTGTAAACCTGGGTCAAAAATGGCAATTTTATTATTCATGACCAACAGCCACTCAGGATGCGTGTTTGAAACATGATTGTCGGCTCTTTGAGAAGTACCGGTAACTTTCATCTTACTCTCTTGATCAAACTCTCGATTCAACACCACTTCGAGACTAGGGTCAATGTCTTGATTCAGTATAGTTTTTTGCGAAAAATCAGAGGGTATCGATCTCATTGCCCTATATGGATTGAGCCAAGCATGTAATTCCATTCCTCGTTTATGTGCTTCTTCTATTGCAAATGTCAAAGGATCCCAATATGGGTCGGGTGCTCTACCTTCTTCACTGGTTAAATACTTTGACCAGGGTTCGGTAGGCGAATCATAGAGGGCATCGCCCTCTGTTCGAATCTGAAAATAAATTACGTTAATTCCCGCTTCCTTCAATCGATCAAATTTATTCAATAGATCCTCTTTTTTATAACGAGGAGGTAATCCACTAGATTGAGGCCAATCTAGGTTTATTACTGTTGCAATCCATGTTGCACGAAATTCATTTTTAGGGACCTCATATTCTTGAGCCTGAAGTGAAGAATATTCTATTTGCAAAAGGAGAGTTAGAAATCCAAAGAAACAGATTATTTTAGATAAATAGCGAATCATATTGAACATGTACTTAAAGTAATAGATAGAGTAATTAGAAAAAAAAAGCAGCCCCATATAACAGGGCTGCTTTCTAGATAATCAATAAATGATTACTTAATAAGTGTCATACGATTAGTTAGACGTACACCATTGGCTTCTAATGCATAAATATATACTCCAGAAGATAGGTTGCTAGCGTTAAACGTAACAGTGTGTGCACCCGCATTCATACGACCATTTACCAAAGTAGCAATCTCACGGCCTGTCATATCGTATACCTTAAGGGTAACATGACCTGCATTTTGAAGGCTATAGTTAATGTTTGTGGTTGGGTTGAATGGGTTTGGATAATTCTGTTCAAGAGAAAAACCCTTTGGTAGGTTATTAATTAATTCATTAGAATTACCACCTGCGGAGTTAAACTTTTGAGCACCTGATTTGTTTGTTGGTAAAGAACCCCACCCACTGGTAGCAAATGAAACAACATAGGCGGTCATTCCATCGGCAGAAAAATCCATTCCTCTTGGGCGGGCATCATCAAAGGGTCCATCACCTTTAAGTATTTCCCAATGTATACTATCTAGAGGTGTTTCATTGTCAGTTCCCAAAGTTGATGTATCAAAAGAATACCATGTTTGTGGTGTCCAAGGCGCAGCAGGTACGTCATTCATAGATCCAGCTCCTACCCAAATGTGACCAGTAACAGGATGAATATCAAATGATTCTGATTTCATACCTACAAGCACTGTATCCGCATCTCCAAATGATGAAAATTCATCATCTCTAGAAAATCTATGAATAGCACCATTTGTATAACCAGCCCACCAAATCGTATTTCCATCTGCTGATACTTGCATATCTCTGGAATAACTGCCTGGGATAGTAACTAATGTTTCTTCACCAGTTAAATCTGCCCCAAATTTTACTAGTGGTCCAGCTGAACCAACTACACAACCAACATATACATTATTGGAGCTATCAGTAGTAGCTTCAGTTAAAGAACACCCTGCGCTAGGGTCTACCATAGCTATACCAGAACCGTCAGTGTGATCAACTTTGTAAAGACGGTTATATGAAGATATGATAATATCACCATTTGAATCAGCCGTTATACCACGGCCAGAATAACCTTCATAACTACCGCCATCTGTAGCATCAGACTCATCTGGATACCAAACTCTTCCTAGCGTATCGGCAGAACCGTCAGCATAAGTTATTACTTTAAGTGGTGAATATGACGCCTGAGTTCCGTCAGTATTGTATATGTATATTACCCTGGTACTAAGAGTATCTGGAATACCATCCGCACCTACATCACGATTCATCACAATAGTCTCAGTTGCATAATAAGGTTGAATCCATATTTTACCTTCACCATCAACAGCAACACCATGGACATCAGTTAATGAGTCTTGATGAGCTTGAAAAGTATCATCATGTACCCACTGTGCATAAGTTAGTACAGGAACCAACATCATTATTAATAGAGTATATAGTTTTGTTATTTTCATATGTTCTCCTTTGTATCTATTTATCATATTTATGTTATTTATTATTGTTATGATGTAAAATATCACGTTCATGACTCAAGAGTAGCCCCATAAAGAATATTAAAAATCAGGTGCACTCTTTTTTTGCATATTAATCTTTATGACAGAGTTTATACTTCCTTCAACTGTTGTTTCTACTGTATTGGCATATAAAAATTCGCCAGAATCCCAATCTAGTGAAGTAACACTTGGATAAAGCACGCCAGGGTATAATGCACCAATATTTAACCCATCAGCTGAAATTTCCAAAATACTTTCAGCTCTATTAGTAGCAACATACAACATGCCATCCTCTGAAACAACTATATCAGAAAACGTATCATTTGGACCAACATCACCTAAAGCAGAACCTAAATCAGCAAATTCTTCAATATTGGAGACTTCTGAGCTTCCATCAAGACTAGCTTTCCATATTTTTGGCCCAGTTCCATCATCCCCCAATAAATAAAGGGCCGTATTATAATAACTAACTCCACGGATATCTGCTTCAAAAGGAAATAGCTTTGTATGGTCAGGAAGGGAATTAATATTACTTATACTTACTCGGCTTGACTGAGGTATGTGACGCACCAAATGAGTGTTGTTCCCAACAAGCCACATAAATCCATTATTATCCATGTCAAAATTCATAAAAGTAAATGGGTTTGGCATTATAAAATGTGCGCCTTCTTTTTCGCCCTCATTTCCCAGGAAAACTGCTCTGATTCCCACACAAATATACATTTTATTATCACTAGAAAAATCAATAGCATCGAATTTGAATCTGTTATTAGCTATAATATAATTACTTACCGTTTCTCCTGTAGTACTTACGTCAATTTTATTTATTCCAAGAGGTGTACCTGATTCAGTGACAGCCACATAAAGATCTCCATTATTATCAAGGCCTAGTGATACTGGGGTTTGAGATCCAGGTATAAATCCTGGATATACCTCTGTTATAGGTGCGGATAATTTATATGTTAAGATATTAGAAAAGGTTTCTGAACCAGCTACTAATACTTTTACTAGTATCGTATCACCAACAATATTTGGAGGTCTAACTTCAAGCTGAGTGGAACTTGCCGAAAGAATTAGCCCTTTAACACCATTCTCACTTGAACTTGAAAAATAGATCTTATTATCCGAAATATTATTGGAAAAACCCGTACCCGTTACAGTAATAGCATCAACTCCTGACAAATAACCGCCCTCTGGACTTATGCTTGTCAAACTTGGAGCTGTGCCCGTTGCTTGTTCATCAGGATTCCAAATCGAGGTGGCTTGCTCATCGCAGGCAGAAAACAGACCTAGCACTAAAAATAAGGTTAGAAAATAAGTTGGTCTCATCATAGCTTTTTGTGTTAAATGTCTTTTACTTTCGTTCATGAATAAGATTATATCGCTATTCTAAAGGTCAGGCGATTAACATTACTAAATATCCCAAAATCGGAGTATGAATAATCGACTAGGAGCATTTGATTATTTCTAAGTGACCCCTTAACTCCAAAGCCGACAGAATACCCTTCTTCATCACTAGGGAGAACATAGCCTCCACGTAAGTAGAATAAATCGTTAAATCCATACTGTGCTCCAACTTGAATTTGTTCATTATAATCACGAGGTCTATTTGCGTCCACGTTTACAATGAGAGAATGTCGCTCTTGACTTAGATCAGTCAAGTCTATTACGTCCATAGACAAACCCATTTTAAACGTAAGCGGTAATTCATGGTCTTGAGTATCAAAGCTAACATCGGGAGAAAAATTTGTCACCGACATAGCGAAGTTTAAGGATTCAAAGCCTGTGCGATAAAAAACCCCGAAATCTACTACCGTTGTTGATGCAGAAAAATTTTGTTCAATAAGACTATTTTCATCACCAATTCCTACGATACCTGCTCCTAAATCTTGAGTTACAAATTTGACATTCGCCCCCACTGCGAATTGATTAGATATACTCTTTGCGTAAGACAAACCGGCAGAAAAAGCCGTTGGACTAAAGGTACCGACATCGATATAACCACGCTCATTATCCGCACGTATAGTTCTTTGCAAATCGCCATAATCTACATTCACCATATTGAATCCAAATATACCAAAACGTCCTTCTAATGGCTGTATGGTAACTGCAACTGAGGAATAGTTAATGCCAGCTATCCATTCGTTGACTGAGCCCGTTAGATCTACTTTTTGAGGGCTCCAAGCCATGGCTGAAGGATTATAAAATTGATGCCATGCCCCTCCTTCCATAGCTGTAACTGCATTGGCCATAGCAGAAGCATTGGCATAATTCGAAGTAGATAAAAACTTCATAGTTGTCTGCGCTCTTTTTCTTTGCTGAGCTTCAGCTCCATCAGCGCAAAAGAGGACCATTAAAAGAGTTAGACTGCTAAATAGAGTAAGATGTCGTGTTAGCTTCATGTTCATATTCATAATGCGCTTAGAGGATTACAACAAATTTTTTGATAGTTTTTTCACCAGCTCGTTCATCATCGCCTGTATTTTCAATAACGGCAACATATACTCCACTAGTTATCTTTTGGCGTTCATCAGTGAACAGATCCCAATAATCATCACCTGAACCATCACTATGTAAAATAGTCTTAACTTTTTCACCTAATTCGGTATAAATGGTGATAGTACATTTACCCGGTATATCAAAAAATGCAATTCTATCTTGACCTGATTGTTCAAAACTAAGGGCATCTGAAGCATTTCTTACGTAAGGGTTGGGCACGATTCGTATTGCATCTTCTGACTCGCCTTGAGGCCGTTTTAACCGGGCTGGATCATATGTTTGTGTATAGTACCTGTTACTCTTAAGTGCGCCAGCCGGTGTCATTGCTGAGCCATCATTATCACCAGCCTTACCAACTGCTTGTATGTAATAATAATAATCCAAACCTCTGATGGGACCACCTACTGGGTTTGAATCATCATCAACGTATTCACGAGCGTCAGGACCAACCGTTCCAACTAAGGTGTATGTACTATCTCTTCGCTGTCCGGCTCGATAAATCTCAAACCCATCAATCTTGGATGCATCTCCTTCATAGACCCAGTCCATGTATATACCATCACCTCCTCCGTTGACATTGAATACACTAGGTGGCTGAGGCGGTTCAGGAACTTCTAGACCATTCTGATATGCGGCTTTTGCTCGGCGAAAAGTTTCAAAAAGCACATCACGTCCTTTAAAAAATTCTTGATTTTTCTCCTTGTCGTCTAAGTCACCATTCTTATAGGCTTGACCAACCTCAATACCCTTTTCGTAGCCTATTCCACCAGCAGCCTCAGCAACCACTATTTTTATATCGTCACCTGGTGCTAATGTCCATGGTCCGAAACCCATACCAGAGGAAAAACCACCTGATGTACCAAGACTTGGATCGCCGGAAGGCTCCTCAAAACCAGCCTGTCCAGTTGGCTCTACAATATAGGCATGGCGAGCAATTCTACCCTGGGACATCAAATCATATTCTTGGGTCATTTTAGCTGAATTAAAAGGATCATTACCAGAAGTAAGGGGGTCATCAGAACCAATATGATTCATGGTAACGGGTTGATTCGGATCATCCGTTTCGTCGTCCGGTGAGGTGTCTGCGTGTATTTTTACCGTGCCAACAAATTGCCATGCAGCCAGTCGACCTGTGGTATCGGCTGGTGTTAAGCCCCCCCTTGATATATCTGTTGCGCTTGGCTGCCAAATAGGCCCACCAACGTTGTTATACAGGGTAAATTGAGGGAAATATCCATGCCAAGAATAGTTCGCAGTAATATCATCAAAGCCATAGTTCGCTCCTATACCGTCACCTACCCGGTCGTTCATTGTGTTTATCCCCCAACCGGTTGCATTACCTATGGTGTACCGAGTAGAGCCATTCACCGACCATCTTCGTTGATTGTAAATCATAAAGTCTTCTACCGTGTTATTGGGTAGCTCTATGTCTGGGTCGGAATCGGTGTTACCCGTATTGGTAAAGGTGTATTCTATGATATGATAATTCTCATGATGCTCGTTGGCGAATGCTATAATTCGGCGCTGCATGGTTATGCCTAATGCGGTATTTACCACATTGTTAATGATCTTGTCTGGACCAATGGTGGGATCTACTTCATCTACACCCGGATCTTCCAAATAACTTAGAGCACCTTCTACATTGGCTTCTGGAGACGGAAACTTTGCAATTGTTTTGAATTCAGTTGGGAAAAAATAACCCTGGCCAGAGACCCTAGGTCCAACATGAATGACTCTAACTGGGTATTGATTCCCTCCCTCATCGACTACATTTCTAGCCCCCATCCAAAAACCTTTGGCTGCTTGCATATCCAGACGCGGATAAATAGCTGGATAGCGAAAACCATCCTGCTGGCCAAGCCCCCGTGCTATCTCAATTTCATTACCAAGGTCAACATAAAAATTCTGTAGTGCTCCAACCTCCATCCATTTTGTTTGCTGTGCCTGTAAAGCAGAGGGATTCACAAGAAAAGCTATAATGATGTATGCTAAAGCTGAACTTATCGTTTTATTCATATTCTTTTTATTGCTATGACTATATAGATTCATTTGTTGTCGCATGCTTTTTATCTCCTTCCTTAAAAGCTAATTCTAATTCCATACCGCACGGCACGGGGGTTAAAGAAGGTGAAATAAGGCTGATTTGGCATATCGATGTATGCTTTTGTATCCAAAACCTCTTTGACATAATCATTGTCTGCTGGATTAAATGTACCTGTGGCTTTGTCGTATTGATAGTAATCTTGAGACGCAGAATGCCAATAAAGCGGTCGTTCATTTGGATTAGCTACTGTCTCTAAGTTTACTACACTCACGATAGGGACAAATTCCACATCAAAATCTCGATAATCACCTGGCTTATCATTACCAACAATCGGTGGAGATGGATAACCGTTACCTATTTCATCTAGGATACCTTCAGGCAGGTGTAATGAACGCATGTAGTTTAACCTATCACCAGACAATACAAAACCTGGAGTGTATGGAGAGAAGTAACGATGATTTAGCACATTATTTACATCCACAAAGAGACTAGCCCGAACTCGGTCGGCAAGTTCCACATGCTTACTCAAGCGCAGATCAACGTTCCAGTAATCTTTCCATTGAACGTTGTTTACGATACCAGGAATAAATCCACCACCTGTCCAGCTCTCATACGCGCCCGATGTCCAACGGTATATGAAGTTGACATTCCACCCGCCAACTGGATAAAATCCAGCCAAATTGGGACCTAATTCTTGTGGCACAAGAAATTCTAAACTAACGTTAGCGTAAGGCTGTGGTACCGATGGAAACACATCATTTGCGGTGGTAGTACGCTCGTATTCACGTTGTTGCGCTGGATTTTCATAAGCACGAGCAAAACCAAATCGCCCACTTCTACTCACCTGATAGGTGTAATTGGCAAAGCCTCTAACATAGCGCCCTTGTGATTTACGGAAAGTTAATTCTACACCTCTAATATCGGAGTATCTGTTTGCTTGATTTAAGCTATAATTGACTGAAGCATCCCTATTCGTATATCGTACACTTAATGGTTGATCCGTAACGTCACGGTAAAAACCAGCAACTTTAATCAAATATTGATCGAAGAGTGATTGCTCATAACCAAGTTCATAGGCCACTGTTTTTGGTAAGGCTTGGTCAGGGTTAGCAAGCGAGGTAACTTGTTGCGATTCTGGATATACCCGTATATAATACAGATCATCAGGAGTAGGTAGGCGATAGAAATGTCCGTAATTGAAATAGAATTTAGATACTTCTGTTATAGGAAAAGAAACACCAAGTCGTGGACTCAATCGTACTACTCCATTGGGAGTAATCGTTTGAAGGGTGTCTATCATACCAGCATTACCAATTCCTAAGGAGGCATCATAATCACT
>Ga0066825_10000713_pt1 | contig 10553 bp, 9 predicted proteins | sample ETNtaG_6_FD_65608 | JGI IMG/M metagenome (GOLD analysis project Ga0066825, IMG submission 65608) | Marine microbial and viral communities from oxygen minimum zone, Eastern Pacific Ocean - ETNP201306SV45 | ecosystem: Environmental > Aquatic > Marine > Oceanic | place: Pacific Ocean: Eastern...
CAAGTTCAGGCCCTTCAAAGGTTGATAGTGATGTACTTTCGTTATTTACCAAACCCGATCCTACCTATTCTCGCTTATTTTTTATGGGAAGCGATCTAGCAAATAACTGCTACGGAATTAACTTATTAGACGCCTATCCTTCTGTAATTAACATTTTTGAACATCTTTATACTGTGCCACCCACGCTACAGTGGTCAGATGGTCAAGGAATTCATAGTTGGATCGACAACGCGCCAATGGATGCATACCTGAGACTAGTGCCTAAAGCGGTAGATGGTCCGCAGACTACAGGTGCTGAGACAACTTCTCCAACATATATGTCTGACTCAGATTGGTCTGAAGGCAATCATGAAAAAGCATGGGGATACGAGGTAGAACCAAGCGTAGTTCACAAACTGTTAATGAAAGATGAGTTTATCTTAGTTAAACGACCTGCAATTAACGGATTTGACATTGATTTTTACAGTAAACAAAATCCATATATCGACTTCTTTTATCCGCTGCAGTCTTTACTTCCGGATGCGTTTAGATTTTTTTCAATCAATGGTAAACGGGTTCACACTAAGGAAGCATTGTATTTTGAGCAAACTCGCCTATATAAACCACCACACGGGTTTGAAGAGGTTCACCCGGAGTCCGTTCTATGAATTCTTGGCCTGAATAGTTTACTGTACTTCGTTGAATTCTTTATAAATAGTAGAATTTTTCAGTACAAAATAAGTCGACAAATAATTATCTTATTTAGACTATATTTAAATAAGGATGATCGTACCACTCACCACCACCAAAATAGGCGAACATGTTCGGGTCAGTTGTCTAAACTGCACTAGTGAAGATACATGCAGATTACAGGAACTTGGGTGTGTAGAGGGGGCAACAGGAATGGTGGTCTCTAATCAGAAAAATGTAATACTTCAGGTAGGAGAATGCCGATTAGCCATCACCCAACCTTTGGCAATGAATATTTTAGTTGAACCGGTCGCCCCAAAAAAGCATGCTCGTACCCTATAGAGTTTGATACTATGTTACTTTCTGATGCAGCTATCGAACAAACTTATCAGGTTAAACAGATTCATGGAGATGAAGTCGTCCGAATTATGGAAATGGGACTAACGCCTGGCAGTATCTGCGTAGTTATTCGGAGGGCTCCTATGGGGTATCCAATGGAAATAAAAATTCGTGGATATTTACTTAGTCTAAGAAAAAAAGAAACCGATGCGGTCGAGGTAGTACCTGTATGAATGATTCGAATGAGGTTATTCATAAGGACCTACTACGTCAACCTAGTACAATCGCCCTTGTTGGGAACCCGAATACTGGTAAATCAACCATTTTTAATGCTCTGACTGGATTACGTCAGAAAATAGCCAATTATCCAGGTATCACCGTAGAGCGAAAGATGGGTACTACTATTATTAATGGGGTATTGCATAAGATGATCGATTTACCTGGAGCATATAGCTTAAATCATAGGAAAGCCGATGAGCGTATTACCTATGAAACCTTGATAGGGAGCTATGATCATGAAGAAAAACCGGATTTGCTGCTGTTGGTAGTAGATGCAAGTAATCTTGAACGTAACTTATTTTTGGCTTCACAGGTGTTGGATTTACAAATTCCCACACTAATGGTTCTAACCATGAGTGATATCGCTGAAGAGCGAAGTATCAAAATTAAGTCCGAGCAACTCTCTACCGCTTGGGGAGTACCCGTAATTTCAATAAATGCGCGATCCAAGAATTGTGAGGCCCAAATTAAGAAGGCACTTGTTGAACAAGGTGTGGCAACCCCCGAACCTTTTCAGTGGAAACCAACCGCGCCTCTTAAAAAAGCTGTTGAGCGGATGGACGAGGAGTGGCTGTCTAAATATACCCAATTACCGGACCGAGCTCGTCCTATAGAGGCGTTGCGACTCCTTTCAGAAGGAAGACTTGAAGACAGTTTTTATCAGTACACAGAAGAAGGAAAAGCCAAGAAGTTAATTGAAGAATTACAAAACGTTTTAGAGGCTGAGGGTGAAAATCCAACGGCCACTGAGGTAGTACAACGATATCAATACATAGGAGAGAGTACTGAAAATAGCGTAACTAAGGTGCAAAGTAGTCAGCAGACTTGGACCGATCGTTTGGATAATGTCCTGACCCATCGAGTAGCTGGTCCCTTTATCTTTGTTTTAGTCCTTCTAATCATGTTTCAATCAATCTTCAGTTGGGCGACACCATTTATGGATATGATTGACATGCTTTTTATCGAATTCGGTGCCTTTGTGGGTAGTTCGCTTCCCGCTGGACTATTGAATAGCCTACTGGTCGATGGGGTAATTGCTGGATTGGGGGGTGTGGTTATTTTTCTGCCTCAAATTATATTCCTGTTTTTATTTATTTATTTCTTAGAGGGAACAGGATACATGGCTAGGGCCGCCTTTGTGATGGACGGCTTTATGACAAAAGTTGGCTTACACGGCCGTTCGGTAGTTCCATTAATGTCCGGTTTTGCTTGTGCTATTCCTGGAATTATGGCTACCAGAACCATTGAAAATTGGCGGGACCGCCTAATTACCATTATGATTTTACCTTTTATGGCTTGTTCAGCTCGGTTACCAGTCTATGCGGTAATGATTGCTGCCTTTGTCCCGGATAAACAGGTTATAGGTTTTTTAACCTTACAAGGTCTGGTGTTTTTTGGCTTGTATTTGTTTGGAATAGTGATGGCAATTGGATCAGCAGCGGTGATGAAGCAAATTTTTTCAACAGGCAAACCCACTCCGTTTTTAATGGAGCTCCCGTCCTATAAGTGGCCTAATATTGGATCAATTGTGATTCAATCCTTGGAGCGAGGGAAGATATTTGTGACTGAGGCTGGAAAAATCATTGTAGCCATATCTATAGTTTTATGGTTTTTGGCCTCTTTTCCGAAGTATGAACCTACAGCAAGCAATCTAGCTAATACCGACGCGAATGAACAACAACAAAGTGAGCAACAACTCAGTGAGCAAATGCTTTCGACTTTACAACTTAACCAAAGTTATGCAGGCACTTTTGGACAACTAATTGAGCCAGCAATTGAACCGTTGGGATTTGACTGGAAAATAGGCATTGGATTATTAACCTCTTTTGCCGCTCGTGAAGTATTGGTAGGTACCTTAAATACAATTTATAGTATTGAAGAAACCGAAGAGCAGCTAGGATTAATAGAGCGTCTTAGGAATGAAAAAGATCCAGAAACTGGCCTTCCAAAATATACGCTGGCTACGGCGCTTTCCTTGATGATATTTTTTGCCATTGCCATGCAGTGTATGAGTACTTTAGCCATAGTTAAGAGAGAAACAAATAGCTGGAAATGGCCTTTAGTTATGTTCGGTTATATGACAGTACTGGCCTATTTTAGTGCATGGGTAACCTATGAAATTGCCAATACATTTTTGTTAGGATAGATTTATATCGTTGTTTAGTCTGTAATTTTGATTCGCAATTAATACCGTAAAAAGGGATATTTGGCAGATGAACTTTCTAACTAAATTAGCTCAATCGATACGACAATCTTCCTCGGTTTTGTGTATAGGACTTGATCCAAATTTAGCGCGATTACCTGAGCAGCTTCATGATCTATCTGATGATCCCGTAGAGCAGGTAGTTCATTTTTGTCACAAGGTCATTGAGCTTACTCAGAATTTTTGTGCCGCTTATAAACCGAATTTAGCTTTTTTTGAGGCTTTAGGTCCTCAGGGCTTAGAGGCATTTCATCGGGTAGTCACTAAAATTCCCAGTCGTCATATAATTATTGCGGACGCCAAAAGAGGGGATATAAGCACCACCGCAGACCATTATAAGCAAGCTTTTTTTGACCGGTTTAAGGTGGACGCAATCACGCTGAACCCATTAATGGGAATGGAAACCATAGAGTCTTTTGACGGCGATAGTAGTAAAGCTGTTTATGCACTTGCGTTGACGTCCAATGCCGGTGCACAGGATTTTTTATTGGAGAAAAGTGGTAACTTTAAGAGTCTTTCGGCACATATTGCACATAAATTAGCACAAAGCCAAAAGCACTCTGAAACACATCTCGGGATGGTCATTGGGGCTACTCAAAGTCAAATAGCAAAGCAGGTGCTTGCTCATTATCCAGAAGCTTCTTTATTAATACCTGGTTTTGGCGCCCAAGGCGGTGACATCGAAGCACTAGCAGCATTATTAGCAAGCCACCCTGGTTTACCCCTAATCAATTCGAGCAGAGGAATACTGTTCGATGTGAACGAGAATACGAATAACAATCCAAGCCATGGAAGTTGGCAGGATCGAGTGTTAGAACGAACTCATGCCGCCAATCAGCTTTTAAATCCCATTTTCGAGCAATTAAAGTCTATTTGATAGGATAATGAGTTTATCTGAGGTAATTATTTATACCGATGGAGCATGTAGTGGCAACCCAGGGCCCGGTGGTTGGGGTGCACTTTTACGATTTAATGAAAAAGAAAAAGAACTCTCTGGTGGAGCTGCTCACACCACCAATAATCGGATGGAAATGATGGCGGTTATTGAAGCAATTAGAGCTGTAAAAAGACCATGTTTACTTAAAATTCATAGTGATAGCGCCTTAATCATCAATGCCATGACAAAGGGTTGGATTGAATCCTGGCAATCAAGGGGGTGGAAGAAAGCAGATAAAAAGCCCGTGGAAAATCAGGATTTGTGGATGGAATTGTTGAATGTGATTGGGGCTCATCAGGTGGAGTGGATTAAAGTGAAGGGACATTCGGGTATTCCAGATAATGAGCGAGTGGATGAACTAGCAGTGGAAGCAGCCAAACAATTTATGTGATATTTTTTGTAGCTTCGTTAGTGGATATATCACGAATCTCAAAGACACATGACCATGAAAGTAAACAACGATTTTGCTCCTTTTCACCTTGCTTTTCCAGTTAAAGACTTAGCAGAAACACATCAATTTTATACCCAAATACTAGGTTGTACGACAGGTCGAAGTTCTGATCACTGGATAGATTTTAACATGTGGGGCCATCAGGTTGTGGCACATTTAAGTCCAGACGAGGCAAAAGAATCGTCCATGAACGCTGTAGATGGGCATGGGGTGCCGGTTCGCCATTTTGGGGTAATTTTGAGTATGGAAGAATGGGAGGCCTTAGCTGAGCGAGTAAAAAAAGCTGAGCTTAATTTCATCATTGAACCCTATATTCGTTTTAAAGGGGAAGCAGGTGAGCAGGCAACTATGTTCTTTTTGGATCCGAGTGGAAATGCGTTGGAATTCAAGGCGTTTGCCGATAAAGGCCAAATATTTGCTACCTAAATTGACCATAGGCTCTGTCGATCAACTATAAGTGTACTGTGGCCTAGGGCTGAGATTCAAATTCTGCTTCTATATGTTCATATCTCTGCTGGTACTCCTCCCATTGAAACATGAGTTCGGTTAGTTCATTCTTGATCTTTTCATACTCTAGACTGGTTTCTTTGACCTGTTTGGGGTCGTTATAAAAATCATCTTCAGCCATAGTAGCTTCAATAGACGCCAGACTATTTTCGCAGTTTTCTATAGCCGTTTCCACATGATTAATTTTTTTCTTTAGCGGTCCCAAACGTTTGCTCATTGCATTTCTACGTTCTGCTTCTAGCCGCTTTTTTTCTTTTTTGGATAGCTGATCAGCGCCCGAAACCTCTACCTTTGAACTTTCTTCGGAATATCCATTAGAGTATGAGGCAAGTATGGTTTCCTCTTTCTTTTTATCTAAATAATAGCTGACATTACCTAGAAAAAGTCGAATTTCACCGGGTTGAATTTCTAACACCTTGTTAACGATAGGGTCTAGGAATGATCTATCGTGTGATACAATCATACAAGTACCCTCGTATTGTTGCAGGGCTTGTTGCAGAACCGCTTTACTGCTCATGTCTAGATGATTTGTTGGTTCATCAAAAATGAGAAAGTTAGCAGGGGATAGGAGCATCTTTGCTAAGGCTAGTCGTGACTTTTCTCCGCCTGATAATACGCTTACTTTTTTGAATACATCGTCACCAGTGAATAGGAAACTGCCTAATATAGATCGTAGACGGCTTTCCTTTTCACCAGATCCAGCTCCCATCATGATACCAAGTGGATCTTCGTTTTCATCGAGTTCATCCGCTTGATGTTGGGCAAAGTAGGCATGTTGTACTTTATGACCCAATTTTTGGATTCCACTTTGAATGGGTTCCAGTCCACTCATAATCCGAATAAGAGTCGATTTACCGGCTCCATTTGGGCCAACTATGGCTATTTTGTCCTTTCGTTCTATTTCTAAATCTATACCATCAAATACCGTAAGCTCTCCGTACCGCTTGACTACTTTATCTAATTGAACGACTACTTGCCCCGTTCTTTCTGGAGTAGGAAAACTAAAAGAAACGGTGTTCAGTTCGGACTCGACCTCTATATGCTCTAATTTTTCAAGTTGTTTAACTCGACTCTGCACTTGTCTTGCCTTGGTGGCTTTATAGCGAAACCGGTCAATGAATTCTTGAGTATCCTTTATCTGCTTCTCTTGATTACGCTGTGCATTTATGAGTAATTCTCGCTCTTCGGCCCACTTACGCTCATAAAAACTGTAATTGCCAGCATAATCCTGAAGTTTTCCTTGTCGTATAGCAAGTGTTCTGTTGGTTAGGTTGTCCAAAAAGTATTGGTCATGCGAAACTACAATAACCGCACCGTCATATTGTGCTAAAAATTGTTCTAACCATTGTAGCGACTCAATATCTAAATGATTAGTGGGCTCATCCAATAGTAAATAGGTTGGGTCCTGAAGCAGAAGTTTAGCTAAGGCCATGCGCATAAGCCAACCACCGCTAAATTCACTTGTAGTTCGGCTAAAATCATTGGAGTTAAAACCAAGGCCCGTCAACACTTTTTCCACCTGAGAGCGGATACTATAAATGCCAGATTGTTCTAATTCGGTTTGAAGAGAACCAAGCTGGTCTAGGTAGTTATTATAGTCATCTGAGTTGGGATCTATTTCACCCAGTTTATTTTGTAGTTGATGGACATTTTTTTCTAAATCAAAAATAGACTGAAATACACTTTCCACCTCTTCTACAACATTGAGGGAGAAATTAGGTTCTACCCCATCTTGTGGTAGATAACCCAAGCTTTCAGATTTACCCATGCTTACCGATCCTTTGTCGACTTCTTGAAGCCCCATAATCACCTTGAGTAAGGTGGATTTACCTGCACCGTTGGGTCCAACTAATCCAATACGATCGCCTGGGTTAATAATAACCGACATGTCGTCGAGTAAGGCTCGATCACCCAGAGATAGGCTAATGTTTGCACATTGAAGCATAGACACTAAGAAGTAAATTCAATAGATTTTGCCTCAAGTGCCCCTGCTATGAGTCGCGCGGTGATATCTAAGCCATCTGGTCCAAGTTGCGACATAGAGTGTTCTAAACTGATACCGTATCCACCACCCATGATGGGAGTAAAACCATTTTCTATGAGGGTTTCAAGTGAGCCGCAATGCTGGTAGACACTCATCGTGTTTGGATTTGCTTGGCCGTATTCATTGTCTGTTTTAATAAGCTTGGTAGCTTCTACATATTGCGTAAGAATCCCCCATGATAGTGCCGTTTGGCTAAATACATAAGCAGCCATTTGATCACCAATTGGAAGTATGGAATCCACCCAACGATCCTGATGAGCACGTATCTTGTCGGCATACCCCAATAGTTTTTTTAATCGAAAGGTGTATTCCTCCAGCTTTTTGTCCGTTGTTTCGAGAATAAGAGTATTTTTTGGATTTGGATGGCTGTTAAGAGCTTGCTGAATAAAATCATAGTATAAATCGTAGATTTCATCGGATAATGCGTGAGCGGCATCTAAATTACCTGAAATCGCGGTATCTGTAATGGCCAATAGTTTGTTATGGGTCTGGTTAAAAGCCGTGATCACCACAATAGCTCGCTCATATTGTTGAACAAAGTTGACTGCATTTACCAGATGGGAAACATCTCTGATATTCTGCCCTTCAAAACTTAATACGTGAATGTCTTTCATAGGGTGGTATTGGTTTGAATGATGGTGGAATGCACATACTAGGTTTCATTTCCAAGTTCATCGGAGTATAGCACTGGGAAATCGGGTCGTAAGTTGTATTGGCTTTTCATTACTTGTCCATACGCTCCAGCACTTCGGATTACTATTAGATCGCCACGCTTAAGCACAGGTAATGGATAATTCTGGACAAATGAGTCTGAGCTTTCACAAATTGGACCAACCACGTCGTAATGTTGAATTGTGGCGCTTGTTACTTCATCGTTGCTAATTAGATCTACTTGATGAGTGGCCTGATATAATGCTGGTCGTATGAGTTCGGTCATACCAGCATCAATAATAGCGAAAGTTTTTGTACTCCTTTCTTTAATGTATAAGACTCTGGACAGTAGATTACCCGCTTGAGCAATGATTGACCGACCTAATTCAAAATGTACTTCTTGGTCACTTCGTCGATTTAGGTGAGTATCAAATACATTAAAAAAAGCTTCAAAATTTGGAATTGATTCTTGATCTGGTTCGGCATAATTCACTCCGTAACCACCGCCCATATTCAATACTTTGACAGTGAATCCAGCAGCTTCTATCTGCTCTACATATGTATTTGCTTTCTGTGCTAATTCAATAAATGGTTCAAGATGGGTAATTTGAGAGCCTATATGGAAATGGATTCCCAAGAATTCGATATGTAATAAATCGGGCAGTGCTTTTAACACTAAGAGCAGTTCATCATCACTAATACCAAATTTATTCTCATTTAATCCAGTAGTTATGTACTTATGAGTATCTACAGGAATATTTGGATTTAGTCGAAGGGCAACCGGAGCTTTTGTTTGCTTATTTTGCGCAATCTCATTAATCACATACAATTCCTGAAGGGATTCAACATTAAAGCAAAAAATATTATTCTCTAAGGCTAAGGAAATCTCTTGATCTGATTTACCAACGCCTGCAAATGCAATATGTTTTGGATCAAAATGGCAATCTATAGCTTGTTGTACTTCACCACCACTCACACAATCTGCTCCAAGCCCTGCTCTCAGTATGCGTTGTAGTATTTTGGGTTCATGATTCGCTTTTAGCGCAAAATGCACATGATAGCCTCTATTTAGTCCATGCCTTTGGACCTCATTTAGCGTAGCATCCAACAAAGACATATCATAATAATAGCAGGGGGTTGAATGACTGATGAGATGAGATGTTGAGAGAGGAAGTGCCATGAAGTATGCTAAGTATAGAATGAATGAATTAGAGTAAAATGGTTTCGGAGGATTGATTACAACACAATGGTTGTATTGATTTAGTGTTTAGATCACACGTAAAATCTTTAGCAGCAACTGTTCGACTTTAGGTATGAAATATACACAAGTAACGGCAAAAAAATAGATGTAGCCTGATTATCAAAGAAGGAATTTGCATCTAAATTGGATGCATCCTAACCAGTTGTCGTATGTACATTTAGCGCAGAAGAAGCTATTTAAATTATCGTAACATCCTCAACTTTTTTAAAGAACGAAATGTAGCTAAGTACTGTAACACTAATAAATAAATTATTATTGGAATCTAGTAGTTAGTTTATTTTTTATTCTATATTTACGGTAACGTACAAAAAAATCGGATTTCTGTAGTATCAAGACCTTTCGGTAACTATCTCCAAAAAGAGCTGTCATATTAATTAAACGATATACTATGGCTAAGAAAGAACGACTATCAAAAAAATTGACCTTGTTTGATGTCTATGCTGTTAGCACGGGCGCTATGTTTAGCTCTGGATTTTTTTTACTACCAGGCATAGCAGCGATGGAAACAGGTAATAGTGTTTATTTAAGTTATCTAGTTGCCGGGTTTTTAATATTACCGTCAATGCTTACGGTAGCCGAACTTTCAACCGCTATGCCGAGAGCGGGGGGAGCTTATTATTTTTTGGATCGTAGTTTGGGACCACTAGTGGGCACAATAGGAGGTTTAGGGTCATGGATTGCGCTCATATTTAAAAGTGCTTTTGCGTTAATTGGAATGGGTGCTTATCTGAGTTTATATATTGATGTACCCATGTTACCATTAGCATTGGTATTAACCGTAATTTTTGGGCTTTTAAATGTATTTGGGGCAAAGGAAACGGCCTTTCTACAACGGCTCCTTGTGTCGGCCCTTGTCTTAATTATGGGTTACTTTCTTTTAGAAGGGGTAGAATATTTATCGGGTAATTCACTATTGCCAGAAATGCAAAAGGGTAATTTTTTAACTAATGGCTTTGGTGGTTTTGCATCCACTGTTGGCTTAGTTTTTGTTTCTTATGCTGGACTGACAAAAGTTGCGAGTATTTCTGAAGAAGTTCAAAATCCCGATAAAGCAATCCCTTTAGGTATGACCCTATCGTTATTAACGGCGAGTTTGGTCTACGTATTGGGTGTTTTTATCATGGTTAAGGTACTTCCTGCATCAACATTGTTTTCTAGTTTGACTCCAGTCACTGATGCTGGGCAAGTTGTCATTACCTGGATACCAGATTC
>Ga0066825_10000716_pt1 | contig 10523 bp, 10 predicted proteins | sample ETNtaG_6_FD_65608 | JGI IMG/M metagenome (GOLD analysis project Ga0066825, IMG submission 65608) | Marine microbial and viral communities from oxygen minimum zone, Eastern Pacific Ocean - ETNP201306SV45 | ecosystem: Environmental > Aquatic > Marine > Oceanic | place: Pacific Ocean: Eastern...
AGTACTCAGTTCATACCAAGCCGCCCCTTTTTGTCGGTCAGATGCCAGCAGTATATTGGTCGTTGGCCAAGTTGGTATTTCTAACACGCTGACCAATGCCATTAGTGGTAAAAATTGCTGAAGCGCTCGTACAGATTCCTCAGGCCATTGGCTAAGAAAATCAGGTATAAAAAAATTGAACCCCAAAATAGCTAAGCCGGCCACGGCCCCACTAAGCATTAAAATTGTAATGGTTTGTACTGCGAAACCTCTCCTAGCCGTATTCGTTATGCGTTCAAAAAAATAAAACACACTATCTGGAAAGCCTAATACCGCTACATTTCGAGCAACTTCATGGATCATTAAAATATAACCCATAATTGCAAAGTCCGTTTTTGAGAGCAATCGTACCACAGCTATAGCCAAAGCTAAATCTACTACGGTAGTGATAATACGAGCAAATACAACTACGCCCGTTTTCTCGGTTAACGATGTAGTTGATATATTAGATTTAGATGACACGAGATTCCATACCGGTGTAAATGCTTATGATTAACTCAACCTAGTTTGTGATCACACTCATAAATAAATGCGATAATTCCATAGTCTTATGCTTTGCACTGAATCCTGCAATTCGTTCATAGTGACCTTTTGATGTTTCACTGGTTAATGCATACGGCGCTCTATGAAACCCTATCTCATACAACTTATTTGCTATGTCTTGGGTTTGCACACTATCGAATTGGTAGCCTCTTTGGGTATTTGTTAATATTTCATCCATCTCAGGATTGGTACCAATGGAAATAATGGGAGGTGTTGAGGGTAAATAATCCCAAAATTTTGATGGAATAACCATATTGCGATTTGGATTCAGTAGTGAAATGAGTCCGTCGAATTCTTCAATAAAATCAGGAACCTTATCATATGGAACTGGTGATAGTGATAAAAAATGCTTGGTAAAACCCAGACTATCCAATTCATTTTGTACCCTAGCCTCCAAAGTGCCTATATGATAAATCCGTAACTTTGAAAAAAAATCCGGATGCTTCTCATTTAGCACCTTAAAGCTTTCAATCAAAGGTTCAACAGGAGAGGAGGACCTAAACTTGCCTAAGAACAAAAATTTTATGTGTTTATTGTTTGAATTTCTTTTCATTGAATGTCTTTGATATCCGCTGGTCGAAGATTCTACTCCGGTGGATGGGTCTTTTGTTTCACCTAAAGCCTTTTCATTTTGATCACGCACTCTGTCAGGCCTTGGATCTGTGTTTTGCTCATGTTCAACAGCTCCTCTAAAAAGGTCGTTATCAAAAGCATTATGAATCAGATGCATCTTTTCAGCATAAGTAGCATAGGTTTTTTGATACAATTTCAACGTTTCATTTGCGGTAAAAACAATGGCTGCTGATTCTTGTATTACCTTTGATTCTAGTCTTTTTTCCACTTTTTGTACCCAACCAGATTTCTTGTTGGAGCGAATTGGACACAAGGTAAATGGATCACGAAAATCGACGATATAAGGAATACCTAAACGCTTAAATAGGGTACGAACTACACTCAAACCCGACCATGGGTCTGCTGTTATCCACAAAAGGTCCGGTTTTTCTTGGATTATGATTTGCTCCATGTAATTTAAATGGGAACGAAGAAGTGGATACCAGGTATCCATGGGTAAATAGCGTTCGAATTCATCAATAGCCCGCTGAATTGGAGCCCCATCTTTTACAACACCCTTCATTGCTTGACTCTTCGTGCTATTCAGTGTTTGGGCTTCTGATAAATCCTTAGGTCCACATTCTTTTAAGGTGTGATGATTCCTTTTAGCAAGTACACTTTTAGATTGGCTCTCAAGTAACTTTTCTAGCCCTATTTGATTTGCACCGTCTTGTTCTGCCACACCTAAATCACTTCCTGAACGGTTAATGGTCCGGTCAAAAGGCGTCTTTAGCGTAAAAAGCGCCACCCCTTCCAAGGCGACTTTCTCCGCATCACTTAAGGTCTGACCTTTGGCTTCTAAATGAACCACACAAACTTGCCAATCTAACTCTTTTAAATGCTTAGCGAATTTAAAGCTTCGCAATGCTCCTACTCTCTTACGCGGAACAAAATATGGACTTATCATGAGCACCTTAGGTGTCTTTATGCTATTCACCATACATTGTTACTTGTTACAAAAGGTTTACTGATTGGTTAGCTTATCTAAGGTATTCGCAATGTTTTGTGAATGTTGCTTATTGGTCAATCGATGCCAACAATTTTCAGCAAAAGTGTAGAATGGCTGTTTTTGGTGATACCACCCAAAATGCAAACAATACGGTGTGGTCATTAAATAGTCTGTTTTACCAGAAAAAAAACTTAAAATTGCGATTAAGAATCGCCGCATGCTCACTGACTTAAGTCCCCGAATTGAATAGGTGAAATCATCGCAATAGTACTTGCAGTTCACATACATAAATTCATCATCATGCTCGGTTAGATCCTTAATATAATCAAGTTGTGGACTATTATGACCTTGCAACCATGGGTATACAGGAATATTTAGCTTTGACATAGCCATAGCCAAACTCCACTCACACGATTCCATGGTTCTTCCTTGCTCCATTTTCCTGCTTCGAAAATGTGTTTCCTTTTTACGATCTAACATTTCGGAGGCCAACAAACATACTTGTTTCGTTGTCTCATAATCTTGAGCAAACATAACACCCGATTGCACCCTACTCAAATAACTTAACCCAAAACGTTTTAACGTTCGCTGCCTTCTACCTAATAAGATATCTATTAGGACTCGTGCGCCTTTGGGGGCTCCGAAATATACATCAGATACTAAGGTTCCGGTAATGGTAAAGTCAAAATTCGAAATACTACTCCACAGACTTTGAGGATCTTTACACCATACAATATCACTATCAAGAAATAAATTTTTCTTATAAAACAGATAGTGGTGAATGTTATGCTTAAACCCTACAATCGAAGTATGCTCTTCAGGTAGAAGATGAATCACATCAAACAGATAGCTCAGCTCTTTTTGTTCTAATATCTCTTTGTGTTTTGCACTACAGGCTAAAGCAATAGGACGTGTCTTGTCATACCTTCGTAGCGTCGTAACTGAGGCAATGGTATGCTTTAAATACCTAGGATGCCCATAACATACGTAGACATAGCCTTCGTTTTGTTTATTTGAAGTTGGAACAGACTGAAGCACGTGTTTCTTTTAAATATAGAACTTATATAGGGTTTCTCAAAAAAGCTATGAATTTCTTTCTGCTCGCTTTCGAAGAGTTGTCATTAAATAATCAAAGCCACGGCTTCTTATGATACGTTGGAACTGTTTATTATACGATGCTGCGGTAAACACATCGTCAATACTCATATCCTCTATTCTCCACTTACCAGTACTTTTGGACATAATATAGTGTACAGGCGTTCGGATATTGTCCCACTCGGCAAGGGTCTCCACATATATTGAATCGTTTGAACCCTTAATTCTTTCATAACTAACCGAAGCTCGGTAAATATCCAAATTGGCCAAAGACTGGTCTCTAATAATAGAGGAAAATAATTGCACAAATTCTGTTCTCTCTGCTACTGAAATAGTATCGTAAGTTACTTCCAATGCTGTTTTTGCCATTTCAGTGAAATCAATAATTCCATTCACGATATCTTTTAGCTCATCTCTCTGAGTGCTTGAATAGCTCGTTCCTTCGGGACCAAGCAATTGCTTGATTTGCTGATCACGTGATTCCATTAGACTTCTAACATCTGATGCTGCGTCAGTAGTCTGGCCAAATACTAAATTTGAGCAAAACAAAACGAACATAAAGTATGAATACGTAAAAATCTTCATTCAATTATTACATTAATTTATGGACAAGCCAGTTACTCTTTTAAGATTTGCCAAACTTATGATGTAGTCAAAGGCTGTTTGTTTTTCTTCTATCCTAAGTTCTAATTCCTGTTTTAACGCATCTACGACATCGCGTACATCACCAATACCAAAATCATAGTCTAATTGTTCCATTCGTAGCCATTCTTTGGTGATTTTTAGTGCTTCAACAGACCCTTCATATTTACTTTGAGCAATTGATGCGTCCCTATATTTCTCATGTACTTCCAACATGATTTTATCCTGAATAGCTATTTGCTGAAAATCAAGTCTTTCTAGTTCTAGTTCGGCACGTTTTAGGTTCGTCTTAATCTGATTGAAGTTTAAATTTTGCCTAATAGAAAATCCAAAAGACATATTTATCGTATTCCCATCCGATGAAATGAATGGGTTATCTTGACGAGGACGTGATGGTGCACGAGCAAAAGTACCTGTAAAACCCATAAATAAGCCAGGCTTATTTTCTGCTTTTTTTGCTTCAATAAACATGCGCGCACCTTGTTCTGCATAAGCGAGTGCTTGTATTTCAGAACGGTTAAATAGAGCCATTTGTTGGTAATAATCTAAAGAAGAAATAGTATCTGAGGGGCCTTCTAGATACGTGTTATTAGGTAAAAAAGTGGTGTTATCAGCTCCTAAAATATAATTCCACGACTCTCTAACGAACAATAGGTTTTGCTTAACTTCATCCTCTCTTGCCTTAAACTGAGCTTTAAAGACCTTAAACTTATAGATTTCTGACTCGTTGATCTGATCTGGACTCTCTTTTCTTTGCTGATTTATTGAGCGTTCAACTGTATCCATGGTTTCTATAGCTAACGCTAATAAACGTTCTATTTCTAAAGCTAACTTGTAACCATAAAATAACCCATGGAGCTGAAGCTCTACTTCTTGTTGGGTAGCTGAGGATTGTTGCTCTACACTTTGGACTCCAAATTGTGCCGCCTTTACTGCTTTATCTACTGCACCCCATATAAATAAGGGTTGTACTCCAATGACACGAAACCTATTCGCGAAATCCCAATTGTTCCAGTCATAAGTAGCGTCAGGATCTAGATAAATTTGATTATCCGGGTAGCCACGTGGGGAAACTACACTGGGCAGAATACCATGTTCTGATTCCATTCTAAGTGAAGGTAGAATACGTTTATCACGTACCTGCTGTACTTGATTTTGTGCTAGAGCCACAGATACTTGTGTGGCTTTGATTTGTCCTATTTGTTCAAATGATAGGTCGATAAAGTCTTGATACTCTAAATATATAGTATCGGGTGAAGGCACATACACCAAGCTATCTTCAGCTTCTGTAGTTAACCATAAAGTGGCATTGATCGAATGAGCAAAACACATAAGGGTGAGTACCACAGCAGTAATCCAAAAACGTTTTTGGAAGAGTAATAAAGTTATGTTACTTATCATAAACATAAAGGTACGAATTCTTTTAACTAGAATAACGATGTACTGCATGCATTGTTATTACTCAATTACAATAAAAAAGCCCCTATAGAGGGGCTTTTTAAATGCGGAGAGTGAGGGATTCGAACCCCCGGAGACTTACGCCTCAACGGTTTTCAAGACCGCCGCATTCGACCACTCTGCCAACTCTCCAAAAATTGTATGTTATGAACCACTAAGTGCTTGAGCTCCAGATACAATTTCAGAAATTTCTGTTGTAATTGCACTCTGTCTTGCCTGATTATACTTTAAACGTAAACTACGTTCTAAATCCTTAGCATTTTCAGTTGCGCTATCCATTGCCGTCATCCTAGCACCCTGTTCAGAAGCATTTGATTCTAATACTGCTTTCCAAAGTTGCATTTTTATATGCTTTGGCAATAACTCATCAATGATTGCGGCTTGATCTGGTTCATATATATAATCTGAATGTACGGACTTTTCAGTATCAGCCACAACCAAATCTTCAGCATTCAGTGGCAATATCTTTTCGACCTTACGATTCTGTGCAATAACCGACTTAAACTCATTATAAGCTAAGTAGACTTCATCAATTTGTTCATTAATAAAATCATCCATTACTTCATTAATGAGAGAAGCACTTAACTCATACTCTAGATTATCAAAGAATCCTGGATGTTGCGATGCTATAGAGTAAGATCTTTTGCCGAAATGGGCTGTAGCTTTTTTACCGATTGTTATTAAGCTCAGACCTTCGTTTTCTTTCCCATTCTCAAAGTTATTGGCTATGAATAATTCGACTTCTTTGAATAGGTTATTGTTAAAACCACCGCATAGACCTCTATCAGAACCTACAACAATAACCAGACTCCGTTTTGACTCTGAGAGCTCACGAAGTAAAGGATGACTAAGTTCCTGACCTTGGATTAGTCGTCCAATAACAGTGGCTAGGGTATTAGCATAAGGCCGTGTTTGTATCATTCGATCTTGTGCTTTACGTAACTTAGCAGCCGCTACCATCTTCATAGCTTTAGTAATCTGCTGTGTATTATTTACTGAAGATATCCTGTTACGTATGTCGCGTAAATTGGCCATGCTATAATGGGCTAAGCAGCGTTAATTTGTTCAATAATCTGAGAAGCAACTTCAAGTACCTTCTCACCAAATTCATCGGTTAATATTCCTTTATCTGCTAAATCTGACATTTCTTTATCATATTTAGAAGTAACTACGTCTAGAAATTCAGTTTGGAAGTTGAGTATATCAGAGACCGCAAGTTTGTCAAGAAGCCCCTTATCATTAACCTTAAGTAGTACAATTTGATGTTCAACTGGGAGAGGCTCATATACGTTTTGCTTAAGAAGCTCAGCCGTTCTCTCACCCCTTCTTAACTGTGCTTGAGTAGCTGGATCTAGATCAGAACCAAATTTGGCAAATGCCTCAAGCTCGCGATATTGAGCTAAGTCAAGTTTTAACGTTCCAGAGAGTTTTTTCATGGATTTAACCTGAGCAGAACCACCTACCCGGGAAACAGATATACCCACATCAATCGCAGGTCTAATACCAGAATTAAATAAATCTGTATCAAGAAATATCTGTCCATCTGTAATAGAAATGACGTTGGTTGGTATGTAAGCTGAAACATCACCAGCTTGTGTTTCGATAACGGGTAAGGATGTTAACGAACCGCCACCTTTAACTAGGGGTTTTAACTCTTCTGGGATGTTGTTCATCGAAGCTGCAACTTCGTCATCATTAATGATTTTGGCTGCTCGTTCTAAGAGTCTACTATGAAGATAAAATACATCCCCCGGGTAAGCTTCTCGCCCTGGAGGTCGCTTTAAAAGCAGTGATAGTTCACGATATGCAACAGCTTGTTTAGACAAATCATCATAAATAACCAGGGCATGTCTACCGGTATCTCTAAAAAACTCACCTACTGCAGCACCCGCAAATGGAGCAACATATTGCATTGGCGCAGCAGAACTAGCTGGTGCATTGATGATTACTGAATAATCCATGGCACTATTCTCTTCAAGTGCTTGCTTTATTCCAGCAACCGTAGATGCTTTTTGACCAACTGCCACATAAATACAAAAGACTGGCTTTTCAGTTTTTTGAGTTTCTTTTTGGTTAATGATGGTATCAATAGCAACGGATGTTTTACCAGTTTGACGATCACCAATAATTAATTCTCTTTGACCTCTACCAATAGGTATCAATGAATCAATAGCCTTTATTCCAGTTTGGAGAGGTTCAGCTACTGGTTCTCTATAGATAACTCCTGGTGCTTTACGCTCCAATGGTACACGCACAGTTTTACCTGCTATTGGGCCTTTGCCATCTAGTGGATTACCTAAAGGGTCAATTACACGGCCGAGAAGTCCGTCTCCAACGGAAATGGAAGCAATGTCATTAGTTCTTTTTACTATTTGACCTTCTTCAACAATACTGGATGACCCAAATAATACAATACCTACATTATCTTCTTCTAGGTTAAGTACCATTCCTGTAACAGCTTCACCATGTTCATTCTTGGCATCAGGTATGGTAACTAGTTCACCTGCTTGTACTTTGGATAGGCCATAAACACGTGCAATTCCATCACCTACTTCAAGGACAGTTCCCACATCATAGGTGTCGGATTCATTATCAAATCCGGATAGCTGTTTTCTTAGAATGGCCGATACTTCATCTGGTCTTACTTGACTCATATTGTTGTTTTTTAATAAAGTCTAATTAATCGAGAAACATAATTATTGAGAAAGAAGAGTGTGTTCTAACTCATTTAGTTTATGTAGAACACTCCCATCTATCACGGTGTCTTCCATTTGAATCGTAATTCCGCCTAAAAGTGAGGGCTCAACTTCTGTGTGAAGCTTCACCTTTTTTTTGGTGATAGATTCTAAGGTTTTTGTGATGGAATCTAGCTGATGGTTTTCAAGCTTAAAAGCAGAATTCAAAGTAACCTCAATAATTCCGACCGCCTCATTATACAATGCAAAAAATGACACAGTTATCGAAGGCAACAAAGTAGCTCGTTCTTTTTCAGCAATAAGCAAAATGAATTGCTTAGTTAGTGTTCCAATGTGCTTTGAAAAGATATTATCTAAAATACTGACCTTCTCTGAAGGTTTGACAATAGGACTTTTCAATGCCAATAAAAGATCACGCGAACCATGTATTGTTTCATGAATTGTCTTGATATCCTCCAATACTTCCTCTAAACAACTCCGTTCTTGAGAGAGTATCAGAAGTGCCTTTGCATATCTCTTTGCCGCCTTTGAGTTAATCATATACTTTAATTCTTGGACAAATTGTCGATGTAATTATCAACTAATTTTTTATTCTTTTCCTCATCCAACTCAGCATCTATAATCACAGAAGCTGATTGTATTGCTAAGTGAGCGACCTCTTGTCTTAAGGCTAGCAAGGCAGACTGTTTTTCTTGTTCAATGTCTAACTTGGCTTGCTCAATTATTTGCTCTGCTTCATCTTTAGCTTTTGCAACTCGTTCGGTACGAATACGCTCTGCATCTTCTTTCGCTTCTTTGCGTATTTGATGAGCCTTCTGTTCTGCCTCACGAAGTGCTTTTTCGTTATCCTTGGAAATAGCCTCAGCTTTTAGCAAAGCAACTTCTGCAGCCTCTAGTGACTCACGAATTTTGGTTTCACGACCTTCAAGTGCAGCCATTATTGGCGGCATAGCATATTTCGTCATAATCAAAAGAAATACAATCAATGAAATTGCTATCCAGATAGCAAATCCTGTATTAAAAGACAGCAGTCCGCCGCCAGCTAAGAGGTAAAACATAATTACAAGTTTATTGAATTAACCTAGTGCAAGGATGATACAAATGATGGCGCCGAAAAGAGCAACACCCTCGATGAATGCAGCAGTCAAAATCATGGCTCCACGGATGTCACCGGCTGCTTCAGGTTGGCGTGCGATACTTTCGGTCGCTGCCTTACCGATCATTCCGATGCCAATTCCAGCACCAACTGCTACGATTCCAGCTCCAATACCAGCTGCTAATAGTCCCATAGTTTTATCTATTTAATTTTAATTGTTTGTTCTTTGATTATACTGATGGTTCAGCATGAATGTGATCACTATGATCGTGATCATGTTCATGCTCTTCAGCAGCCATTCCAATGAATACCGCTGACAATAATGTAAAAATGTATGCTTGTAATAAGGCCACAAATAATTTTAGCACATATAAAATGGAAGTCATAGCCACTGAAAGTATACTAACGCTGTATGCAGCCACAGTGCCATACATGTCATTAAATATAAAAATAAGCCCAAGTATCGCTATAATCATGATTTTTCCTGACATCATATTCGCAAATAAACGAATTGCCAGAGCGAAAGGCTTAGTAAATAAACCGATTAATTCGACAGGAATCATCAAGAACTTAACTCCTAATGGCACACCTGGGAACCAAAATACATGCTGCCAGTGGTCCTTTGTGCCACTGAACTGAGTAATAAAAAAGGTGAATAATGCCAACACTGCAGTGACGGTAATATCGGCAGTAGCGGTGGCAGCCCATGGCAAAAGCCCAAATGAATTCATAAACGCTATTGACATAAACATGGTGAATAGATAGGGTACGTATTTTTTATACTTTTCCCCTTCTATGTTTGGCTTGGCTACTTCATCCCTGATAAATTCATAGAAGATTTCAAATAAATTTTGTAGGGCTCCCTTTGGTGCAGTCGATGCACCAATTCCTTTTTTGTATCGCGAACCAGCAAATAATATAAATAATGCAAGCGCACCAAGTCCAAACCAAAAATAAATAAGATGTGAGGTTAAAGAGAAATCGACTAAGATTGAACCGTTAACAGGTTTTATAACATAATCGACCTGTTCGAAAACTCCAGACTCCAAGGCTTCTTTAGTAGAACCGTAGTTAGAAAACTGTATTGTACCATTGGCATCTTTCCACAAAAAAAGTCTTGGAAGGTATAATTTAGTCCCAAAGAAAGTAAAATAATCGTGGTCGGCAACTGTTCCCATAATATCGATGGGAGATTCACTTTCAGTAGCGGCATCAGCTTCTGCATTTGATGCTAGAACTGTCGGTTGCCCCATAAAAAGCATTACGATCAATAAGGGTAAAAAAGTAAGGTATTTTGTCATTCCTCTGAGGGATATTTCAATAATCTATGATGTACAAGTAACAATTCTATTGTAGATTGATAAAGATAGGAAATAATAAAATTAACTGTAAA